>WNGA01003666.1_pt1 | contig 32132 bp, 28 predicted proteins | sample 5400061 | NCBI WGS metagenome assembly WNGA01 (sample SAMN13153366, study PRJNA577476) | soil metagenome | isolation source: 100 cm soil or saprolite under grassland replicate 2 | place: USA:California | collected 2016-06-15 | reverse complement strand
CCGACAGTCTCGCACGTGTTGAATCCGGCCGCCAATGCTGCCGGCTGGAATAAGGTCAACACGACAGTCCACTTCGATGCTGCCGACGACAGCGACGGATCCGGCGTCGATCTGCCCACGGTCACATCTGACCAGACCATCAGCACCGAAACTGCTGGCCAGGTCGTCAATGGCAGCGCGTACGACCTAGCTGGCAACAAGGGTACGGACTCGGTCAACGTCAAGCTCGACAAGACCGCCCCGACGATCTCGGGCGCGCCCACAACCAGTCCGAACGCCTCTGGCTGGTACACAAGCGCGGTGACAGTCCACTTCACCTGCGGCGATCAAAGTGCAGTGCAATCCGGCATCGCCACCTGCCCGGCGGATGATGTCCTGAGCACTGATGGCGCGAATCTGTCCTCCACTGGCACTGCTGTAGACAAGGCGGGCAACACCGCCAGCGTCACCATTGGTGGCATCAAGATCGACTCGCTTAAGCCCGTCATGACTGGCATCAGCTTGACGAACGGCGCCGTGTACACGCTTGGCGATGTCGCGATTCCGTCCGGAACGCCGACGTGTACAGCAGCCGATGGCGGGTCCGGTGTGGCGAGCTGCAGCGTGGCACTCACCGGCGGAAAGCCGAACGGGGTTGGTACGTTCAACTTCACTGCGACCGCGAAGGACGTGGCTGGCAACACCACCACCCAGAGCGGCTCGTACAAGGTGATCTACCGTTTCGACGGCTTCCTGCAGCCGATCAACGACACGGCCCACCAGATCGACCAGGCCACGAGCATCTTCAAGGGCGGGAGCACCGTTCCGGCGAAGCTGCAGCTCAAGAAGGCCGACGGCACGGTCGCACAGGCCAATACCGATCCGCAGTGGCTCACTCCACTCAAGGGGAGCGCCACCTCGGCACCCGTTGACGAGACGGTCTACAGCGACACGGCTACCTCCGGCGCCACGTACCGCTGGGACAGCACCGCCCAGCAATACATCTACAACTGGAGCACGAAGGGTACGGCGACGGGCTACTACTACCGCGTCGGCGTAACCCTCGACGACGGGCAGACGTACTACGTGAACATCGGATTGCGCTAGTTCACAGGTCGCTCCCTCAAACACAACGGCCCGCCGGGACAAACCCGGCGGGCCGTTGCGCGTGCCTGAGCGGGCACTATAATCCCCTGCTCGACGCCCGGGCCTGGAGGTAGACATGCCCAGACTATTTACCCGCCGCGATTTGCTGGAGCGCTCCGCCGCGGTCGGCTCAGCTGTGGCTGCCGCGTCGCTGTTGACTCCGGGCGCCGCGTTTGCTCAGCCGGCTGGCATCGACAGCCGATCCGAGGACCTGGAGGACATCGGCAATACCTTCCCCCTCGGCAGCGCTCGAGACGTGACCATTCAAGCCGGTGTGCTGCGCAGTGCGAGCCGCGGCGGCGCGCTGCGCCTCGCTGGCGCCGGCCGCCAGGTATGACTGCGCCAGGTGCGGAACCAGGATGGTCAGCGCAGGAACCCAAGCGTCTGGGCCAGTCCGGCGACCACGCCAAATGCAGTCGCCGAGCACAGGACCGTCGCAGTCTCCCGTTCGGCCAGGACGCGGTGCACGAGCACGGCAAGTGGAACAAGAACGACCGCCGAGACGGTCAGTGCATACCAAACGGCGATGAGCGGCGTGTCGCCGGCGGCGAACTTGGTCAGGACGTCGGCGGTGGGTTGGCGCAGGATGTCTGGGGTACTCGAAGAGCTGCTGAAGGAGGGTGAAGCATCCTGTGACATGGTCAGGAGGGCCCGGACCGGGAGGACGCCACCGAGACTTCGTGCTGGACCGGGCCGCGGGTCGATAGCCGGCGGGCGCGCGAGGCACCGACCCCAGTGCCAACGCGCGGTAGTTGGACGCGCGAGTGCTTGTTACTCGGCCCACGTGAGTGCGCCGAAATGGATCGACGGCTCGAACATGTGGGCATCCGCGTGCTCATATCAGGAACCGGCTCCGACACGCCGCGCCTGTGAAGCTCGCCTAATCCCACGCGATGTTATCCGCGTGTTGCAGGTCAGGGAAACTGACAACCAGGACCAGGAACAGAGCCAGCCTGAATAGCCTTAGGTATACCGGCAGTACAGCGAACACGGTGCATCCTCCGGGGTGACCCCAACGTTTGCCGTAGCAACCAGCCATCGGGCCGGCTGCTGCTGCAGACATCAAATCGAGCGAATCTCCGATGAAGGCATCCGTGCCGAGGAGAAGTCCCGTCGCGTCTAACGCGAAGCAAAAGCAGCACGACACGGCGAGAGTCACACAATCCAGCGACGATTGTGCAAAGAACTGTTATGCGCTCGGACGGACAGGCCTGGGTACGATGACCGGCGGCAGTCACTCAAAATCGAGACCTCGTTCATGCCGGACTGCGCACGGCGCAACGGTCTCTGCGCTCAACCTACTCTACGGGTAGGCGTTACCGCGGCTTGACGGCCAGGCCTGAGACTTTGCCGCGGTGAGAACCTGGGAGACACGCGAAATGGAACGCGCTGCCGACAGACCTTGTGCACGGCAGCCGATCCGCGACATCTCCGCCACGGGCGGGCGCGAGCTGTGTCAAGCGAAGCTGCTGATTGCGATCGTCGCTGCGTCAGCGGTCGCGCTGTTCAACTGGAGCCCGGTGAGCGAGTCGCGCGCCAGCGAGCTTGGCCAGTTGGCGGCGTTGGCTGTTCTGCTCGCCAGCGCCTACGCAAGTTACCGAGTGCTCAAAACCCACGTTACTAGCGAAAACCACCGAGCTAGCGCACTGATGGAAACCGCGCGCTTGGAGGGCGTGTCGCTGGCGACCGCGACGTTGCGCCACCATATTGCCAACAAGCTCGCCGTGGCTGTTGGCTACAGCGAGATGCTGGCAGACGATCCGCGGCTACCGTCCGAGCTTCACGTCGAAGCCAACATGATCTACACCAGCGCCATGGCGGCTTCGGACATCGTCCACCAGCTGCACGAGCAACTCTCGAGCGTGCAACTTGACATGACGGTTGCAGGCCCGTCGCTCCTTGACGTTGCGGCCTCGACGGCACCCCACGGCACCATCGCGGCTGCCCTGGAGGGACACCCCGCCAGCCAGACCCTGCTGTACCAAGAATAGGTACCCACTACGAACCTCACATGGTCGATCATTGCGGTGCGAGCGCCACCGTGGTGGTCGGCCTACTGGTCGTTCTGGCGGCCGCCATCGGAGCCGGGCAGGTCCTCTCTTGGCTGTGACTGGCTCCCGTTCGGAGGCAGACACGCTCGTTACCCATTCGTTACAGGTGCCTGACTGTGCGTCCTTACGGTGCGGCGCATGTCCACCCGTTCGGACCACGAGTCGAACCTGCGCATTCAATCGGACCATATCCACACGCCTGGCGAGGCGCGGACTTATCGGCTGCTGACCTTCCTCTGGTTGGCGGCGAACCTGGTGTTCTGGGCGTGGTGGCTGCAGCCGGAGCGCGTTGGCGCCCCATGGCTCTACGCCTTGTTCAGCCTGGCATGGGTTTACGAAACGAGCCTGCTTCCAAGTGCCTACCTGTTCTTTGTTGGCCAGATGCGTCGGCCGCGTCCCGTCCCGGCGCCAGCAGGGCTGCGCGTCGCATTGATCACGCTGTGTGTACCAACGCAGGAAGGCCTGGAGGTAATCCTTCGGCAGTTGGAAGCATTAGTCCGGGTGACCTACCCGCACGACAGCTGGGTGCTCGACGAGGGCAACGACCCGTCGGTTCGGGCTGCAGCTGAGCGGCTTGGCGTGCGCTATTTCAGTCGCAAGGACGTGCCGGCGTACAACCAGGTGGGGCCGCCATTCAAAGCCAAAACGAAGGCGGGCAACGTCAATGCCTGGCTGGACGCGCACGGTTGGGATTACGACGCCTTCGTCCAGTTCGACATCGACCACCAGCCACGGCGCGACTACCTGGACCGGGTGCTCGGGTATTTCCGGGACGAACGTGTGGCATGGGTGCAGGCTCCGTCGCTCTATGGCAACCTGGACAGTTGGGTCGCCCGTGGGGCGGCAGAACAGGAGCTCGTCCTACAGGGGCCTCTTCAAAGCGGCTTCTATGGATACAGCGAGACGCCCTTCATCATCGGCTCACATTGCACGTACCGGACGCAAGCGATCCGTGAGATCGGCGGTTTTCAGCCGACACGCGCCGAGGATCACCTCGACACCGTCATGCTCGCGGCGCTTGGCTACAAAGGCGTGTTCGTACCCGAGCCGATCGCAATCGGCGGTGGGCCCGAGACATTCGAGACGTATCTGCGGCAGCAGTTCGCCTGGGCCGTGTCGATGCTGCAGGTTCTGGGCGGCTACACACCCCGACTGCTTGGTCGAGTGCGGCCAGGGCAGGCAGCCCAATTCCTGTTTGCGCAGACCTGGTATCCGTTGTGGTCGATGACCATGGGCGTGCTGTTTGCGACACCGGTGGTGGCGCTCCTCACTGGACAGGAGATCGCTCATGCGCCACTCCCGATGTTCCTCGCTTTGAGTGCGCCGCTCCAACTGACGAGCTTTCTGATCTGGCGGTGGACGCGGCGGTGGCAGCAACCTGTGTGTGTTGGCTTGTCATGGCGCGGGATCATCCTGCACATTGCGCGCTGGCCGATCGTGCTGTGGGCGCTTGTCAACGTGCTGCTGCGCGTGCGGCACCCGTACATGATTACGCCCAAGGGCTCGCGCGCTGGCCTACCGGCGTTTTCCCTGCGCAGCCAGGCGATCTACTTGATGGGTTTCGGACTGAGTGTCGCGGCCGTGTGGCTGCACCTGCTGCGCGACCCAGGCGCACCCGGTTATGTGCTGTTCGTCTTACTTGGTGCGCTGTACATGCTCCTTGTGGTCATCGCTAACGTCGGTACAGATCTGGCGGCACTGCGCCGCCGGCGCGTTGGAGCATGGCGGACAGTGCGTCTGCGCGCAGCACCGCTGCTCAGCGTGGCCATTGCGTTATTCGGGATGGGCTGCACGCTAAATGTGAGCGCGCCGCAGCTGGTTGCTGCCGCGGGCTGGAGTGGGGAAGTGCGGACCGACCCAAGGCTCGCCGGCGCGGGACGTGCGCGCGATATCCTGCGTGTTTCCGCGCCTGTGCCACCCACGCTGCCTGTCGCCCCGGGACAGCCACTCCCGATGCCGTTCCCCATCGCTGCGTTGCCAGTTGCGCAGGCGAAGCTCGATAGCGCGTTCGTCGAGCACGATGCGGCGCCGCCTGAGCCGCCCTCGACGAATGCGCCTCTGGAGTCGCCCGCGGCGCCTGAGCTCGTCATCGGTGCGTACGACCCCTGGCAGCGCCTGGATGGGGTCCCGCTGACACTGGAGCACTGGTATGTGCCACAGGACGAGCCCCAGCTCCTGGCCGGTGCATTGGCGCATGCTCGGCAGCGGCGGCCGCTGCTGATGGTGACGGTGGAGCCGTTTCCGCACCCAGGCGAGTCAATGCCTGTCTTGGAGCGGATCGTTAGTGGTCAGAGCGATGACGAGCTGCGCCAGCTGGCGCGTATTGTCACCGAGGCAACGCCGCAGATCGTCCTCGTGCGCTGGGCTCATGAAATGGATCTCAACATTCTGTACCCGTGGGCCCAAAGCGACGCGGGGCTATACCGCGCTGCTTTCCGCCATGTCGTGGAGGTGTTCAGAGCCGAAGGCGCCAGCAATGCCCGCTGGGTGTGGTCCCCGGCGGGTGAAGAACGTGCACGAGCGTTCTATCCAGGCGACGATGTTGTGGACTACGTGGGCCTGACGGTGCTCGCGGACGCAGGTTGGGATGCGGAGTTGGGCCATTCTCCGCGACAGTCCATGGCCGACCTGCTTCGTCCGCGCTATGCCGCGATGCACGCGCTTGGCAAGCCAATTGTGATCGCCGAGCTGGGCGTTAGCGGCACTCCGGCCGAGCAGTCGGCGTGGCTCGCCGCCGGGGCGGCCGCACTGGACGATTTCCCGCTGGTCCAGGTGGTGGTGTATTTCAACGATTGGAATGCGCCCAACAACTGGCGGTTGGCTCAACCCAACTGGCAGTTGGCCGAACGAGGCGCGCTAATGCCCTTGCTGCCAAACACGGCCAGGACGAGCGGCGCTCGGGGGTAGCAAGGCGTCGGGCGCGCCGGACCCCCAACCTGGTGGACACCGGTAATTGGGAGTTAATAGAGGCTCAGGTTCGCCCGGCGAATCACCGGTGAACAATCCATGTACCCGCATAGGGCTGTGGCACCAATTACGCCCGACTAGTGTGTCTCGCTGCGCACGCATTCCTGAGCCTGCTTGCACGCGAAAGCACACATAGCACCCTCTTGGGGTAGCAGTAGCCGGTCCTCATCGGCGGCCACCTGCCTGTATCTCGGGATCCTGGCGTGTCGCTTTTCGACGATCCACCGTGTCGAACGTGTCAGGGCAGCGCTCATCGCTGTCACGTCGGAGGAGATGGGGCCCTGCAGGACATCGCCTTACCTCGTGTACACCATTCTTGCGTTAAGGCAGATATTTGCTCCTTCGTCATCGGCAACTGCTGGAACTATGGCACTGCAATACGCCACCAACACTACATCGTCGACCACGACCCTGACGTACTGGCCTGACGGGCGTGGCGAGCCGTGATACGGACAATCGAGCGAGCCGCCGTTCTGCTCGATGCCGAGTACGGCCTGAATGAGCTGGATGCTTGCGGCGGAACACCGGAGGCAGACGGCCGACGACCTCGCGCCCGAGTTGCAAGAGTTGATCGCCGCTCCGGTGAGCGACTCGTGTTGTTCAACTCGATAACAACGCTCCTGTCGCAGCGCGAGCTGCAGGCGGCTCTGGCAGGTTAGCGGGAACGACGTGACAGCCTGGTCGTCGATTCGTGGCGTGGGTACAGGCGCACGCGGCGGCAAAACGGATCGCCCCCCACCGCAAGAAGCCGCGCCGATCGGTGGATCGCAACCAGCTGCACTCGGCGTCGAATCAGGCCTGTGAGCTCGTTGCGCAGTTTGGCGAGGGTATCTGGCTCGAGATCGCCCGGGCCATCTGCGACCCTGACCTCCAGCAGGATTACGTTATCGATCTGCGCGTGCTCGATCTGCACGAGCTCGACGACGCCATACTGCATGCACACGTGCGCAAGCGCGGCTTCATTCCCGAGCACGGGCCTGAGCTCCCGACTCGGCCACGATCGCCGCATGCCGTTGGGTGTCACCACTGCCCACGAGCAGGATTCACGGGCTTCATCTCGTCGGCCAGCCTGCCGATAGTTCTGATAAGGAGTATTGCTGTGCGACGCTGCTACGTATGCGGACGTGAAGAGTCACGTCGTCAGATCGTGGAGCCCCTGATGGTGCCGGTCTGCCGCGACCGCGAATGCGCTCGTGTGGCGGCAACTTTACCGCCTGTGCACTGTGGAATGCGACTTCGGGACGGCCGCCTGTGTGGCGCGCCGGCCATCGCCCAATTGGACGTTGACGGACGTCGGTTGTGCTCGGCTCACGTGTAGGCGAGTTGGCACGCGGCATGATCCACACCTAATCCAGGTTCGACACGAACCCGAGCAGCCCCACGAGTGCGACGATCGTGAGCGCAGTAGCGGGCAAGCCGGGTGCGGCCGACGTCCGCCAGCAGCACGAGGACATGCACGCCGCTGAGCACGATGGTCAGCTTCGTCATGCTGAGTCCGACGGGCCCGCTCACCTGAAAAATCGTCCGCGCGATTGGATTCTGCTCCAGGTCGACGCCGTAGACGAGCATCATGCGGATCCGCTCAGCAAATCCAGCACGTTCAGGAATACTGCGACGCCCGCGATGAAAAAAACGATCGCGGGTGGCCGCCGGGGAATCCGCGCTGGAGTAGGGCTGCCGAGCATGGGCGGGACCATAGGGACGGCCATGCAAGACCCCGTAAAGCGCGGGGTAGGCCTGCGTTTAGAAGGTGTAGGTGGCACTCCCCCCCACATGGGGGATTTCGGCGGCCTGGGCTTCGGATGGCCCTAACGCATCGGTCTCCTCGACGTTCCACTATGCGCTCACCAGTTCAGGAGATACACGAATGCAGTCAGCTCGATTGATTTTCCCAACACGATTGCTCGCCAGCGCCGCTGGCCTCTTGCTTGCGGCAGGAGCATTAGCCGGAACCGTTCGCGCCGCTGACGATACGCCAGACGCGCTTGATTCACACACGCACCAGCTTCATGGTGTGGTGAAGGCCACGCCCGCGAACGGCGCGACAGCCTTTACCGTCACCACCCGACGTTTCGGCGATGTGACGGTCTCGTTCAGCGGAGCCACGGCACGTGACCAAGGCGCGCATGCCAGGGCGCGCGCGCACGAGGTGACCGCTGCCGCCAGCGTCAAAGCAGGCGCACGCGTAGTGGTCTTGGGCGAGGCCGGCGAGGACGGCAAGAGCTTCGTGGCACGTCGAGTACGGGTCCTCCCGGAGACGGGCCAGGGCCAGGAGGCGGCGACACGTATCGCCGGCACGATCACTGGTGTGGCGACTGCTAACGACGTGACGACCCTGACCCTCAAACTCGATGATGGCAGCACTCGATCGGTCGCGCTTTCGCCAGAAGCAAAGGTTCGTCCGAAGGGCAAGACGCTCGCCGATCTGACGAATGGGTTGCGCGTCGCCGTGGTCATCAAAGATTCGACCGGCGGTCGAGTCGCGATTCTGCCCGCCTGAGACGGCTGTGGGCGAAGAACCGCGGTGGTCCTTCGCCCACACATGCTTTGTCCATACTAATGGCCCTGCATGCCGGGCCGATCGTCCATCGATTACTGGGGATCGCTGGTTTAGACTCGCTCGTCGCCGTGGGTCCGCTGTTCGCAATACCTGCCGAGTGACGCGCGGCGTGTTCATCGTGATTGCCGAACCGAGCCCAACCAGCGCACAACTACTCCCGGACGACCCAGCTGTGGTCGAGCTGGTCGGGCGAGCCAGCGCCGCGCGCGATCAAGCCGCGTTTGGCGAGTTGTACGACCGCTTTCTGGATCCTGTGTACCGCTACCTGTATTACCGGACCGGCAGCGTGATCGAAGCCGAGGATCTCACTGAGCAGGTGTTTCTAAAGGCCTGGACCGCTATCCAGCGCTTCCGCTGGCAGGGCAAGCCATTCCAGGCCTGGCTGTACACGCTTGCCCACAACCTCCTGGTGGACCACCGCCGCCGGGCGCGTCCGATCACCTCTCTGGACGACGGCGACCGCGCAATGGATGTGGAGAGCGAATCTGCCACCAGGGAACTGACGCAATGGATAGACGCTGAGCTGTTGGCAAGCGCAGTGAGCCAGCTCACGTCGGATCAGCAGCAGGTGATCGTCTTGAAGTTCATCGATGGTGTTCGATACCGCTCGAATTGCGGAGCTATTGGACAAACAGGAAGGCACGGTTCGGGCCCTTCAAATGCGCGCTCTGCGTAGTCTGCGGCGGGTCCTGGAGCAACAAGGCATTCGAGGTGCGGCATGAGTGATGAGGCCCGAGCAGTCGCGCTAGATGCCGCACTGACCAGGCACGATGCGGTCGTGCACGGCGGCGCGGGCGAGCTGCGGGAACTCGTCGCGATCGCGAATGTCCTTCGCGCGTCTGCTCCGATGTGCGCTCCGTCGCCGGTGTTCCGCTCGGCCAGTCGGGCTCGGTTGCGCGCGGCCATCGCTGCGGACCCAGCGCGCAGACGGCGGAGGCCCGGAGCGCAGCCGCACCGCTCATTACGTTCGACGCTGCACGGCCTGATGAGCTCGTGGCTAACCCGAGCGGCCGCCGGAGTGGCGACTCTGTCGGCGGTGGGCGTTGCCACGGCCAGCGCATCGGCGGGCGCACTGCCGAGCGACGCACTGTACCCGGTCAAGCAAGCTCAGGAGGTATTTGCTCTACAGCTGGCGGCGGATGACACGGCCCGCGCAGGCGTGCTGGTTCAGCAGGCAGACACGCGACTGGACGAAGCGGCTCGCCTGGTTGAGACCGGGCGGATGCACGAGGCAGTTGAGGCGGCGCAACGCTACGACACGGCCCGTGACCGGGCCGCGACTGCCCTCGAAGTTGCACCGTCAGGAGACCAGCTGCAGCGACTCGACGACCACGATGCCCGCCTTGAGGTACTGCTGAGCGCGATACCAGCTGAGGCGAAGGGTGGGCTCGAACGGGCACTCGCTGCCGCAGAGCGCACGCATCCGCGCAGCGCGAAGGTCCGCGTGGCGCCCGCCACGGACCCCACGCTGGTTGTGCCACCTAGCCCCCCGCCGGCCGTGCAACCATCCGCGGCTGTACCGACTGCCGACCCCGCGCGTGCGGTCGAGCCCGAGGCGATTTCGGTCGAAGGAGGACGTCAGGACTCCGGTTCGCTGGTGCGTGCTACACCTGGTGCGCGCGAATTATCCCCGCCGAAGCCGTCTGAGGCATCGCCAGTGTCCGGCCGAGGCGGGGTGCCAGCGCGCAAGCCCGACGCCCGGCCCGGCCGTCGCTAGAAGGCGGACGTTAACGCAATACGCCCGGGGTCGAGCGTCCCGAGGGCGTAGCCCAAGCGTAGCTCGTCAGGCGGTCTCGAGCATGTAGCCAATGTGCGGGACCGAGCCGATATATCCCGCCTCGCCCTTGGCTATACCGAGCTTCTGGCGGATGTGGCTGATGTGTGTCTTGAGCGCAAAGCTATCACCGCCCTCGTAATTCCAGACAAGCTCGATGAGACGATCGGTGGTAACGACGCGGCCCGCGTTGCTCACCATGTAGTACAGAATCCGTGCCTCCAGCCGGGTCAGGCGGACGGGCCTTCCCGCCTTGCGCACCTCGTGCGCATCCAGGTCGACGGACAGGTCGCCTGATTGGGCCATGCTGCCGGATTCAACTACGGGCACGCCGCGACTGCGCTGCAGAATCGCGCGCATGCGCATCGCCAGCTCACGGTAGCTGACGGGTTTGTTGACGTAGTCATCCGCGCCGCACTCGAAGCCTTCTACGATGTGGGCCTCGTCGCCGATAGCCGTAACCATGATGATCGGCGTGGAGCTCATGCGTCGGATTTCCCGGCACACCTCCATGCCGCTCTTGCCCGGCAGATTGACATCGAGCAGCACCAGATCAGGTTCGTCCTTGCGGAAACGCTCCACTGCCGCCGTCCCATCAGTTACCCCAGTCACCTGGTAGCCGTGCTTGCGCAGTGCGTACGCCGTCACGTCGAGCATATCGGTATCGTCTTCAGCCAAAAGGACTCGCATATACGGTGCTCCTGTTGATGAGGACCGACTCACTCGTCGGCTCACGCCCGGTGCCTCGTACGGCTCCGTGGGCGCTTCCTCTGTCAGGGCGGATTGTGCCCCTGGAGGTTGAGATCCGGTGTACTGGCGGTGCTCCGCGCAGTTGTGCGCAGGCCCTGTCCGATTATCGGATCGGGTAGACGGTCGCCTCAGGCGTACAGCCCGACGCGGGTTAGCGCTTTGGAGCCGCCCTTGGCCGCATACATCGCTACGTCAGCACGTTCGACGAGCGCTTCTATGCTGTTGACGTCTTCGCCGCCAGTCGCGAGGCCCAGGCTGGCGCCCACGCGAAGTGCTAGCGCACCAATACGCATAGGTGGAACAAAGGCCTCCTTGATGCGTCTCGCCACGTCTGCTGCCTCGCATTCCGTCGCTTGTTCGAGCACAACCGCGAATTCGTCGCCGCCCAGGCGAGCGGCCGTATCTCCCTCGCGCAAACAGCGCCCGAGCCGGTCCGCAACCTGTCGAAGGACATCGTCGCCGACGGCGTGTCCGAACGTATCGTTGATGGTTTTGAATTCATCCAGATCGATGAACAGAACAGCAACCGGTGCTCGTTCGCGCTGCGCGCGAGACACAGCGTGCCGCAGCCGATCTTCAAACAAGGCTCGATTGGGCAGCCCAGTAAGCAGATCATGAAAGGCCCGATAGCGAAGCTGAGCCTCGTCTTGGCGGTGCGCGGCGTCAGCCCGGCTGCGCTGGATAGCCGCGCCAATGATGCCGGCCACAGCCCGCAGGAAGCGGAGCTCCTGGGCCGTAAACATCCGATCACGCCCGGTGACGACGTTGAGAATGCCGTAGGTCGCGTCCTGGCCGTGTCGTATGGCGATGCTAATGCCGAGCCGTGGATCACTCGCGTCCACCAGGCGTTCGAGAACTGCGCAATCCTCCACATCCAATGTGCGCGCCACACACGACACGGCCGCGCCCACAACTGTTGCCTCATCGAGCGCCTCGAGTGCTACAAGGGCCAACTCTGCAATCGCGTCTCGTTGCAGCTGGACAGCCCGAAGTTCATCACGGGCCGTTCGGGCAGTAGTGGCCCGAGATCCGGGCGAAGGGGCGCTGATGGGCGGCGTCGATGGCATCTGAGTGTGGTCGCTCGGGACTGTCGCACTCGCTGGTGAAGGATCAGTAAGGCGCGCGTAAAAGAGGCGTCTTCCGCTCAGTCTTACTTTGGAGGTGGAGGCCAGGTTTGAGCCCATGGCGGCGGCGGCAGAGTCTCGGGTTCCTGTTGATTGAAATCTGCAAGCACGGTGGGGCCGCCAGGCACCTGCCAATGCAGCAGTCGGCCGTATTGGGCGCCAACCAGCCGCCCGCGCTGATCCCAGTCGGCCCAGGTCACATCAGGCAGCGCTTCGACCCGCTCGTCTGCGAGTCGGAGCGCGTATTCGACAACGTGTGGGCCGCCAAACGCGCGTGGATTCCAGCCAATCTCGTCGAGCATGAGCCTCAGCGGTCCATCGGGCTGCTGGCGTTGCCATCGCTCGCGAGGAGCCTCGGTGACCAGCTGCCATCCGTCGCGTATGCGGCGATTGTGATACACAGTGCGGTCGGTCCAGTTGTTCGTGCGGTCGACATGGGCGATGGTCTTGGCAATTGTCAGCCATGGCGGCAGTTGCCCCTGGTCTGGGTCATTCCCCCAAGCGGGCCAGACCGAGTGGGTACTCGGGAAAAACCCGCCTGTACAGTACGTACCGCCGACCCACCACAGCGCCAGGGCCGTGAAATACGGTGGTCGGCTGATTGCGATCCATGTGTCAGCGCGTTGGTGCGGCCGTCGGCGAGCGCTCGTGTCACGAATGAACGCAATCAGGAGCGCGCCGTCGGACGAGATATCGGATCGGCGTTCGAAGACGCGCCCGCGGATCCACTGGCCGTGCTCGAACACGTCTGTGTCGGTGTTCCACAGGCTGAGTCGTGTCCATGTTGACGGCCCGCGGCGCAGCACAACGCCGATGGGTGCGGTGCGCGCCAGGAACACGTGCAGCCGGCACGGCGGTGCACTCGACATCAACTGAGGAGACTCCCACTATCGAGGCTGTTGCCCTAGGCTCTCGCCCAGGGCAGCAGCGCCGGCGTCTGCTGAGAATAGACCGCGTACTCGGGGAACGTGGCGCTCAGGACTGCCTCCTCGAGCTGTGCGCGGCGCGCCTGCAGGAGACAGAACAAGCAGAAGATGACCACTGTCAGCGGCGCAAGGACGGGCAGGAGCGCGCCAAAGAAGATGACGAACTCACCCACATACACCGGGTGACGGACCCATCTGTACGCACCCGACGTAACCAGCCCTCGGGCCTCCGGCGCAAGACCGAAGCATGCCCGTAGTGCGCCCAGCGCGTAAATCGTGAACGCCAAACCGACAATCATCAGCAGGTCGGCAAGTGCAAGCACACGCCAGTCATCGATTGTCGAGGGTTGTGCGAGCGCGATCCACATGATGAAGGTGCCGCCCAAGGCGGTCAGCATCTGGATCGGCGCCGCGCGCTGACTGATCGGCGTCCGCCGGATGACGAACAGGATCGTCAGCAGAACCATGAACACGACCCCCAGAACCGCGTGGCCAAGTGCCAACACATGCACCACCGATCCCTGCGCACTTGGCTCGCTCGGGAGCACCCAGACCTCTGCCGTGCGTCGGAGGTATCCCAGCGACAAGACGCCGAACAGGGTCATGGGGAGCATCCGGTCGAACATGATCCTGAGAATGGGGCAGCTCACGGCTGCGACATGATGAAAGATGTTAGCCACGATGAGCGAGACTTCCCAGGACACCGAAGATTTGAATAAGCGCGGGCGCGAGAACGACCACAAAGATCGCCGGAAAGATGAATAGCACGAGAGGCACGAGCATCTTGACGGGTGCCTTACGGGCTTTCTCTTCAGCTACCTGGCGGCGACGCACACGTAGTTGCTCGGCCTGGACCGATAGCGCGTCAGAGAGATTCGTGCCGAGTTCGTCGGCCTGGAGCAGCGCCGCGACCAGGAGCTGGACGTCCTCCAGCTGGGTGCGTTCAGCCAGGTTGCGCAAAGCCTCACGTCGGCTGGCGCCCATCCGCATTTCGTTCAACACTTGGTTGAACTCACGGCTCAAGTGGCCTTCCCACTTGTCCACGACTTCGGACATGGCGCTATCCAGCGATAGACCCGCGGTAACGGAGATCGACATCAAGTCGAGCGCGTCGGGCAATGTGCGCAGCAACATCCGCTGGCGCCACTCGACCCGCCGCCGCAACCACATATACGGCAAGTACATACCGAACCCAGCAAGCATCACCACGAGGGCGATCACCAGCACGGGCGATCGTTTACCAAAACCGGTGAGCTCCAGCACCTCGAACGCACCGATCCCGAGCAACACTGCCAACGTCAGTTCGGCGGCAAGGAAGAACCTGAGCTGTCGATCGGACGCATGACCCGCCTGGACGAGTTTCCGCCGTAACCGCGTGACCTGTTTGTTGGGAACCAGGCGGGCGGTCACACGAGCCGCTGCCGCGACCAACGGATGCACGCGCCCGCGGCGCGTTGAAACGGTGTGCAGCACAGAGTCCAATGACGCGGTGTCTGGCTGACCGGCGACGTAGACCCGGAGTCGGCTGTAGAGCCGGCGGTTGACGCGCTTACGCACCAGGCCAAGAAACAGCAACACCACGCTGACCGCGGCGATACTCCCGGCCATAAGGACCTGCTGCTGGCTGGGAGCCGCCGCTGGGCCAATCATGGCGAGCTCCTGGACCGGGTTGTCACGCTCCACGAGAGTCCGCCCGAATACCGGAGTTGTGTACTTGAAACTCAATTCTGTGGACACCGTGTCAGTTTCGATCCTGATCTGGACCGGCACGTCCGTGCCCCCCACCGGATGCGAACTGCTCACCCAGGACACCTCGTACTGACTCGTGAGCTGTCGCGAGATGAGGCGGAACACCCGCGTGAGGTCTTCGCCTGTAAGAGCCGAGTAGTAACGGCCGCCCGTTGCAGCCGCCAGCTGCTGAAGGATTTCGGCGTCGGCGTCCGAGCCGAGGCCGATCGCATACACCGGCACGGCCGCGCGTACAGCCTGCGCTATATCGTCCTGGAGGGTCCGCTCACTCGCCGTGTCGAGCCCATCCGTGAGCACCACCAGAGCTCGCGCGCCGCTCGGCGAGAGGCTTAATTGCGTCACACTCTGAGCGACGGCGTCGTATAGCCGCGTGTTACCCGCGGGCGCCAGTTTGTCGATTGAGCGCGCCAACAGATTCCTGTCGCGTGTCAACTTTTGGGGAACCATAACGTGATCGCCAAAGCTGAGCAGTGCGACCTGGTCGCGCGGGCGCATCTGCTGAATGAAGCGCTTGGCGGCCGCTTGGGCCTGCGTAAGCTTGTCCTCGTCGGCCATGCTGCCACTGACGTCCAGCGCCAGTGCAACAGACGTGGGTACGGCTGGATTCCGAATCTGCATCAGCTCGGCCGTCTGTTGGGGTTGCCCGTTCTCGATGACGTGCAGTCGTCCGCGGGTCAAGACATCCGGATCCAGATCGTCGGAGTCCGACCCTTTCAAGCGCGCAACGAGGCGTGGGAACCCCTCGGAACGGACCTCGACCACGTCGAGTGTTAAGCCGTCGGCATAGCTCGGTGCGATGGGAGCCAGACTGAGTAACAACGCGACCGACGTGGCTAGCAACTGACAATTTCTCCAACGCATTGGTCAGACCTCAATATCCGCGATTCGCATCATGAAGTAGTAGCCGACGACCACGCCGCCCGCGGCGCCGAGTAGCAGGAAACGGATTGCGCCGGGCTCCAGCAGCCGCTCAAAGTACGCCGGGCTGACGAACTTCATGATGAGCGCGATGAAGACTGGCAGGCCGCTAATCAGGTATGCCGAATATCGCTGCTGTCCGGTCATCGACCGAATTTCACCGCGCAGATTCACCCGCTGGCGGACGGTTGCCGCGATGGTACGCAGCACCTGGCTCAACCCACCGCCTGTGCGGTACTGGATGTGGACAGCCGCGACGAAGATTTCTACATCCTGCAGGGGCACCCGTTGCGCGAGCCCGTCGAGCGCCTCGCCGACTGGCAAGCCCACCCCAAGCTCGCGTACGACTTGAGCGAACTCAGGGCCGAGCGGCGCAGGCATGTCGCGGGCCAGGATTTCGAATGCCTGAGGCAAGCTCAAACCGACCTCCATTGCGTTGGATAGTGAGTCGAGCGCGTTGGCGAACTGGGCCTCGAACTGGCGCAATCGTCGGCGTCGCTTGAACTGCAACGCCAGCCGAGGAATGGCGAAGCCGCACGCGAGCCCTAGCGGAAGCGCAACCGCGAGCCCAACACCTGACAGGTCAAGGCGCCGCCCGACCACAAAGGTGGCCGCGAGCGCGACCAGCATGACTATCACCTGGACAAAGAGGAAGAGTCGCGGACTTAGCGACACTCCAGCCTGAATTAGTTGCAGCGGTCGAGCGCCGAGCGAGAGTCGGCGCCACAGTGCAAATCGCCGCAGCGGCGAAAGACGTTGCGTTCGGCGCGCCTCCGGGGACGGCGACCCGGCCCCGACGAAGAGTTGGAGGCGCTCATCAAGCCGTCTGGACTGCCGGTTCATGACATAGCCCCAGAGTCCGAGGCCAACCGCCAGTGCGGCTAAGAGTCCCGCAATCTGCGCGAGATGGTCGCTCATGGGGTTCGCCGCAATGGATCCGGGCGAGCCGATTCGGGGCTTGGCTGAAACAAAGAAAGAGGCACACGAACGCCATTCCGCTCCATTTTGTCCAGCAGCTTGGGCCGAATACCCGTGGCCTGAAGCCGGCCGGGGCTGCGCGAGGGATCGGCCGCGTTCTGCAGAACGAACACGTCCTGCATGACAATTGTCTGCTGCTCCATCCCCTGTACCTCTGCGATCCGGACGATCTTTCGGCTGCCATCCGGCATTCGCTCCTGATGAACAATGAGGTCGACGGCGGAGGCAATCTGCTCGCGAATCGCGCGGTGAGGCAAGTCGAAACCGGCCATGAGCACGAGCGTCTCCATACGTGCGAGCGTGTCGCGCGCGCTGTTCGAGTGCAGACTTGTCATGGAGCCGTCGTGACCCGTGTTCATCGCCTGCAGCATGTCTAGCGCCTCTGGTCCACGTACCTCGCCGACGACTAATCGGTCGGGTCGCATGCGTAGCGCGTTGACAACCAGGTCACGGATAGTGACCTCCCCGCGCCCTTCGACGCTGGCCGGCCGCTTCTCGAGCGTGATGACGTGTTCCTGCCGTAGCTGGAGCTCGGCGGCGTCTTCGATCGTGATGATCCGCTCCGAACTGGGGATGTAGGTCGACAAGACGTTCAGCAGCGTGGTCTTGCCAGATCCAGTGCCACCTGAAACGATGATGTTCAGTCGACCAGCCACGCACGCCGCCAGGAACTCGCCAACTTCCCGCGTAAGGCTGCCAAGACGGACGAGATTGTCCATCGTCAGGAGATCACGCGAGAATTTGCGGATTGTGATAACCGGCCCTACGAGTGACAAGGGAGGGATGATTGCGTTCACACGCGAGCCATCTGGCAAGCGAGCGTCAACCATGGGCGAGGCCTCATCGCAACGGCGGCCGAGCGGGGCGATGATGCGATCGATGATTCGCCGAACGTGCTCATCGTCTTCGAACTGAATGTCGGTGCGGGACAGCCTTCCACTGCGTTCGACCCAGATCTGGTGCGGGCCGTTGACCATGACCTCGCTGATGCTGCTATCGCGCAGGAGTGGCTCGATCGGTCCGAAAGACAGAACCTCGGCAACGATGGCTTCGAGCAAGCGCGCGCGTTCGACCCGTGGCAGCGATAGCCCCTGGGCCTCCACCAGTTCGTTGAGCAGAAGTTCGACCTGGCGCCGACCCTGACTCGTGTTCAGGTCTGCTTCGGTGCCCAGTTCGGCAATCAGCTCGCGCTGGATCCGCGCCTTGATCTTGGCCAGATCGTTTCGTGGACCGGTTCGGTTCTGCTCAGCCGCCTGGGGCTCTCGGAAGCGCGCGGGCTGCTCAGCATCCGGATCAAGACGCACGCTTGACAGCCGCTCAGATAGTGCACCGGCCATCAGGCTGCCTCAAGCCCGGCGTGCAGCGCGGGCCGCTTGCTTCTCGCGAACGGGCGCCAGCCTAGCACGCTCAGCAGGCCGCGGCGCGCGGGCCGCGGCTGACCTTCCCAGCCCCGATTTTCGACGACGGAGCGTGCGAGCCGGTTGAGCGCACGCGCGCCTGGACTGCTGGCCTGGAGCACCACGAGCGGCTCGCCGCGAGTAAGCGCGCGCCCAACCGCGGTGTCGTTTGGAAGCCGGAAACTCGTGCGGTACTCGAGGTGGTGCTCGAACTCCGACGGCGCGATCGCCCAGGGCAGATCGAAGCGGTTGACGACCAGCCGCATCTTCTGCTCCGAATAACCCAGCCGCATACCAAGTTGGACAACGCGCGCGGCATTCTTCAATGCCGCGATCTCGGGCGTAGTTATGAGCAGAAAGGTGTCGGCCATGTCCATCGTCGTGAGGGTGATCTGGTCCACAGACGGCGGACAGTCGACCACCACATAGGCAAACTGGGAGCGGAGTGCATCAAGTACGCGATGGAAGTCGCTCGCCCGAATTGACTCTGCCTGCTCGAACTCTGTAGGCGCCGCCAGGACGGATATTCCGCTGGCGTGCTTCGCCAGCGTGGTGTTGATCAGGTCGTCGTCAAGTCGATCGAGATGGGGCACGAGGTCGGCGACAGAGCGAGCGTGCACCACGTTCAACGCCGCCGGCACATCCGCGCCGAAGAGGTGCCCGTCCACCAGCACCGTGGGCAGCCCCGTACCACGCTGAATAGACACCGCGAGGTTCGTCGCGATAGCCGTCGCGCCGACCCCACCTTTCGTGCCTCGAACGGCAACAAGGTGCCCGGCCTTCTGCGTTTGAGCTGGTCGCTGCGCCTGCAGCTGCCGCCGGCGCGTAGCCTTATCGTGTACCTGCAGGATTGTCTCGACGAGAGCGTCGAGATCGAACGGGCGAACAACGCAGCCGCGTGCGCCGGCAACGACACACGCTGGAGCACGATCCTGTTCCGTTGCCTCCAGCAGCACGAGAACCGGTGTATCGCCCAGGGCGTCATCTAGCTGACTGACCATGTCCACCGGATTGTCCACGGCCTCCAGGAGAATCACGTCGGGCCGAACCCGTGTCGCCAGCTGCGTCGCCTGGTCAGCGGCAACGGTCCTGGTAGTCACCCGAAGCATCGGGTCGTGACGCAGTATATTGGACGCCGTCGCGCTCGGGTCCACCGAGGTCTCGAGGGTGGAGTCGCCTCGCAAAACCAGCACGCGGATTGTGCTATGAGTTGAAGTCTGCATGTGAGTGATCCTTAGCGGGACTGCGTGGGCGCATTCGGGCGCTGAACGGATTGCGGAATTCGGAAGCGGAATCGATCGGCCAGGGAGTCCAAGGTGACGCCGTCTGTCCGAACGGTCTGCTGGTCTTCGGCCGAGCGCGTAACGAGGTCAATCGTGCCTCCGGCATCCTTCACAAACTTCATCGTCACCGCATCCTGGTGATCGACCACAAAACCAATTGCTTTGCGGCCGTTGCGTCCGGCGGCAGACCCGCCGATAGGCGCGTTCGTCGAGCCTGCCTTCTGGTTACCGTCGGCCGGCTTGGCCGGTGCTGGACCGTTCAGCTCGTCGTCACCGATTCGGTAGATCTCGACATTCTGCAACGTGGTTTGTGTGCTGAGGCCGTTCTGCGCCCGGTCGGTATCCGTGTCGGCCTTCATCGGGGCGGTCAAGAGCACGTCGACGTGGTCGCCCGGTTTGAGGATGTTGTCGTTCGCCAGCACCTCCGGAATGGGTAGCCACATGACTACCATGCCGGCTGGGATGCGGTCCGACAGATTGGGCGCAGCTTGCGCCAGCTGAAGCTGACCGCCTACGACGATCTGACCCTTCGGGACGAAGCTGCGCGCGAATTTGCCGACGACATCGTCCCGCCTCGAGAACGCACCTGAGGGCGCGAACTCCGCAGGAAACGATCTCACCTCGAGCACATCCGCAGTGACTTGCGTCTGTTCGAGAATGTCGCGGCTGGCCACGACGACCGCGACCTGGCGAATCGGGGCAGTACTAGCCTTCGCGGCCTGCTGAGCGATCCCGATCACCAGCACGGCTGTCAAGCCAGCCAGTGCAAGACCGGTCGCAATCAATAAGAGTCCAGCACGTTTCCTCACCTTGTTTAATCTCCTTTAGTCGATGAAGCCGACGGTATTTGCGATGGTGCTTGGTCCGCCTTCAATCGGCGGGCTGGTGCTTGGGCAGCTCACGTAATAGCCGCTTGCCTGGCTGTTGCTGACAGTCTGGTCGTAGAATCGAAAACATCGCGCCTGGTCGAGAATGACTCGCTCGATACTGGCCGAGCTACCATTAGTCCACACCGTGCTGGCAACGTCCGTTGTGGTGTTGATGTTCGCTTCACCGTAGCGCCACAGAAAGACGTGCATTGTCACAAAATTGCCAAGATTATTGACTGACGTGTCGACTCCTTCCGAATGGGAGTCGATGAAGGCACGCATGTTGTCACCTACGTTGCTGCCGAGCGTGCCGTTGTACACTTCGAGTCGACTATTGGTGCAATTCGAAAACTGCAGGATCGCTGTGCTGTTGACCGAACATCGTGAATCACCGACGTTCAGCTGGCCGCGCCAACTGTACCTGAGCCAGTTCGCCAGGTCTGTCTGCCGGTTCGCCGAGTTGCCCGGGTACGTATGGTCATAATCGTCGATATGCTGCGGTCGCAATGGGTTGGGGTAGACGAGCGCGGAGTATCGCGACATATCCACCATCAATTTGAACGGACCGTTCGGCGGACCCTGGCTGTCCCAGAACGTGCAGGGCGCCGAGTTCAGCGAGAACGTGCAGCCCGGCGCGTTAAGCCAGCGAGTGATTGGCCAGACGTTGGAGAAGGTCGTGGGCGGATTGGCCGCGAACACGCGGGCTGCAGCCGACGCGCTCACCTGCTCAGTCGAGGTACCGTTCGCATGCGCAAACAGGGCCTCGTGCGTCATTCGCACCACCACCCGGACGCCGCACGTGTCGCTCGGGACACTACCCAACTGGTTGGATGGAAGCGTATTCAGAGTGCCGCCTAGTTGGGCGACGAGCCCGGCGCTGCTACTGGCCGTGTATATCCCCGTGACATAGGGAGTTCCATCGCCATTCTTCGACACGCACGTCGAGCCATCCCAAGGCAAATATTCCAGTGCGGTCTCATAAGTCGCGGTCAGGCCAGTCGTTGGTGGCGCGGGCGTCGGAGCGGGCGTCGGAACGGGTGTCGGTAGAACGCGGTTATATGTCGCAAACTCCACAGCGGCGTTGTGCACGTCGCTGTCGCTCACGACGTAGTTGATCGGGCTTGCGTTAGCCACCGAGCTAGCCAGGAGCTTGGCCGCGGCGAGCGCACCTGCATCGGCAGCATTCTGCATGGCGCCCTGCTGGCCCATATCGAAGCCGAGATCGACGACCATCGCCATCATCCCGAACAGCACCCCGGTGCCCATCAGCAGCGCTAGGAAAATGATTTTCATGAAAGGCAGCCTCCAGGCGGTGCGGATTCGACGTACATTCGCGAGGTCGTTTGCAGCGGTACAGTGGACGCGCCGGACCACAGTGTTGCCAGGACCACCGTCGCCTCGTATCTCACCGTGACAACGACGGGAGACGCGCCGCCACATGTCCCGCGCGTCACACCAATCGCGGCCGTATTGGATGACGGAGCTGGTGGCGGCGCCGGTGACCAGACGGAGCAGGTCCCGCCGAGCATGGCCAAGCAGCGATTCTGGACATAGGCCTGGATATCTGACGTGCTGTGGCTTGGAACGGCACCATAGCGCGCCCCGTCACGCGCGAGATAAGCCACCGTGTTGTAGGCCCACGCTACGCGTCCAAGATCGACGACGCCCGCGGTGAGCAGCAGGAAGACAAGCAGCGTAAAGGCGAACTCGACCGTTGCCTGGCCGCGCCCGCAGGACCTGCGCATCATTGACCCATCACCGGCAGCGTCGCCCGCGTTGTGAAGCAAAGCGTGCCAGTGGGACACGTCACGCCTGTGGGATCTGTCTGGAGCGCACCCCCGATGAATGGAGTAACAGGCACGAACTGGTAATTGCTGATCGTCACCGTGCGACGATCGCCCAGCGAGCAATCCACGCCGATGGCGCTGTCGGACACAGAGAGATCAGATTGTTCGTTTTGAACCGCGGTGTGGATCTCCGCGACAACGTACGCATCACAGTCAGGGGCTAACAGGGTTGCCCGTCGGGCACCCTCGCGCGCGGCGTTAGTGAGTCCGAGGTACGTATGAAATGCGCGACCGTAATCCAGCGCACCCAGCCCGAACCAGAGCATGATGGGCATGACGAGCGCCAGCTCGATCACCGCTTGGGCAGACTGTCGACGCGTGTGCATTTCCTTGGACTCCGAGTTCAGGCTCACTAAGTAAGGACGTGGCCTGCACTCCTGGTGGAATGCAGGCCACGTGTGACGGCTCTGGCCGCTCGGGCAATTAGATAACCGAGCGGCTCACGAACGGGTTTAGGCCCCCGCGAGCGCGCCTTCGATGCTGGTGAAGACAGCCTCGACGTCCGTGCCGATGGTGACCAGCGGCCGCGGCGGCCACGGACACCAGGCCCAGGATCAGGCCGTACTCAACCATGGCCTGGCCTTCGCTGCGACGCGTCTGCAGGGCGATAACGAGGTTCGAGATGGTGCTGAACATTTGCGTTTCTCTCCTTGAGGTGAATGGGGGGTCCATGCGCCGTTGCCGGCGCGCCAATGGTCGACGCGGAATCTCAGTACGTAATTGGTGCGAGGCAACAAGACTCGTTAGAGACGTCTTTCCCGTTTGTGTCTGCTCTTCCATTCGTCGAGCGCCGCTTCTGGTTGCTTGCCTTGTCCGTTTTGGCTGTCCCTCGTGCGGCGTGATTGGAATGTATGGGGAGTGGGTAAAGCCCATGTAAGGCACCGTGTATGCAGCCGTTGTCGTTGCGGGTTGTCCGGATGGACGACTACCACTTAATGTCGAAGAGCCGAATGGAACAACGCGTCCTAGTGAGCCTTACCGCGGCGCTGCTTGGCGCCGCGCTTGGTTGGCTTTCCGCCTGGGGAACCGATGTGCTGCAGAAGCAGGATGGGCTGCCCTCGGCGGCACACGGGCCGCTGCTGCGCGACCCGATGGTTCAGGCCGCCGCGGCCATGGCGTGGGCCGTAGCAGCGTGGTTTGTCGACGATGAGTGGTGGCGCTGGGGGGCCACAGGACTGCTGTCGCTGCCGTTGATTCAGATTGCCATTACTGACCTGCGGCACCGATACGTCTATACGCTGGTCGCTGGCGTCGGCCTGGCGCTGGGGCTCGGCTTTGGCTGGACTGTGCATAACAGCGAGTGGTGGACCAGTGTTGTTGGTGCTGCCAGCGCCGGTGCCGGCTTCCTGATGCTGTTCCTGCTTGGCCGCGTGATGTACCGCGGCGGCGAGCCGCTCGCGCGTGGGGATATCACGATTGCGGCGATGGTGGGCGCGACAGCTGCCTCGTGCACATTGCGAGCGATCGTCCTGGGTGTTGTTCTAGGTGGCGTATTTGCGCTCGGCGTCCTGCTGGCACGCAAATCCGGCCGTGGATATCTACCGTACGGACCGGGTCTGTGCCTGGGCGGCCTTATCACCTTGTTCTGGTGCTGACGGTGACGTGCACATACGCAAAGCCGCCCTACACCAACCCATGGGCTGGTGTAGGGCGGCTATAAGCCGTGCGTAGTCTTCTTCGGGCGGCGACTAAGAGCAGGTGGGGGAGTGGAGCCCGATCGTCCCGGCCATGATCGCGAGGTCCTGCCGCGTATTGTTCAGGTTCGCCCCCGTCACATTGGCGCCAGTGAGGTTAGCTCCCGTGAGATCCGCACCGCGCAAGTCGGCACAGCGCAGATCGGCTCCCTTCAGGTTAGAGTGACTCAGGTCAGCATCGCGCAGGTCGGCATTGCGCAAATCGGCACCCGAAAAATCCGCCCGGAAGAACCTTGCGTTCTGCAGCACGGCCTGCCTGAGATTTGACAGGTTGAGCTTGGCAAAATCTCCAACGACTCGGGTCAACGTAGCGTGATAGAGCGTACTCTTGCTGATTGTCGCGCCGATCAGCTTCGCCTCCGTGAAGTTGGCATCGGTGAAGTCACCGCCAGTCATCTTGGCCTGCTGCATGTCGGCGCATGAAAAGTCGAAACCGCGTTTGTCGGCGTTCGTGAGGTTCACGGCGCGGAGGTCGGCGCACTTGGAAATCTCCAGCCACTGCTCAGGTGGTGCCGTCTGCGGGTCAACCGCCTGAGGTGGCGCAGTCGGCGACGGGGTGAAGGGCCGCGGCGCCGCGAGGGCGGGGGAATCGATAGGCTCCCAATCGTAGCGCTCCGTGTTCAGCCGCACCTGGAGACCAAACGGCCCGTTCAGCCACGTCTGATAGCCATTTGTGAAGGCGGTCGTGCCGTCCGCCTTGCGCCAGTACAGGAGGCCAGCGGTTGTGTGCTGCTCCGCGTTTCCGTTCAGGGGGTTGAAGTATTCGTTCTCCAGACAGGTGCCAGGTACATCGCCCATCGACTCTGTCAGAGTCGCAAAGCCGAGTGTGAACGTACAGGGTGGTAGTGTTTGCGCGGCCGCCGCTTGCGGCAAAGCGCCTGTAACGAGCAGCGTTGTGGCGGCGCCAATTGCTGCCAGCTGTGAAAAATTCCAACGCATCGAGTTTGTCTCTCAGCCTCCGTAAATCTGTGCGGAGCGACTACCTTACGCATCGAAGGCGGACCGCTTCACCGGCCCGATGACCATATGCTCAGGTTGTCACGGCGCTGATAGTTAGAGGTAAAGAACGAGTGGATAGTCGCTGTCAGGCGCCTGCCCATCAGCTTGTCCAGATCACCAGTGCGGCCGGCAGCAAGAACATAGCAACAACCCATAGGCTGCTGGTCACGGAGGCTCCGGCGAGGCACGACCAGTCGCCGCTTCGCGCAGCAGCAGGATCGCGGTCACGACTGGCAACGTCGCTAGCAGCAGCGCAGGCATGCCGAGCGGCGAGACTCCGCGCAGCATCATGCCCGTACCAATTGCCGCGGCAACCCAGGCCAGCAGCGCGGCGAGTGCGCCAATTCTCCCAACGACACTGCCTTGCGAGGAGAGGCCACCAGGCAAAGGAAGAAGGCGAACATGAGGTTGAACGCGGTGACGCCCGCGATGACCAGCGGCAGCATGGCAGGCATACGTCGCCCGGGAAAACGGTCGCTCGAAATGCGAACCCGAGTCGGATGGACTCCGCGGCCAGGCCGACCCGCCGCGCGGCATAGACGTGCCCCAGCTCGTGGATGAGGCCGCCCAGTGCGAGCAGGACGCCGGCCAATACACCTGCACTAACCAGCAATGGCAGCCAATCGAGGGCGCGCTCACCTGCAGGCAGACCCTGCGCCAGAGAGGGCAACGGCAGAACTGCGCCGAGCGACAAGGAGCGCCAGTCGATGTCGACCGGGATACTGGCCACACGTGGCCTCCGCTTCATCCGCTCCATCCGCATCACCGTGACCTAACGGCGCGCCGTCAGGCACCGGTCAAGCGGCGATCAAGCCGGTGTTGCTGTGGAGCCTCCGGATGGTCAACTGGAGTTGGCTTGTGCAGCATCCAGACCGCTGGGTGACTGACCGCGTGGCCCGCGTCAACAACGACGACAGCCCGCCGACCCAGGTGGGCCGACGGGCTCCCGTGCGTGTGGAGGAGGCGCTCTATTTCAAAGTGAGCTGGGTGGTCACGTCGACGGCTGACCCATCCTCCAGAGTGACCTTGAGCACCAGCTTCCCGGCCGACAGGCCAGTCGTCTTCAGGTTGAAGACGTACTGCTGTGCGGCGCTGTCCCAGCGGAAAGCGTCTCCAACGTTCGCGCCACCCGCGCTTGTCGCGGGCACGAACCTCACGCCATCGGTGCTGTATGCGAGCTTGGGCGACACCTGCGCCTGGACCGACTTTCCGTTGGCGAGCAGCTGAATCTTGACCGGGATCGTGCTGCCAGCCTTGAACGTTTGGATCGGTGACGCTAGTGGCTGCTGCCAGCCGCCGAAGTCGAACGCATAGACGGTATAGGTAACCGCGGCCGGGTCGCTCAGGTTACCAGCCCTGTCCGTGGCTGATGCGGTGACCGTGATCTGGCCCGTGCCGCTAGCGGAGGCGCCGCTCACTGCGAGCGTGCAGCCGCCGTCGATACCCGAACGGTCATCCGTCGCGGTACACGTCGCATGCGGTACCGAGCCACGGATGTACACCGCGCCATTCGCTACGCCGCCAACCTGGACGACGGGCTTCACGGTATCGACATTGATCCCGCTGACGATCGCCGATGCCGTATTGCCCGCCTTATCCGCGGCGGTACCAGCAACAGACAGATCGGTGCCGTCCTCGGTAAGCACGACGTCATCGGAGCAGGTGGCCACGTCCGAAAGGCGATCGACACACGTGAAGTGGACGGTCACCTTGCCCCGGTACCAGCTGTTTTCGTTGGGCCCCGTCGTCGCCACACCCGCAATAGTGGGCGGCGTCTGGTCAATGCGCACGCTTACAGTTTTGCTCGCCGTGTTGCCTACCCGGTCGCTCGCCGAACCGACGACGTCGCTACCTGCCGTTTCCGAGGTCAGCGTCTGGTCACCACTGACTGAGGCAACACCCGAGCCGCCCTGGTTGTCTTCGGCCTCGAACTTCACCGAGACGACGGTTTTGTTCCACCCATCGGCATTGGCCGCCGGAGTGACGTTCGCGGTGATCGTCGGCGCGACGTCATCGACCCTGAGTGCCACCGTCTGCGGCTCGCTAGCATTGCCAGCGTTGTCGACCGCCCAGAATGACAGCTTGGCCGCTTCGGCGTCGCTCAACGGAACCGCCACGGAGGCGGCGTCGCCCGGCTCCACGACTTCCTCGCGTCCCGCAAGCACGTAGTGAATGGCTCGCACGCCGGACGCATCGTCGGTGGCCGACAGTGCAATTGGTGCGTTGAGTCCCTGGCAATAGCCGAACTCAATGCCCTGACACGTGATGTTGGCCTTCGCCTGCGGCACGGTCTTGTCGATCTGCACCGTAAGGTTCTGAGCCGTCTCGGTGTTCCCGGCCTGGTCCACACTCCAGTACCGAATGCTGTGGCTGCCTTCGGTGGCCACCGAAATGACCGTACCAGTCTGCTGTGCGCCTGAATCGAGCGTGTAGTAGGTACCTGCGACACCTGACAGTGCATCCGCGGGCGTGAGCTTGACCGTCGCGGCTGTATTGATCCAGGTGCTTGGGCCATCGGCCAGCGTGACCGGGGGCGTGCGGTCGATCTTCAGGCCGTTGACTGAGGCGGGCAGCGACTGATTGCCTGCCTTGTCGGCGATCGTGACCGGACCGACGCCCAGATTTGCACCCTCAGCATCGGTCAGACTGTTCTGCGGCTGGCTCGCCGTGTCGATGCCCGAGAGGCTGTCTATACCCGTCCAGTGGATGGTGACGTCGGCCTTGTACCAGCCAGCGGAATTGGCCTGAGTCGCGGCCGCGCCTGAAAGCGTTGGCGGGGTCAGGTCGATGTTGATGTCGCCGACCAGCGCGCTACTGATATTGCCGGCGTTGTCGGTCGCCTGGCCGAGCGCTTCCTGGTTCGCGCCTTCCGTCGCCAGGGACAGCAAATTGGTACAGGTAGCGATACCAGACTCGGCATCATTGCACGCGAAAGCAACGCTGACGGAGCCGTTGTTCCAGCCGAAGGCGTTGGGCGGCGTGGCGCGGCTGCCGCTGATCACCGGCGCGATGTTGTCGATCTTGAGGGTGATGCTGTGGCCGGGCGCAGCGACGTTTTCGATATTTCCGGCCCGGTCGGTGCTCCAGAAACTGAGCGTATGGGTCCCACCCTGGGCGAACACGAACTGGCCGCTGAAGGTCTGCGGGGTCCCGCCGTCGACGGCATAGAAGGTCGCCGCGACGCCCGATAGGCTGTCCAGGGCATTCAGCGCCACTGTCGGGGCGGCCGCGTACCAGCCGCTCGCCAGAGGACTGGCGATCTCGATTTGCGTGGTCGGAGCGGTGCGGTCGATGTTGACGCCGCGGACGATCGCAGTCGTGCTGTTGGCGGCCCGATCGGTCACTGACGCGCTTGCCGACAGATCCTCGCCTTCGCCGCTGATCGTGCTATCGGCAGGCGTGGCGCCGATAATGCCGGACAGCGCGTCGGCAGCGGTCCAGGCAATCGTAACATCAACGCGATACCAGCCAGCGGCGTTGGGCGCAGTCGTCGGCACGCCGGCGAGCAGCGGAGCCGTCTTGTCAACGCCGAGGCCGCCCAGCACAGCCGTGGCCGTGTTGCCCGCGCCGTCGGTGGCGATCCCGCTCATGCTCTGATTGGCACGCTCGCCGAGTGTTTTGGCCGCGGGGCAGATGTCGATGCCCGCCAGCGTGTCGGCACACGTGAAGCTGACGACGACGTCGGTATCGTTCCAGCCATTGGCGTTCGCGGCTGGATTCGTGCTGGGTGTGATGCTCGGCGCAGTCTTATCCAGCTTCAGGGTCACCGACGAAGTGCCACTATTTCCCAGGCGGTCGGTCGCGCTCGCACTCTTGGTTGCGCCCGCGGTCTCGCCAGTAACGGTGTCTGTAGACGGAGTCGGTCCATTGGCCACCCCGGATCGCTATCCGTGGCAATCCACCCGATATTCACGTTGGCCTTGTTCCAGCCCGCCGCGTTGGGCGCGGGCGACAGCTGAGCGGTGACCGACGGCCCGGTGTTGTCGAGGATGTAAGACGTCGATGCAGATCCGTTCTGCCCACTGCACGTGCCCTGCTTGTTGAAATTCGCGTATGCCGTCGCGGTGATCGTCTGCGGGCCATCGCTCGTGCCACCCGCTGTACCGCTGAACGTCCACGAGGACCTGGGCGTGGCCGAGGTCTTGTCACCGACAAAGGCTGGCAGGACCTCGAGGCACTGTGTATCTGCACTGGTGGCGACGGTGAGTGTCAGAGCGGTGCCGGTCCTGGCGTATTGATTTCCGCCGTTGTTGGTCGTCCCGGCAATGGTGATGGAGGTTACTGACGAGGCGAACGTCGGCACGGCCGTGGTGGGAAGCACCACCTGCAGGCCTACCGCCAGGCTGATCAGGACCCTGAGCGACTGGAGCGCTCGTCTAGCGTGGAGTGGGTGAATCACTATGAGCTCCGCGAGGATTGGTCGACGTGAGTGCACGGGGCGCACGGGCAAGCCCGGCGCGAGGCCGGCCCATCGAGGCGGAGGGTTTATTGCACTGCGCGGTAAAGCAATCGCCAGGCAGAGGTAAAGGACAGGTGTGAGCCCAGCCAGCAGGGGCCGCGGCTTCACCTGGACTTGAACAGTCGGTGAGGGTGGCCTAGCTTGAGCGAGAGATGCGCGCGGTGGATGCCGACTCCCAGGCCTGGCGAGAGGCGGCGCTGGAACCCAGGCTCCAGGGTTGCTCCTTGTCGACGTCGAACCAGACCAGTGCGCGCACGCGCGGGAAACGCTCGACCTCCACGGTCAACAAATCCGAGATCCACTGGGCTTTGGAGCCCCCAGTCTCGGTCGACGACACCTCCGGCAAGATAATCGGCTTGCCGGAGATGGCCGCCAGGGCGGTGTACGGCTCGGCCATGATCTGGCTAAAGCTGCGCCATGCAGGCGCGCCCCAATCGAGGAGCGGGCCAGTGTTGAAGATGTCCAGGCCCAGGTAGTCGACCTCATCATCGCCGGGGTACAACGACTGGTACAGCGGCTGGTACGTTGCAGCGCGGGCGGTGCCGAGCGTGTTCGGATTCCACACCCACTGCACGTTTGTTGCACCCGCCTGGCGGAAAATAGCCCGAACGTGCTTCCAGGCGTCAACGTAGTCCTCCGCCGTGTTGCCGTTGACGCCTACCGCCCATGGGTAGTTAGGCTGATGATGCATCTCATGGGCGAATCGCAGCAGGACCGGCTTGCCGTAGCTCGCAAGCCCGCGCGCCCAGGACGCGATGTAGTCGTCGTTTGTACCCGATAGGACGGCTGTCTTGAGTGACCAGGCAGGGTCTGGGCCAGTGCCCGCCCACGGCTCCCAGGTGATCAATGGCAGCGATCCGTGCGCTGAGACGGCATCGAGGTCGACTCGACTGAAGGCACTCTTCCACCCGCCCCACAAGGCATACCAGTGCATGATCGAGGGCGGCTGGTGCGCCGAGCGGTTGGCGGCGCCCAACCCTGAGAGATCGACGGGCAGCCCCGGCCGATAGACGCCGAGCGTCAGCCGGGCAGCGTCGAGGCCGCGGCTCAGGGGTACGGGGACAGTGGCGGCTGCTTGTTCGAGCGTCATCTGGTCATCGGTGGCAGCAGTGGCCGCCCGGGCGAAGGGGCTCTGTAGGATCATGCAAAGCATCGCAATGCCCATGAGTCGTCCGAATGTCGTGTGCCCGACCTTGTTCACGCCCAGATCTATCCTAGCTGCGTCTGGAATATCGGGTCGACAGCCTCACCAGATGGCCCCCGCAAGGGGGATCTCTTCCCCAGGAAAACCAGCGGCCCTCCCCGCGCCGCGTTCAGCCATCGACGACCCGGCGCAGCTCGTGGATGTCTGCTGCCCTCCACTTTCGGCCATACGGAACTGTTGCTCAACCACTGCGACGTTTCGTCCTGAAGAGCGAGTCATACCGCCACTGCGTCGCCGTCATGCGCTAGTGTTGTCGGCGGCCATCAGCACCTGGTTGCTGAGGTGGGTCTCGGTCACGTTGGCATCGTCCTCGGGCTGGAGGTTTCTCGGCTGGCGCGCAGTTCGACCGATTGGCATCGCCTGCTCGAGTTGTGTGCGCTCAGCGGGACGCTGATCCTGGACGAAGACGGGCTGTACGACCCGAGCCAGTCAACGATCGGCTCTTGTTGGGTCTCAAGGGCACGATGAGCGAGGCCGAGCTGCACGTGCTGCGTGCACGCTTGATCGGGGGCGTGTTGAACAAGGCGCGTCGAGGCGAGCTGAAGCTGCCGCTGCCGGTTGGCTTGACCTACGATCCGCTCGATCGCGTCGTGCTGGATCCGGATCAGCAGGTCCAGCACGCGGTGCGGCTGCTGTTCACCACGTTCCGCCGCACGGGCTCGGCCTCGGCGACGGTCCGCGAGTTCCAGGCGCACGAGCTGCTGTTCCCGCGCCACGTCAAGACCGGGCCACGCAAGGGCGAGCAGATCCTGCACAACCCACGCTACGCCGGCGCCTTCGTGTACGGTCGGCACCAAACGCGCCCGACCCCCGCTGGCCACGAGTACCGAACGGTCCCACGCGAAGAGTGGGCGGTGCTCATTCGTGATGCGCATCCGGGTTGCATCACCTGGGCAGCCTTTGAGCACAACCTCGAGCGGTTGTTAGCCAACGCCTGGGCGTTTGGCGAAGAGCGACGACGTGTTGGTCCACCGCGCGAAGGACCTGCTCTTCTGCAAGGGCTGGTCGTTTGCGGCCGCTGTGGCGAGCGAATGACGCTGCGCTATCACGCCTGGCGGAAGCGCCTGATCCCCGAATACGTGTGCCAGCACCAACGGATCCAACGCGAGGCGCCGATCTGCCAGCTAATCCATGGCAGCGCCCTGGATGCGGCGATCGGCGAGCTGCTGGTCAGCTCGATCAACCCACTGGCCCTGGAAACCACGTTGGCCATCCAGGCGGAGGTGGAGGCACGCGCGGTGGAAGCCGACCGTCTCCGACGCCAGCACGTCGAGCGTGCACGGCACGACGCAGAGCTCGCGCAGCACCGCTACCTGCGCGTTCATCCGGATAACCGGCTGGTCGCCGACGCTCTCGAGGCCGAGTGGAATGCCCGTCTCCGCGAGCTCACCGATGCGCAGCAGACGTACGAGCGCCAGCGCGCCGCCGCCCAGCAGACGCTGGATGCTGAGCAGCGAG
>WNGA01001935.1_pt1 | contig 32160 bp, 35 predicted proteins | sample 5400061 | NCBI WGS metagenome assembly WNGA01 (sample SAMN13153366, study PRJNA577476) | soil metagenome | isolation source: 100 cm soil or saprolite under grassland replicate 2 | place: USA:California | collected 2016-06-15 | reverse complement strand
GCTTGTTCAATATCCCCGCTTCTGGCAGCGCCAACAGCTTTCGCCAGGTAAGTCATGGCGTGGGCCCCCTCCGGCGCGCCCGTAACTGGGGAAAGTTGTGCCGCTGCTGGCCAGTTGTGCAGTTCGAGCGCATATTCGGCTGAGAAGGTGGACAAGGCGGAGAGGTGCGGGTCGAAGCCCATGCCGTACATGTCGTGCATCGCCGGCATGGCTTGTACTTCATCAATGATCTTTTGCGCGTCGGCTTCGCGACCGGTCTGCAGATAGGCGTACACCAGGAAGTCCATCGCGTGAAACTGATGGCCCTCGCCACCCATATGCATGGCGGCTTCCTTTTGAGTTGCGGCGATGGAGCGTACGTTGGAATCGATATCGTCCTGCCACAATCCAAGCCGGGCAAAAATGTGCGACGGCATATGCAGAGCATGTGGGGAAGCTGGGGCGATCTGCGCATATCTCCGTGCCTCCATTGCTTTGGCATAAGCGGTAACTCGCTTTTGATAGGGGCGGCGAGGATGCGAATAGAACGCGCCCAACGCAGAAATATAGTCCCGTTCGCGGGGCGTGGCGGCATGAACAGCCTTGGCCTGCTTCAATTCAGCACCACCGCGTTCGAGGGTACCTAGGTCTGGCCGATTCCAAAGCTGGTGCCACACGCTCATGGCCACACCCCAATGCGCGATTGCACACTGAGGATCGTCTTTCACAATCTGCTTGAATTCCTTTTCCGCCTCCTCGTACCAGAACGAGTGCAGCAGGGCTACGCCGCGCTCGACCGGCTTCTGCATCGCCGGTGCACAGGAGGATGGGAAGTGCACTTTCCCTAATTGTGCTTCCGTTAGGTCTTCGTGATGATTGTTCTCGTCGGCGGTTAGCACACAGGGGCTGCAAAACAGAATGAGAATCAGAAAAGAGCGCAGCGTCATAGGAATACCTGATTGGAAAGGCTACCGGAATTCGAGTCTAGTACCGAAGCATTGTGAAGGTCAAAGAACCGAGTTCTTATTCGGCAAGGTTGACATGCTCGTTCGCTGGATCAGAGCGTGGCGTATTCCTACCTCGCTCCGCAATCGTCATGACGAACAGAAGGAAGAGAGTTGGGAGAGAAACCAGATAGAAGTAAGATCCGAAGAACCACATAGACGCAGGCGCAAGCAGCAAAATCAGGCACGCCACAATCATTACTCTCCTGTGGGCAACTGCCTCGGTGCCAGCGCAGCGATCCAGTGTGATGACAAGCGGGGTAAGCAGCAGCGATAAATCCGGTAACAGCGAGTAATAACTCAGCCCCACTGCAGCGGTAATTGCGAGCATCAACTTATGCTCAGTTGTTGTGGAGCGGAATTCCAAACCCACAGAAAAATGAGTATGGACATGGAGAGGATCGCTGTCGGAGTAGCAACGTGAGACGATCCGCCGCTTAGTCCATGCACCAACCCGTGGATGTTGGGCATCATGTGCACCGGCAATCGATAGAACTGCCCCCCGCTCCCCAAGATTCCGGCGCTCATGGAAAATATCGAACTGAAATACAGCCTGGTCTGCGCCAAACCCGTGAGCCCAACCGATATCGCGGCCAAAGTCACGGCAGTCAGTGAGAAGCCGGCTGCAAACCGCCATTTCTTCCAGAGAACAAAGAGGAGAAGTACAGGCAACGTCAGTTGAAACTTGAATGAGCCGAGCGCAGCCAAGACGCCGGCGGTCGAATCGCGTCGGCGATGCAACATCACCAACGCTAGAGAGAACAAAGTCAGCAGCAGGATCGAATCCTGCCCCATCGTTAGCGCGTTCGCGAGAGGCGTGAACGAGACAAAAATTGTTAGCGGATGCCACCTCGAGTTGGCGCTGAGATTCTGCATCCAAGGACGCAAAAGAAAAAAACAAAGCGCGAGGAGCCCGATGTTGATAGCTACGAAGATCCAGTACGCCGTGCGGTATGAGAACCAAGTTAAGGGAGCAAATAGTAGAGCCTGAAAAGCTGGCCGGATGAACGGGAGCGCCCTCTCTCCCGGCGAGACCATCTGATCCTGAAAGCGTTTCTGGGCGTCATAACTGTACAGCTCGTACGAATGGCCGGTTCGGACCATGCAGGCTGCCGCATAGAGCTGCCGAAAGTCTGACTCCCCGCGCATTGCAACAGGCAGGAAGCCAATCGAAGTAAGCAGATTGAAGCCAAACAGGAGGGGCGCTATGCCTAGCGTGAAATCATGAATGAAACTCGATTTCCTCGCGTCCCGAGTCATTGCGCTCGGATTGTAACTTGAGAAGCCGCCTCGGTACTCCTTTCCGCAGTTGCCAGAACGAATAGAAGGAAAAACACCGGAAGAGAGACCAGGTAGAAGCACCTTGCAGCGAAAGTGAACCAGTTACACGTCGGTGCGACCAATAAAATCACGCACGCCGCATTGGTAACTTTCCGGTGGGGGCTAGCATCCGTCCCGGCGCAGTAATCCATCATGAAGACAAGCGCGGCGAGCAGCAGCGCCAAATCCGACAAGTGAACATAATAGCTGACTACAACCGACGCAGTGATTGCCACCATCATCTTATGCTCCAGTGTTTTGGAATAAACCGAAATGCAAACCCAGAGCAAAACGATTACGGAGAGAATTGCCGTTGGCACCGTGACGTGCCACCGCTGAGCCCAGACACCAGCCCGTGAAGGTTCGGCATCAGGCGGACCGGCAATCTGAAGAATTGCCCCGCGCTTCCTAGTAATCCCGATCTCATCGAGAAAATCGAGTAGAGATAGATTTTGGTTTGTGCAATACCAGTGAGCCAGACTGATAACGCAGCCACACTCAGGGCGGCAACGGAGAAGCCCGCCGCAAACCTCCATTTCTTCCAGAGAAGAAAGAGAACGAGTATAGGGATTGTCAGGTAAAACTTGAATGAGCCGAGCGCCGCCAAAGTCCCGCGGCGAAATCGCGTCCGCGATGCAGCATGACCAGAGTCAAGGAGAGCAATGTGAGCAGCAGAATCGAGTCCTGTCCCATGATTAAGGCGGGGGCCACCGGCGTGAAGGAGGCGAAAACCATTACTGGCTGCCATCTAGAGTGCGCACTGAGATTCTGCGTCCAGGGTTCCAGAAGAAAAAAGCACAAGGCCAGAAGTCCAATGTTGACTCCCATGAAAGTCCAATATGCGACGCGATAAGAGAACCAGGTCAAAGGAACGAATAATAGGGCATTAAACGCTGGGCGGACGAATGGAAGCGGCGTCGGCCTCGGCCCTACTATCTGATCCTGGAAGCGTTTCTGGGCGTCGTAGCTATAGAGTTCAAAGGAGTGGCCGGTCCGGACCATCCAGCCTGCGGTGTAGAGCTGGCGAAAATCCGCTCCACCCCGCATTGCGATAGGCAGGAAGCCAATGGAAGTCAGAAGATTGAGTCCAAAGAGAAGGGGCGCTATTCCGAGGGTGAAGTCATGGATAAAGGTTGGTTTTCTTGTGTCCTGAGCCATTCCACTCGGATTGTAACTTGGGAAGCGCGAGTCTGAACCGGAAAGAAGCCGGTTGGAATATGGCAGTGCGACTCCTGCAGCCCGAAGCGTGATCCCGGATTCTCTCCCAGTTTTCCGCCAACTTCCACAAGGAAGTGGAATCGTCCACAGGTTTCGCACAGCGCGATCAGGGTTTTTTATTGCGACGAATTTCCAGATAGGAGAAAGTGCAATTACTGCAGGCGTGAGAGTCACGCTGCCAGTGATCGCGCAAGGCTGGTTCTGCGGCAGTTTTCCCGAGGGTAAACTGTCGAGCGGTTCCCAAAGCGTGCAAGCGTTGCGGGCAACCCGGGCGTTGCGGCCTCCTCAGAACGGTCTCGCATGGCGGGACTGCAACCGGCGGGCGCGATGAGGATGCAGCTGCACTTTCGAGTGCGGGTGCGCCACCGCAGCTAAGAGCCACAGTTGACAAACGTTGGCAACAACGTTCGGCAAGGATGGCAGGCGAGCTCGGACTGGGGCGGCGTCGAGATTCACGCAGCGAATGCGGTTCGGGTGGCTGGCCCGGACCGCATTTCTTTTTAGCTCTCAGCTATCAGCCGTCAGGAAGCTCCGCACCATTGAAATACAGCCGCACTGCCTGACGGCCTTTCCTCTGTGTGACTCCGTGGCCTCTGTGTAAATCGCATTTGGCATTTAGCAGTTAGCATTTGGCCCCTTCGGCTAAGTGCTAGGTGACAAGTGCTAAGTGCTTAACCACAGAGGACACAGAGTTACGCAGAGGATTCCTCGGCATAGAGCTGTACATGCTACCCTCATTTCCTACCCATGCCTGCGCCCGTACAAATCCCCTCGGCCGTGTATGCGCTCGGCGCGGTTGGCACGTGGGGAGTTAGCGACTTCCTCGGGGGATACACGGCACGCCGTTTTAACTCATTCTTTCTGGCGATGTTGGGTCATGCGGGCGGGTTCACGATGATGTTCACGATTGCTGCCTCGAATCACATGCCGCTGCCGGCGACTCGTAGCATGGCATGGGCAATGATGGCGGGCGCCTCAGGTGGCACCGCATTGGCGCTGTTCTACAGGGCTCTGTCGCAAGGGAACATGGGGTTGGCCGCGCCGGTTTCAACCGTCGTTGGAGCCGCGATTCCCGCAGTCTTCAGCATATGGATCGAGGGCTTTCCCCGGCCACTAACCTTCGCGGGATTCGGGCTGGCATTGTTAGGAATCTGGCTGATCTCGCGCCCGGAAGAGTCAGGCAGACCGCAGGGACTTGGACTCGCGCTCATCGCCGGACTTGGATTTGCTGGGTTCTACATCTTTATGAAACAAGCAGGGCCTGGGGCAGCTCCTTGGCTGGCAGCGTGCTCACGAGGAGCGTCGCTGCTTGTGACTGCGATCATTACGGTCGCGGGGAAGAAGTTTAGTCCGTTTTACCCGAAAGGCGCGGTGATCGGGACCCTGGCCGGATGCCTCGACGTCAGCGGCACGGTGATGTTCGTTCGCGCCGCCCAAACCGGAAGATTGGACACGACGGTAGTGCTCGCTTCTTTGTATCCAGTGATTACAATCCTGTTGGCGCGCGCAGTCTTGAAGGAACGGTTCAATCGCTGGAAAACCGCGGGAATGATCGCGGCGTTGGCGGCGGTGCCCTTGATCGCGAGAGGATAAAGTCGTGGCGCTGGTTGAAATTCGCAATCTGACTAAAGTCTTCCCGCTCGGCGAGTCAATTTTCGGCGGCGGTGCAAAGGGCGAAGTCCGCGCGGTAGTTGACGTTTCACTCGACATCCAATCAGGGGAAACACTCGGTCTGGTCGGAGAATCGGGTTCCGGCAAGAGCACGCTGGGGCGGCTTGTTCTTCGCCTCATCGAGCCGACATCGGGCACCGTTCGTTTTAATGGACTTGACCTCGGCAGCGCGAGCGACGGCGAAATGCGCTGCTTGCGCCGCGACATGCAGATCATCTTTCAGGATCCGTTCAGCGCGCTCGATCCTCGCATGCGAGTTGAATATCTGATTGGCGAGCCCCTGGTCATCCATAAAAACCCGGGTGCCCCGTCCTCCTCGCGCTTTTCACGAGGGGACGGGATTCGCAGCCGGGTTCAAGAACTACTGCGCGCGGTTGGGCTCGACCCCTCCGCGCTGAATCGCTATCCTCACGAGTTCAGCGGAGGGCAGCGGCAGCGCATCGTGATCGCCCGCGCGCTTGCGTTGCAGCCGAAGTTCATCGTCTGTGATGAGCCGGTATCGGCGCTGGATGTCAGCGTGGGCGCGCAGATCGTGAATCTCTTAGCCCAATTGCAGCGCGAATTCGGACTAACCTATTTGTTCATCTCGCACTCGATGCCGGTGGTCCATTACCTCTCGACGCGGATCGCAGTGATGTACCGGGGCAAAATTGTTGAGATCAACTCTGCTGAGCAGATCACTGAAAACCCGCAACACCCCTACACCAAGACTCTGTTGGAATCGACCCCGGAAATGGCGGTCTGAAGTCAGGCGCGATTCGACATTCCGTATCTGTCAGGTTTATTCTTCCATCCGAAAGTGGAGGATTCATGAAAACCGCATTTCTGGTCTTCGTTCTTATTTCAGGGGCTGCTGCCCAACAATCCAAGTCCCCGGTTGCCGATGTTCTACGCGAAATGCTCAGCGGCCGTGAGAAGAACACCGTCGCCGCCTTCGAAGAAATGCCCGCGGATAAATTTGAGTACAAGCCTACGCCCGACCAGATGACCTTCGGCCATCTCGCGGCCCACATTGTGGAAGGCAACAACTACTTTTGCGCTAATGTTGGAGACCTCGCGCAACCCAAAGTTGAGCTTAAGGGGACTGAGGGCAAGGAGAAACTGGTCGCCGCCATGAAGGCCTCCTTTGAGTTCTGCCATACGGCTCTAGCCAAAGCGGATGATGCGAAAATGACCGAGAACATCACCTGGTTTGACGGCAAACCTCGCGCGCGCGCTTGGGCGTTCTTGGGCCTGGCCAGCAGTTGGGCGGACCACTATGGAATGGCAGCGATGTATTTGCGGCTCAATGGATTGCTGCCGCCCACAGCAAAAAAAGGATAGAAGCCGAGATCGGAATTTGACATTTGTCACTTCCGTGCGCCAGCGTTATGTTGCAGGATACGAGTAGCTAGACTTCTAGTCCGGTCGAGCTGACGGTCGTAAGATTGCAAATCGTTAGACTGCAAATCCTAAGTCTGCAAAGAAAATTCCCGCATGGCCATCGGCATTCGCACCCAGGATCTTCGCAAGATATATAGCTCCGCGCCTCCGCTGGGGGCGGCAGGCGGATTTGTTGCCCGCGCTGACGCCAAGGGCGCAAAGCAGCCGAAGACGCAAATCCCTGCCCTTGACGGGCTTTCGTTAGAAGTGGAGCCCGGGGAGATTTTTTGTCTTCTAGGGCCTAACGGCGCGGGCAAGTCAACGACGGTGGGAGTTCTCACCACGCGGGTGCGGCCAACGTCCGGCCAGGCCTGGATCGGCCAGCGCGAAGTTTGGAAAGACCAAGTTGCGGTCAAGTTATTAATCGGAGTTGTGCCGCAGCGGCCAAATCTCGATTTTTCTTTGACGGCGCGCGAGATTCTTACTTTTCACGGGGCCTACTTCGGACTCGGGTCGAAAGAGAGGAATGAGCGCGCAAACAATTTACTGGAGAAATTCAAGCTCACCGATCGCGCCAATCAGATGGTACGCGGTTTCTCTGGCGGCATGATGCAGCGGCTTTCCATCGCCCGCGCGATGATGCACGACCCCAAAGTCCTGTTTCTTGATGAGCCGAGCGCAGGGCTTGATCCGCAGACACGCATCCTGCTCTGGGAAATTATTCGTGAATATAACCAGGCCGGCAAAACCATTCTGTTGACTACACACAATATGGAAGAGGCCGATGCACTGTGCCAGCGGCTCGCTATCATTGACCACGGGAAGATGATTGCGTTAGGCACACCAGCGAATTTGAAGGCATCAATACCCGGCGGATATTTGCTGCGGCTTCGATTTGGAAATCAAACTCCGGATCTGCTTCAGCGTTTACAGTCGCTGGTGGGCGTACGAGAAGTGCGCGCAAATGACGGCACCGGCGCAGATGTGTACGCCGACCGCGGTGGCTCGCTTATTCCGGAGATCGCAAGCGTAGCGGCATCTTCCGGCGCAGAGCTCTCGGACGTTCACATTTCCGAACCCAGTCTAGAAAACCTATTTCTGCACCACACCGGAAGGAGTTTGCGCGATTGAACTGGAAAACTTTTGGCGCGATGCTGGCGCGCGATGCGCATGTGGCGCGACGCAATGCGGTCCAGCTTTTCCTGCAGACGTTCTTACAACCGCTACTATTCGTATTCATCTTCGGGCGGGTGATGGTAGGCAGCGGATATTTGCCTCCCGCATACAAGAGCCTCCTGCTTCCTGGAATCATCGCCATCAGCATGGTTTTCACCGGAATCTGGGCGGTTGCCATGCCGCTGATTGCTGAATTTCAGTGGACCCGAGAGATTGAAGACCGCTTGCTCGCCCCCATTGATATGACCTGGATCGCGATTGAAAAAGTATTTGCCGGAATGCTGCAGGCGTTGATTTCAGGGTTGATCGTCATCCCACTGGCGTGGCTGGTGCTTCGTCCCGGAGTTGAGATCGGTATTGGGTCACCGTTGACTTTCATTCTGATCATTGTGTTGGTAGCGACCTTTTCCGCTGCCGGTGGCCTTGCACTGGGCTGCAGCATCAATCAACAGCACATCGGATTGATGTTCGGCATGGTGATTACGCCGATGATCTTTTTCGGATGCACCTATTATCCCTGGAATGCCCTCGACAAATTCCCCATTCTGCAAAAAGTTGTGCTCATCAATCCCCTCGTGTATGCCAGTGAGGGGATGCGGGCCATGCTGGTACCGAAGTTTCCGCATTTGTCCACGGTCGCTGTGGTTGTCGCGCTGATATTTTTTGACATTCTGCTGCTGGTTGTTGGTCTGCGGCAATTCGAGAAAAAGGCCATCAGTTGAAGCCCGCCAAACCTCGGTCGAAGGCTGCGCCGGGTGTTGCGACGGCGGGGTATTCCGGGACTCCCTGCCCAAGAAGCTGGGAATTCGCGAGAATTATTCAGTAGTGCTGGTCAACCCGCCAAACCGTTTTGAGCGAAAACTGGAACCGCTGCCTGCGGGCGTAGACATCGTTGTAGATGCCAAAGGCGCGAATGTGGCGGTGCTTTTTGCGGCCGCACAAGCCGAGCTCCTGCGCGATTTCCGCCCCCTCGCAAAGGCGCTCCCGAGAAAACCGCGTTGTGGATCGCCTGGCCCAAGCAGGCTTCAGGAATCGCCACTGATCTGAAAGAGAATGCGGTAAGAGATTTCGGGCTTGACGCGGGATGGGTGGATTACAAAGTGTGTGCGATTGACGAAACCTGGTCGGGCCTCTGCTTCGCGAGGCGTAAGAAGTGAAAGGTCTGTGTGGGGCGGGCACCCTCGCCCGCCTATAGGTGAAAGAACTTCTCCGGCTCCGAGTCCGTAATCACCAACTTCCCCGTCGCTCCCTGCTGGTTGAGTATTCTCTCAATCCCTTGGATGGCTTTGCTGTTGGAGGGCGCGGGGCCAAAGTGGATTGGTCGTACTCGGCTGAACGTGAATTTACCCACTTTGAATACGTCAATTCTGTCGCCGTTACGAGGTGCGTATTCTATTCGCGCCACGGAGGACCAGGGCACACAATGTGACCTCAACATACTCTGATATTTGAACCCGTCCCCAGTAACCACGCCGTAAGCGGAGTCCTTCAAAAAGAAATCCACCCATCGTGCCAGTCCCCAGGGAAACATCCACCTATGCCAAAGGACTAACACCCAGGTCCCAGCCAGCAGAAGCAGGGCCTAGCCAATTGGTGAGTTTCCAGAGGACCAGGTAGTGAAGCACTAGTACAGCCAAGCTCGCCGTGAACAAGGTACTCAAGCGAAATGTCGCCGCGCGCCGCGATCCTATCGGAAAAGCGGAACCGGCGATCTCTGTTCCCTGCAACGAAAGTTGTTCAGACATGGATACGGTAATCCGGGAGTTGTCTATCGGCGATGCCACCGCCTACTCGATCTGCACGAGTTCGCTCGCTTCAGACTGAGCCGACGTAGCAGGCCGCTGCGGCACGCGCCAGGCATCAAAGATCGAAACCTGATGCACGCAGGAAACCGTGCAATGCGGCGCGCACGATTTCTCGGTGAGATACTCGCGGCGGATGTCTTCTACGGTGTACTTCTCGAGCGGAATCGCCGGATAGCCGCGCTGTTGCGAGCAGTAGTGCACCAGTCCGTCTTCGCAGATGTACAGATATCGCGCACCTGCCCGGCAGCGCCACGTGTTCGGACGGCCCAAGGCTATATTGTCCTGGAACGAGTTGACACGCGTGAAGCTGCGCTTCTCGAGATTTTTCATCTCGTGATAGACGCGCCGTTCTTCATCAGCCAGAGGCTGAAGCTGGCCTTCACCATCGTGAATAATTCCGATGGTCGAGCTGAATCCCAGCTCCAGTGCGCGCTTGCCAATGGTGAGAGCATCCTGCGGATTATGCACGCCGCCGCCCACCACTGAATTGATGTTCACATGGAACTCGGCGTACTCGGCTAGCATCTGCAGCTTCTTATCCAGCACCTTGAGGCTCTTCTTCGAAACTTCGTCCGGATTTACGTTGTCGATCGAAATCTGAAGCCATTCCAGGCCAGCGTCGTTCAGCCGCTCGATCCGCTCCGGAACCAGTAAATAGCCATTGGTGATCATTCCCGCGACGATCCCGTGTTTACGAATTCGCCCGATGATCTGATCGAGTTCAGGATGTAACAGCGGTTCGCCGCCACTGATGGTCACAACCGATGTCCCAAGCGCGGCCAGTTTGTCCACGCGGCGGAACATCACCTCGGTCGGCACTGGCTTCGAGAAATCGTCGTATTCGTTGCAGTATTTGCAAGCAAGATTGCAGCGGCGAATGGGAATAATGTGCGCGAGAAGGGGATGGTCGGTCGAGAGCAGCGCCCCTGCGACCTTCCGGGCTCCGCGAACAGCGCGCGACGCGGACTTCAGCCGTTTTCGCAGTTTGGATTGAAGGGAGAGCATTCTAACTCTCTGATATTAGAACACAAGGAAGAGCTAAGTGCATCATTCTGAACAGCGTATGGGGAGTTTTGCGGACCGAGCGGGTATTCGGCGCGGGCGAGTTTATCGCTCAGTGAACGCGCGTCAACTCTTCTGATTTCGCTGAATCCAGTGGTGAGTCCGATGCGTGTGGCGATTGGGCCAGAAAGCCGTCCAGATCGAGTCGAGAGAAGTAGGTTCCGCGGAGCACCACCCCGGCGATCTTCTCGGTGTTGCGAATGTCTTCCAGAGGATTTTGATCAAGGAGGACAAGGTCAGCAATGTGCCCACGTTCGACGACGCCGAACTTATCCAGCTTCGCCATGTACAACGCAGCGTTGAAGGTCACGGTTTGCAGCGCATGCAGCGGAGTGGCCCCGGCCTTGACCAATAATTCCAAAGCCGCATGCAACGAAAACCCCGGAAGCCGGCCCCGCCCAGTCCCGCTCGTTCTTTCGGCGTTCGGTAGTGCACCGGTCAACTCGGGATGCAGCGAAGGCCCGGGAAACGCAATTTCCGGAACCGGCAAATCACTCGCGACTATTGCACGCTCATCCACGCGCGGCGTGATATCTTCTGCCCCAACGTCTCGCACGCCAGTAACTCCGTTCACCACGTACAGAGACAATGCAGAGCTTCTGCTGCAATCCGCATCGCCTGAAATGCGTGCGTTCAAATCCCACAGCCCGGGGATCAGATATTTTCCTTCCGCGTTCACCACGCGGACGTGGACGCCTGTCTGGATGATGGCAATCTTCGTGATCGCCGTGATCACACCTTCCTTGACGATGACCGTGAGATTCGGCTCGATCCCGCCGTAGCGCGTGTCCACTATATTCACATTGGTTATGACCAGGGTCTCCGAAGGCTTCGGGCCGGAACCAGCCCACAGAAAGGAACCACAGAGCAAAACCCCGACGGTAGCGGACTTCATGGCCCGGCTCCCCACGCTTACAAAATTGAAACGAGCCTAGGCCCGCGCCGCAGCGGAGTCAAGCAAATTCAGGAATTCCAGTTTCTTTTCGGGAGGCAGGAACGATGCTTCAAACGAGTTCCGCGCCAGCTCCCGCAGATGCTCGTCGGTGAAACCGAATTCGGTCTGGGCCAGCTCATATTCCTTAGTAATAGACGTAGCAAGCATCGCAGGGTCATCAGTGTTAAGCGTGACCATCAGGCCTTGATCGAAATATCTCCGGACCGGATGCTCGGAGATTTTGCCGCAACATCCGGTGCGCAGATTGCTAGTCAGGCAAATTTCTACGGGAATTTGCCGGGTGGCCAATTCCTCGATCAACTCTGGATCCTGGCAAGCGGTCAGGCCATGTCCAATACGCTCCGCTCCCAGATTCAGCGCGCCCCAAATAGATTCCGGCCCAGCGCTTTCTCCGGCATGGGCGGTCAACCTGAGACCTTGACTGGTGGCATAGGCGTAGGCTTCGCGGAAAAGCTCAGGCGGAGCTTTTTGTTCATCGCCACCAATCCCCACGGCGACAACATTTCGGTCGCGATAACGCGCGGCCAGTTCAAAGACTTCCTGAGCGGCGCCTGGCCCGAACTGGCGGACTGCGTCAAAGATCCAGAGCACTGAGATTCCGAACTCGCGCCCGCCACGCGCTCTGCCCCGCTCCAGCCCTTCAAAGATGGCATCGAAGTCCTGCTTCCGCCACAAACACACCCCGACCGAAACATAAACTTCTGCGTGGAGGACATTCCCGGCATTCAATTGTTCCATCAGGCGATAAGCGATCAACTCGTAGTCTTCGGGCGTTTGCAGGTCCTCGGTCAGAGTTTTGAATGCCATCAGGAAACCCAGAAAATCTTTGTACTGATACAGCGACTCAGCTTCCCCTAGAGTGCTTCGTTTCCCATGCCGGTCTCGAAGCTCAACCAGAGTGGCCGGGGTGACCGAGCCTTCGAGATGCAGATGAAGTTCGGCCTTGGGGAGCGATCGAATGAACGCTGACGGCATGATTTCAGATTGTAGATTTCAGATTGCAGATTGGCGAGGTCTGAAAGTCTATTGCACTACCGGGGTTTATTTGCCCAGGAGAGAAGAATATATGCCCCGATGAAAGACAAAAGCACCGCTAATCCCATGAGGCTCAGAGAAAGGATTGAGATGAGCGGCACTCTTTGAGTGCCTTGCTCATAGTAGAAAATCATCCTGAACATTGCCATCGAGCTCAGAATGGAGATGAGAAATACTCCAATCCCACTCGCTATCTCTAACCCTCGTTTCATTTACGCTTCTCTTGCAAATTCGCTGTGCCTGCGACTGTAGAAGCGGTAGATTCCGAGGCCGATCAGCAGCCATCCGAAGAAGCGCAGCCACGTGAGGATGGGCAGCCCTCCCATCAGGAGTACGCAGAAGAACACACTCAATATCGGAGCAATGAGGCCACCCGGAGCGCGGAAACCGCGATGCCGGTGCGGATCTTTGTAGCGCAAAATGATGACGCCCAGAGATACGAGCACAAACGCAAACAGCGTGCCGATATTCGACAGGTCAGAGAGTGTTCCAATGTCGAGAATTCCCGCAGGAACTCCTACGACAAGTCCTGCGATCCAAGTCGCGGTTGATGGTGTGCGGAATCGGGGATGCACGCGACTGAAGAGCTTCGGCAGCAGGCCGTCCCTTGACATCGAAAACCATACTCTGGCCTGACCAAGCTGAAAAACCAGCAGCGACGAAATCATCCCCATCATCGCCCCGAAGAGCACGCCCAGGCGTATCCAGTGCAAGACAGGGGATCCGGTCACCTCGGTGAGATGCTTCATGCTGTTTACAACGGGTGCCGCATCGTCCCTAACAGTTTGCCAAGGCACGACTCCGGTGAGAACAACAGCGACGCCTATATACAAAATGGTGCACACAACCAACGTGGCAATGATTCCGATAGGAAGATCGCGTTGGGGATTTCGAGCTTCTTCAGCGGCGGTCGAAACAGAATCGAAACCGATATAGGTGAAGAAAATGATTGAGCCGCCGGTGAGAATTCCCGACCATCCGTTGGGCGCAAACGGGTGCCAGTTTCCGGGACTGATGTATTGTGCCCCGGCGATGATAAATGCCAAGATCGCGGCGATCTTGATGATCACCATGGTATTGTTCGCTTCCGCCGACTCGCGAATGCCGCGCACCAGCACGACGGTGAGGATCATGACGACCAGGAACGCTGGGAAATTGAAGCCAAAGTGCAGTCCCGGCGTGTACAGCATTTCCCCCTGCAGGCCGGTAAGCCCGGACGGCAAATATGCGGGAGAGATCCAACGCAGGGCAGGATGCCAGCCAAACCAGTCAAACATGTTGACCAAGTGCTGAGCGAATCCTACGCTCACCGCCATGTTGCTGACTGCGTATTCCAGAATGAGGTCCCATCCGATGATCCACGCAATTAATTCGCCCATGGTCGCGTAGGTATAGGTATATGCGCTGCCAGCGATCGGGATCATCGAAGCCAGTTCGGCGTAGCACAGGCCGGTGAATGCGCAGACTGTAGCGACGAGGACGAGGGAAAGGGCCAATGCCGGCCCTGCTCCCGGACGCCCCAGCGACGCGGTGTGTTTTATCAGGTAATCGAGGAGAGGCGCGTTTAGGATGGAGGAAGTATCGAACTTCTGTCCGGCGATAGCTGTGCCGATGACAGTGAAGATGCCTGAGCCGATCACTGCGCCGATTCCGAGTGCGGTCAGTGACACCGGGCCGAGGGTCTTCTTCAGTCTCCGCTCTGGTTCTTGGGAATCAGAGATTAGCTTGTCGATGGACTTGCAGCAAAAGAGTTGGTTGTCCGAGGTGCGGATCACGGGCGGGGCAGGGGTTGGCTGTGGCAAACGGTTGATGTCTCCTGAAACTTACCTTGCCAAATGGCACAAGCACTTAGCCGGTAGAATGTTTCGCCGGCTAAGTGCTGCTGTTATCTCTTCGCTGTGCCGCGTGCCAGTTTCTTCACTTTCCGCTTCTGCGATCCGCGAGCGTACTCGCGGGGCTTAAGCGGATGTTCGGTTTTGTGCTTCTTGCGCGCGGTGCGTTTGGCTTTCTTGCGTTCGTCTTTGCTGAGCGTTGCTGTGTTTGCCATGAGTGCGTGTATTTCCTTTAAGTAAATTTTGTCGTATTGAGGAGCCGAAAGCCTGCCCTCACGAAACCGAAGGGAATTCATGCATTTCTGCCGTCCCTACGGGACTCTGTCATTTTGCCGCTTTCCCAGGGCTTACGCCCTCGGCTAACATATACCGCCCCTCCGGGGCTGCTTTTGCGAGGCCGTGTCCAATGGTCGGAACATGCGGTCGTCCGACGCATCAGCCAAAGCCAATGGACAAAGTCCAAAGGCACCAAACCCAAAACCGACGCCAAAGCCCGAGACTTAAAAGCCCAGGACCAACAGCCAACAGCCCAGAGCCAAGTGCTAAGTGCTAAGTGCTGACCCTCTCCAACTGGGCATACTTCTCTACCAGTTTCTTTAACCCGAAGCGAGGGAATTGTACAGTAATCTTGACCTCCTCGCCTTCTCCTTCGCGCTGATGTACGGTTCCTTCTCCATATTTTGGATGCCGGACCTTCTGGCCGGGACGAAATCCGCGTCGTCCTTTCGGCTCTTCAACTGGCAACTTGGGAAGCGAGAACTTCTTGCCACGCGATGCGAAGAATTCGGCGATATTGTCGATCGAATTATATTTTGGGACCGATGGCGAGCGTGGCACCGGGCGCTCCACCCATTGCGCCGACTGGTCCTCATCCTCGTAAGCATAGTGAGGTTCGGGCCGGCTCGGTGATGGCCTCTGTGGGTCGGACACTCCTGTCCGACGCTTTTGACCTTGTGCTGTCGGAGCCCCCGTGCGCCAATGGGAACCGTACCCCTGCACGTTGTCGGACAAGAGTGTCCGACCCACACGAGACTTCCCCAGCTCCTCCATCAACTCATTGGGTATTTCTTCAAGGAATCTGGAAGGCACGCTCGCTTCAGGCAAATCCGTCCCGTACCGGCGCCGATACACAGCGCGTGTGAGCACAAGCTGGTCCATGGCGCGGGTCATCCCGACATAACACAGCCGCCGCTCCTCCTCGATATCATCGGGATTCAGGAAAGCCCGCGAGTGTGGAAACAGACCTTCTTCCAGTCCGCACAGAAATACCAAGGGAAATTCCAGGCCTTTTGCCGAGTGCAGCGTCATCAAGGTGATCTGCGCGCGCTCGTCATAAGCATCAACATCGCTTACCAGCGCAGCATGATCGAGAAATTGGTCCAGGGTCTCGCCGCGATCTTTGGAATCCATGGCGGCGTTGACCAGTTCTCGCAGGTTCTCGATCCGCGAATAAGCCTCGGGAGTATCTTCCTCTTCGAGGATCTTGATGTAGTTAGTACGATCGATCAGGAACTTCAGAATCTCCCCTGTATTTGCTGGACTGCCGGGAGCGCGGAATCCCTCAACCGGAGCTTCTTCGGCTTCCTCCGTTTCGTTCTGAGGAGCCGAACTCACAGCCTCGATTTGCTCTCCAGCGCCAAAATCAAATGCCGCAGGATCAAATTCAGTTGCATTCTCGATTTCCGAACCACGTGGGGACAGCCGCGCTCGGCTGTCCTGCGGGGCGAAGCCCCGCACATCCTCGGACCCTTCGGCTTCGCCGATGGCCGGTGGCTGCTCAGACACCAGAGTCTCCTGCAATCTTTGGGTATATGTCCCCGCTGCCATCGCCCGCGCGTCGTCAAGCAGATCATGGAATGACTTCAGCGACTGCAGTGCCCGCGCCGGAAGCAGCCCGCGGTCCATGCACTCCCCCATGGCGCTCCACAGCGATTTCCCCGTCTCCAGCGCAACCCGCTCGACAATGTCCAGCGTCGTCTTCCCAATCCCGCGCGCCGGAGTATTGATCACTCGCAACAGCGAGACCGAATCGTCAGGGTTATGGATGACCTTTAGATAGGAGATCAGGTCCTTGATCTCTGTCCGCTCATAGAAAGAAAACCCGCCGACCACGTGATATTTGAGCTGGTAGCGCCGCATCGCTTCTTCGAACAGTCGCGACTGGGAATTTGTGCGATACAGCACCGCCGCCCGCGCATTATCTCCACGATTGGCGGCCTCGCGAACGTAGCGTGCAATCGAATCGGCCGCGAATAGCGCTTCGTTTTCGCCATCGGGAGCTTCGTAGTAGCCGATCTTTGTCCCACCCTGTCGCGAAGTCCACAGATTCTTCCCCTTGCGGCGGATGTTGTTCGCCACCACCGCCGAGGCCGCCTGCAAAATATTCTGCGTTGAGCGGTAATTCTGTTCCAGGCGGATGATCTTCGCCTCGGGAAAGTCCTTTTCAAACTCGAGAATGTTGCGGATGTCTGCACCGCGCCATGAATAAATGGACTGATCTTCATCGCCGACTGCGCACACATTGTGCCCTGCTCCTGCCAGCATCCGCATCAGCTCGTATTGCGGCCGGTTCGTGTCCTGATACTCATCCACCAAAAGGTATCGAAAGCGCTGATTGTAATACTCGCGCACCTGCGCCGCTGATTTAAGCAGCCGCACCGCTTCGAGCAAAAGATCGTCAAAGTCGAGCGCATTCGCCCGGCGCAGCTCTTTGCGATACTCCTCGAAAATGTGCGCGATGCGCTCAGTTTTGGGATCGGCTGAGTTGAGATAAACCTCCTGCGGATCGAGCATGTGGTTCTTGGCCCACGAAATATGTGCCAACACCGAGCGCGGCGTAAGCTGCTTGTCGTCGATCCCCAGGCGCTTCATCACCGATTTGGTCACTTGCTGCTGATCGGATTCGTTGTAAATGACGAAACTTTTAGTGTGCCCAATTGCCGGCTGCCCCGGTACAGTTGATGGAATCCGTAGCGCCTCAATGTCGCGTCGCAACATCCGAACGCAGAAGGAATGAAACGTCGATATTACCGGCTTGGCAATGGACAGCCCGCCGACGATCTTCTCGACGCGTTCAGCCATTTCCCTCGCAGCCTTGTTGGTGAACGTGACCGCCAGAATCGACTCCGGCATCGCACCGACATGCTCGACCAAATGAGCAATGCGGTAGGTGATGACACGAGTCTTTCCGCTGCCAGCCCCGGCCTGGATGAGCACTGGTCCGTCGGTGGTTTCAACGGCTTCGCGCTGTTGGGGATTAAGTTGGGAGAGAAAAGACAATTAGGATACGGCTCCGGAAACTCTAATTGGATTTTACAGGAGAGTGAAAATGGTTCCGGTCGGAGACTGAACCATTGCCGACGCAACCGATGTGAGACGGATTGTGCAATCCGTAAGTGATTGAAAATCTGGCCGAGAGAGAGGGAGTCGAACCCTCGATACAGGTGTTAGCCCGTATAACGGTTTAGCAATTGTCCATCCTGGCTTGATACTAAGCAATCTCAATCACTTACACTCACACCCAAGCATAAAACAACATGCGCAGCGACCTGAGTAGTAAGTTACGGGACACTATAAGGGACACTGAGTTCTGATCCTGAAATTTATTTCGCTCAAGTCCGAAAATTAGCCCTGAGTAAACCCTGGAAATGAAAGTGCGAGTGGGGATGGAAGCCAGTGGCCATGCTCACTGGTTCGAGCGACTGCTGGCGGAACTAAACTTCGAACTGTGGATTGGCGACGCCGCCGAGAGAACTCCTAATCGGCGTGTATTCCTCTGAAGCAGAGGCGAAGGCGGCGATTGAGCGCGTCAAGAATAAGCGCGGTTTCGCCGACTTTCAGGAGGGATTTCAGGTTTCCCCATATCAAGTTAATCGCGACCACTGGGATGAAGGGTTCGTAATCGACTAACAGTTCGGCATGGTTTTCGCCACTCGTTTCCGCATAACTGGCGAAAAAATCAATATCACAAGTAACGGATTACTTGCGCTATCGCGCTACTTGGACGATGCTGGCGGGCTAAAGTGCGCCATCGCACTCCCGCATTGGGAGAGCAGGCAGACGAGCGCGGTTCCAGAAGGCGCTGCTGTATGTCAATGACGCCGCGCTGCGCCAGTTTTTGCTCGATATACCGCTCGGGTGTGGCCTCACCCATGAAAAAGCCCGAGCACGCTCCGTGAAATCGACAGAGCTGGCACGTGTCCTTCATGCGCTGCATGAGGAGGAGAGAGTTGCGCGATATCCGGGGCTGTCGAGTAGCTCGGTGATGGAAGAACCGGCCACCCAGGCAGCCGAGTTCTAAAACGCTGGCAGCGGTACGCTGCAAGTGGGCGCGGAAAACGAATCGCAATGGAGAAGAACCCGTGGATATTTTGAGATCACTTTGCAAACGGTTCCATCAGTCTTAACGCGCAGTTCGTGTGCGAGATGCAGACGCCAACTTCGGTGCTTGGCTTCATGGGGTTGTAGTAGCATTTAGGGTCGAGTGCAATTCATATCCGAATTAAGCCACGATCTGAAACCGTGGAAACGAGGAAGCCAACTCTGCAAGGAGGACAAATGGCAAATGCTGATACCAACCAGAACAGCATGATCCTTTCACGCATAGCTCACACCACGCCTACCCAGCCGCGACGGCACAGTATGCCCTTGCGTGGACTGGAGACAACGCCTTCATCTCCCTCGTTCGAGGGCAGATTTGGCCGGATGTTTCGTAATCTCCCGGTATTCAGTGTCGAAGATGATCTTCTGATTAAGCTGGCTGCTAAGATGGTCCAGGAGGCTGAAGATGATAAGGAGCCGGGCGTGGAAGATGAAGATGAAAACGAAGAAATCCCGGCTGGGTATACCTATCTTGGACAATTCATTGATCACGATATTACGTTTGATCCGATTTCCAGCCTGCAGCGACAGAACGATCCCGATGCACTGGTTGACTTCCGCACTCCTCGTTTCGACTTGGACAACCTCTACGGACGTGGAGCGGACGATCAGCCATATATGTATGAGGACGGCATTCACCTGCTCGAAGGCACCCCCCTTGATAATGATCGCCGCTTCGCGGGACGGGATTTGCCACGCGGCCCCAACGACCGCGCCCTAATTGGTGATCCTCGTAATGATGAAAACGTCATCGTTTCCCAGATGCAGTCTGTATTCATCCGTTTCCACAACAGAATGGTAGACCGTGTGTCGAAGTCAAAACCCACCCTCAAAGGCTCCGACGTATTGAAGGAAACACAACGAAGAATTCGCTGGCACTATCAGTGGGTAGTCCTTCACGACTTCTTACCCCGCATTCTGGGTGGTAAAGATCTCGAAAAAGGCGAATCTATAATCAACGACATCCTGCGGAAGAAAGATTTCGTGGCCGGAGTGGATGCTAACGGCAAGGCAATCAAGGCGAGCATCACCGATCCCCAATTGCTGTTTTATGGTTGGCGCAAGGATCCATTCATTCCCGTGGAATTCTCGGCTGCAGCATACCGCTTCGGGCACTCGATGGTCCGGCCGAGCTACTTCTTTAACGACTTGGTGCGCAACACGAACAACAAGCCGTTTGGCCGCACGCCGATTTTCAAAGGCGACATTCCTTCTTTAGACAATCTTAATGGTTTTCGCAGACTTCCCGAGCACTGGGGAGTTCAGTGGAAATATTTTTTCGAGATGCGCGAGGACTCCGGTGGACCTGAGAAAAAGTCTTTTAAGCTGCCACAGCACAGCTACAAGATCGACACACAAATTGTAAATCCGCTCGGCAAGCTGCCCAAACCTGTCGCTTCTAGCCCCAGTTCATTGCCCGAGCGGAACTTGAGGCGCGGCAAGGCTCTGGGACTTCCTTCAGGACAGGCCCGTCACACTGGCAATGGGAATCAGGCCACTCAATGAAAAGGAGATTGGACTCGATGGCGAACTGGCGCCTCTGAACACCAACACGCCTCTGTGGTTCTATGTCTTAAAAGAAGCGGAGACCTTGTGCGGTGGTCACCATCTTGGACCAGTCGGACGACGAATTGTGGCTGAAGTCTTCATCGGCCTGCTGACGGGAGATCCCCTCTCCTACCTAAGCGTCGAACCGAATTGGACGCCTGAGCTGGCGGAAGGAAGGCGGTTCGATATGCCGCAGCTGATCAAGTTTGCAGCGGCAGCAATAAATCCAGCCGTCAAAACCGAATGAGGTACGCAACGGAGTTCGATTGGTATCGGGATAGGTCGTCGATCGGGGGCGTCCGTGAAGTCGAATACAACGTGCTGTGCGCTTAGACAACGGGAACAAAGCTCATGGTTTCGGGACGGCACTTGTTCTACTATCAGCGCAGAGTGGGGAAACCACCCCTTGTGCGTTGGCGAAGTTGGAACATCTTCGAATCCTGAGCCGCCTCGCCGGGGCTAACAGGGATCAACGGTGCAAGTCAGATCGACCCTCGGTTTCGGATTAAGCGGAGGTAGGCTGGCCCATGCCGGATTTGGCTCACACCGTTGTGTTTTCGACCCTACGGCCTTACGATGCCGTGACCCCCACCATTCTTTCCATATCCATGTTCAGTTTCGCCAGTGGGCGTTAAGTAGCAATAAAATTCGAATTTGCCGCTCCTTTCAAAAGTCAGCTCCTCGTCTGTATCGACTGTATCCTCCGCCCGGGCCTCCATGAACGGCCACGGAACAAATACCACTCTGAACTTGCCCTTGTCGGACTTGATTTGGAACTTTTCCCCTTTCCATACCTCGCCGAGGTCATTGGGAGTCGCAGTCACTTCGAGCTCTAGGTCCACTTTGTGTTTAACGATTGTGATGTTCATACACTACTTCCCTCCTTTTTCGACTTTGACAACTAACTCTTGAAAGCGTCGATCCCGGCAAAAGTCCGCCAGGTCCGGATGCCGATTGAGTACATGCAAAAGGTCTGGCGTGGCATTGGTGAGGACGGCTATGGCTCGATCTCTTTGATGTAGAGCCTCGTATGTCAAAGCGGCATTCTCAATGACCCTGTTGTCTCCGGGAGACGATTTGAGCGCCTGGCGTATTTCCGCTTCGGCTCTTTTTTCGTCCCCTAACCTGGCAGCACAGTATGCAACGAACCCCCGCGGATAACCTTGCGCGGGATTCTCGACCAGGTCCCGCAATGCAAGGTTCATAGCTTTGCGATAGGCCATCTTTGCAGCCGCGCCGCGTCCGAGGCGACGGTAAGAATCCGCCAAATTTTCGATGATTACGTAATCCGACGGCTCTACTGCTACGGCACGCTCGTAATATTCGACGGCCTCAGAATCACGCTTTTGATACGCCCGAATGGCACCCACGTTGTTGAGCGCGGGCGCGGTCTCTCGGAGCTTCAGAGACTGAATTAGAAATTGTTCTGCCTCATCGTACTTGCCAAGATCCATCAGCGTCGCGCCGAGATTGATGTAGGCGTTGAACACGCCAGGAGCACTCTCAATCACCCTTCGGAATTGCTCGGCCGCCTCGGGATACTTTCCCCGGTTATAAAAAAACACACCCTGCATTTCATAGGGCCAGTAGTATCCCGGATCGAGATCGATTGCCTGGTTGTAGGCTTCCACGGCTTTGTCGGGCATGTCGAATTTGTCATAGAGGCCAGCGACACCCAGGAGCGCATCCACATTGCGGGGTTCGAGATCCAGCGCGCGACGGTAGTCCTCGAGTGCCTTCTCGTATTGTCCAGCGGCTTGGTTGAGTAGACCGTCGGCAAGACGAACCCGGGCAGAATCGGGGTTGAGGCTTTCGGCTTGGCTCAATGCTTGTTGAGCTTCTACAAGACAGCTGTGTTCCTTGGTTCTATCGAACTTGACGATCTGCGCTTCCACCAGTCCTGCCAGAGGCAGAGGCGAATTCGGATCGAGACGAGCAGCTTCCTGGAAGAGCGCGATCGCATCTTCGAAGGTTTGGCGGTCGGTACGCAAGAGATAAAGACCCTTATCGTAGGGGGCCGTTGCCTCATGAGATAGAGTTTCTGGAACTGCTGCGCTGTGCAGCCGCAACGCGAGTGAGATTTCACCAGCGAGCGCCGATGGCAACGCTCCGATGCTGGTCTTGGAATAACGGTTGGAGAAATCGCGAAGGTGCGCCTGCGTCGTCAGGTCGATGACAGCGCCATCCACAACGTAGTCATCACCTTCGCGGTGCAGGGAGGTCTGGAGAGCATGGGTCGCGTGCAGAACCCTATTTGCCTGCTCAGGCGTCCGCACACTGTTTTCCAATTCCCCGCTCGGCGGGATCACGATTAGCGTCCGGCGGGCGCTGCGCAAATGACGGAGGCGGTCGGAGACATCTTGTAGAGCGCCTTGACCAATGACGGTCGCCTCGGTCGGCCCTTGGAACGGAAGAATCGCCAGCCGCACGTGGCCGGGCATGAACAGGTCAATCACTCTCTCGCGAATGGGCGTTATCGAGGCAGCGATCGCGACGAGTGCTACCCCTACAAGAGGCGCCTTGCGAAGAGGTCGTTTATCTAGCCTGGCGATAAGCTGCGCAGCATCGGTTGGACGAGCTTCCGGAGCGCTGCGGAGACAGCTAAGGATCACCGCATCCCATCGTGGATCAAGACCCTTAACCAAGTCGCCCGGTTCTGACGGCGGATTCAGGCGGCTCTCGAGTGATTTGCTGTCGAACGGCAATCGGCCGGTGATGATCTCATAAAGAATGACACCAAGCGCATAAATGTCGGACGTCTTCGACGGCCTTTGTCCTCGCCACAACTCGGGCGCCATGAATTCAGGAGTGCCGCCGAATTCTCCTGGCGTTTGATTTGCTCCGCTGGCCAGCCCAAAGTCGGTGATTACTGGACGCAGGCGCCGATTCTCATCCTGACACAGAATGATGTTGTTGCTTTTCAAATCGCCATGGACGATCCCGCTGCGGTGTGCTTCGGATAATCCTGCGCACAACTGGCGGACAATCTCAAGAGCCGCGGCGGGTTCGAGCTTGCCGTTCTTCCCCAAATGTGCGGAAAGGGTTTCTCCCTCGAGAAACTCCATGCTGAGAAAATCAACGTCTGCGGCATCTATTTTCGTGGTGTGAATCTGGTTTACGAGGCAGATGTTGGGGTGGCGTACTTTAAGTGCGCCTTCCAGTTCGGGCGACAGCAGGCGCTGGAAGCCAGGCTTTGCCGACTTGATCGCTATGCGTAGATTGCGTTTGCGGTCGATGGCTTCGTAAACCACGCCCATTCCGCCCTCGCCGATGGTGCGCACGATCTCGAAACGGCCATCAATGACTTCACCGGGACGAAACGCCCGCCCAACCACGGTGCGGGCAACCTGGGGCTGCTGCAGGAAGGTGCCCATGCGGTCTTCCCACTCTAGTGTCTCAGCAACCTCCTGGTAAAGCCTGCTGTCGGTTTCACACGCCGAGCGCAGGAACGGTTCGCGCTCCGCCGGAGAGTGACGACGGGCCCGGGAGACGATATTCATGACGCGCTCGTCGCGTTCAGGGCTAGTTTGCATGGTCTGCGTTCAATCGCTTGTAAAGCCAGAGACGGGCGCGATGCCATTCGCGCTGAAACGTATGTAGCTTAAGATTCAGGGCATCCGCCGACTCTTCGTCCGTCATTCCGAGAAAGAATTTCAACTCCACGACCGCGCGCCGCTGAGGTGATTCTTTTTCTAGTTCGTTTAACAAACCATCCACGGTTATCGCTATCTCTAGCGGCGTGCGGCGGCCTAGCGCACGCTCGGGGAAGCCATCCATTGGCAAAAATTGGACGCTCGGCTGAGCGCGCGCGTGGTCGATGAGATAGCGGCGCATGATCCTGGCAGCTAGAGCGAAGAAATGGCCGCGGTCCCGCCACTCAATGTTTTTGGCGCGCACCAGCCGGACAAACGCCTCGTTGACGAGAGCGGTGGGTTGGAGAGTGTGGCCTGAACGCTCGCCACGAAAGCAGCAGCCCGCAATTTTACGGAGATCGGGAAGCAGCAACTCGAAGAGTGCAGACTCGGCCTCTAAATCTCCGGCCCGCCATTGCTGTAGAAGTTCTGTTACTTCGCCCGTGCCGTTCCCCACAATGCACCCCCGGGGCCGGACGGCCTGATTATATCCGAGTTCATCGAGTCACGTTGCTGATTTTCCGCTCCGGCTTCCATCCGGTCGAGCTCTGGATCGACGACCAAAGGCTCAGTGCGCTCAGAAACAACCACACTCATGCGAGAACGTAAGGTTAACCCGCCCGCAATTTTTTTGTGGTGCGAACTGGCGGTGTTTTTTCGTACCCACGCTTTCCATTTGTAAGACAAGACAGTCGGCACTCAGCCGGAGAGAGGAACACGAAATGAAAAGAAACTTGCTATTCGCCGCCGCACTCGCCCTGGTAGTCACAACGGCTGCCAGTGCCCAGACGATTAGTTTGAAGGTGAACGTGCCTTTCAACTTCATCGTTAACCGCGCCAGCCTGCCCGCCGGAGAATACTCGGTGCAGTCCATGGATGATAATGGAAGAGTCCTTGCCATCCGCGATCTGGACACGAAAGCAACGAGCCTAGTGATTTCCAATCCATGCAGATCACGCGACTCCGCCAGCCAAACCAAGCTCATCTTCCACCGTTATGGAGATCGGTATTTTCTGAACCAGATCTGGGTCGAGGGAAACAACGCTGGGCATGAACTCAGCACCAGTGCCCGGGAAAAAGAAGTCGCGATGGATTTTACAGCGCACGACGTGGTGTTGATGGCTACGCGGCGTTAGCGGACATGAGTACCTGCATAAGAAGGCCAGGGGATCACAAAAGGTCTCCTGGCTTTTGTCCGGTTGGGTAAGACTCCAGCGCCGCCGGGGCGCTATGCGAAAGCTCGGCACGAAAATGCCGGGTCGCAGTGAGAGTGACCTGAGTCCCGTAGGGGACGGCATGTTTATGCCATCAGCTTGTTCCACAGTTGACTGCTCCGCGGACAATGAGAACATACGCGCCGATGTTGACTGTGGCTCAGATAATTACCGCAAGCATTTCCATAGACTGAGCTCCTCCGTGAGGAACGATCAACAGTCCGGCAGCCATTCCTAGAAAAAGAATGGAGGTTGAACTATGAACAAGGTTCTTCTGGGCCTTCTGTTGGGTGCAATTTTGGGCGCTATCGACGGGATGACCGCCTGGTTCAAGCACAGGAAATTCAAAGTCTCGGCGACTGCCTCGCGATGTCGCACAGCGTCACCGTGCGCCCCAAGCAGCGGCCCGCGAAGCCACCGAATTTGATTTACAGCTTCCCCAATGCTGCCGCCTGGATGCAGTAGCCGATTCGCTCACTTTCCACTGTCGCTTCTCCCGCGGGGGTAAGGGGGAGCTTTACCTCTTGCCTGTCCCGCCGTGCTCCGCGATCGCGTAAATCCTCACTTTGATTAAGTCCGCTCAAAAGTGGTTCTGAGGCCGCGATCCTTGAGTGGCGGCTTTTTAGTCTTGGAACGCTTTAAGGTTTGACGGCGTCGGAAATAGATTGCCATCCACACTTGGTTCCAGCCAAAGCCTGACCAGATAGATGAGGGAGGAAGTATGCCTAATAAATCGTTTGACGTGAATTGGACTGACGTTACCTCGAAACACCTCGCCTTAATGAAAGCGTTTCTCGCCCAATTCTGGAGAGACGAAATGAAAATCTCAACTATTGGCATCTGGTCTGCGCGTGATCACGTGAGGTCTGCCTGCTTGTTGTTTATGGCGATTGTCACATTGGTCTCATTTTCAAGGACGGCATCTGCCCAGGCGGTCATCGCGCAGCTCAGTGACATTCATCTCTGCAGTTCCAAGGCTCCGCACGCTGCCATTAACCTGACATCCGCCGTGCAGATGATCAATCGCATGACGGTTGACAGCGTTGTCGTCTCGGGAGACATAGGCGAGGGCCCGACCTGCTGGTTGCAAGCTAAGTCGATTCTCGCGAACCTCAAGGTGCCGGTGCATTATGTGCCAGGCAACCACGATGTGCACACACTTGATGTCTCAGTCTATCGCAGTATTTTTGGCAGCGATTATTACCGGTTTCAAGTGAAGAATGTGGACGTGATTGTCATCGATTCCCAACTGCTCGGAAATTACGACAATTATTCCGCGACGAGTCCGCCTCCGCTTCCTACCTATACCCAAGCCCTATCTGCTCAGATGCTGAACTGGATGAACAGCCTGGTAACCACGGAGCAAAATGCGATCGCCGCCGGTCGCGTGGTGATTGCAGTGCAGCACATCCCCGTGGCGCGCGACTACGGCTTCCCTCCTGATACGAAGCCCTACTGGATTATTAGCGACCCGTACCGGACACGTGAGATGAATGCACTGCATGCCTTAGGGGTAAAGAATGTGCTCGCGGGGCACTGGCACAGCGCCAATATCTTCGATTGGGGCAATATCACTTGGCACGTCGCGCCAAGCACAAGCTGTTTGCCTTGGGGCGGCACGCTGGGGTTCGCTGTCCACACCATCACGGCGGCCGGCAACGTGCTCACCGAATTTGTGGATCTTCCGAACGCAGTCCCTTAAAATGCACTGCTAAAATGCACTGCCTGCGGTTACCCAGTTCTCAATCCCGATGACTTGAAGCATAGGAAATTCAAAGCATAGGAAATTCAAAGTCTCGCGTTACATGCAACAGGCGCTAATTGGACGAGAGTTTTCTTTCTCAGGCGACGAGCCGGGGGAACTCGCGAAGAACCCTCTGCTGCTCGACTCACTCGTTATGGACGGTATTGCCGAATAGGGGCACGGTTGGTCTAAAACAAGATGGAGTTTGGCACAAGATAAGCGGATGTACTCGGTCTCAGTTTCTGACTAGCACGATGCCTTCGGAGTGATTCGGCGCACCCATTTCATTCGTTTGCCCCTAGATCGAAAGCCGATCCGAAAACATCTTCGTTCGCACCAGCGCGAATCGATAATTGAGAACGACTCACGCTTACAGGACACCCACAGGACACTGAGTCGCCCTGAAATGACGGTATCTTAAGTGTTGCATGGAAGGCAAAAGAGAACGTAACGATCTGTAAACAAAGAAACTGGGGAGAGAGAGAGGGATTCGAACCCTCGATACAGGTGTTAGCCCGTATAACGGTTTAGCAAACTAAGCCGTCCTGGGTGTGCTGCGCAAAAACCACTCACCCGCGATAAATCGAGTCGAACACCGGGGGTTACAAATCCTCGTCTGCGAGATATCTCCCGTAGCCGTTGGTTTCCAGCCAATAATAAAGATGGACTTGGTACAAGTAGGAAGCGACGATCTCTTCTCCCATCTCATGAGTTTCCGTGCACAGGAATGGAACGCCCCAGCCGGCAAAGGCCGCAATCAGGGCTTGCATCACGCGATTGGGATTGCTCGGTGAGAACGGATACCGGGATTTGACCTCGCTGAGGGCGGCCGTGATCACCAGGAGCTTGTGTGGATAGGTGCTCATCCTCTTGAGGCGCTTTATAAACGTCGGGCGCTCAACGGTGAACGATTGCACCAAGTCGGCAAGCTCCTTGCGTTCCACCACGCAGATGTCTTCCAGGCCGGAAATGGAATAATCGCCGATTCCTAACGCCCTCCGTTCCATGCCGGCAAACCATCCCTCGAATCGCGCGAAGTCAAACGGGTGTTGCTCGCGCGTGTCGACCAACACCGTGGGCCTTGGCGTCCTCAGCTGTGTGCCACCGCGCTCGGCTAATACTGGAATCGCAGGATGCTCAACCGGAGTAGCAGCCATCTGCCACGCAATCGGCGACTTGATCAGAGTTGGAGTTCGTCTCTTCATCGCGCGCTCATGCCGCCGCTTGCTCCCAGCTATATTCGTGGTGCAGTCCGCCGAGAATGGGACTAGCGATCACCTTCAGATTCTTCACCGCGCGACCGTATCCCTTGCGAGACTCTACGCAGCTTTGTCCTCGGTCGGGAATGCCCGGTCCCAAGCTGCTGTGTGGGCGTCCGGAATTGTAGTGACCAACCCATTCCCGCAGCATTCGACGAAGGTGTCTCTCGTTGATCGGAATCAGAAAATCCAGGCACTCGCGGCGCATGGTCCCAACCAGCCGTTCGCAAAACGCATTGGCCTGTGGCGATTGCGGCGGAGTCCGCAGTACTCTTACTCCAATTCCCCTCACCAGTTCCTCATCGAGTTCCGCCGAGAAAATCGCATCGCGATCATGGATCACAAAACCATAGCTATTCTCGTCAGGAATGGCTTCTCGAAACTGCTGTAGCGTCCATTCGGCTGTAGGATGAGTCGTTACATTGCAATGCAGAATCCGTCGCGATCCCAACTCCAGGATGACCAAAACGTAAAGGAACTGGAATCGTGCGGTGACCGCCATCAGGAAATCACAGGCGACGATCGCATCGGCGTGATTGCGCACAAACGTTGCCCAGTGCTGGGTAGAGACTCTATTCCGGTTGTCATTGTTGGGCTGCCAGGGCCAGTACTTCCGCACCGTGCGAGGCGACACAAAAATGCCAAGCTTGAGCGAGAGCTCGTCCGCTACTCGTGCCTGGCCCCACGTCGGGTTTTCCCGCGCCATTCGCACGATCAACTCACGAACCGTCTGCGGCACAGGTGGTCTGCCACGGCGGGATTTCCAGCGCCAAAAGAGCTTAAAGCCTCTCCGATGCCAGCCGGTTAGAGTCTCGGGTTTGACAATCATGAGAGCACTCTTCCAGTCGGAACAGTCGGGACCACAACACCAAACTCAATCGCGCCGCATCGGTCAGCGGCTGCGGTTTGATCTTGTGTTCTCGGTAGAACGCCAGCTGCTTGCGCAAGAACAGGTTCTCCGCGACCAACGTGATGCGCGATCGGAACGCCGATTTCAAGAACGAGATGAGGTCAGAAGCGAAGGTGACAACAAGGGCCGGGATTGCGGGTCTGGATTGCATGGAAGCGAAATTCTACACGACCAACCAGAAAATCGTGGTGTAAGAACCACTTTCCGTGCGGGTGGTGCAGGTGGACGAGTTCATTTTGCAAGCGGCTTACGAGTTTTTGCGTAGCACAACGGGTTCCGAATAACCCACGAAGACGAACACAAGTTTTACATGAGAGCAGACCCATGAGTGCACCTCATGATTGTTGTAGACAGCCATGTCACAACTTTGCGCCTTTTCTTCGCTTAAAAACGGGGTCGATAAGTGAAATGGGGATTTATCGCCAACCGACAATTTGCGTTATGAAAAAGCCGACGAACGCAAGATTCTTCTAGCGGAAAAGGTTCGTTGGAGGAGTGGGTTTTTTGCGAGAGCCTAAAATACGCCATAAGAAAAATTGAAGGGCGGACCTAGATGCTCGCGGGATTTGTTCCTTTCTTGGAAGGCAAAATCACCCTGTCCGCGCACGTATGGATATGTCAGGAGTGCTAAGCACGTGACGAACTTCGCGCAACAGCGCCTCTGGCAGAAACGGTTTTTCCAGCACTCTTGCGCCTTCCAATGTGCCTGGATCATGGTGGCCCGTGATATAGAGGACTTTCAGTCCGGGGCGCTGCTGTCTGAGCTGCATGGTCAAATTGCGGCCGTGCATCCTCGGCATGATCATATCGGTCAGCAGGAGGTGTATTGTTCCGCTATACATTTTCGCAGTCTCGATAGCGGAGGCCCCATTATCGCTTTCAATAACTGTGTAACCTTCGGCCCCTAGGAGTTCTTTCATTAGCTTCCGCAGGCCATGCTCATCTTCCACCAGGAGGATTGTCTCTACTGCCGCCACTGTTGGCCGAAGCACAGGTAGAGATTTCATTGTGGCAACACTCGCAGTGCTGGCCGGAAAATGAATCGTGAATGTCGTTCCTGCTCCGACCCGACTATCAACCAAGATATGACCACCGCTCTGCGCCACAATCGCATGTACAGTTGCCAGACCCAGTCCTGTCCCCTTTCCGGCCTCCTTCGTACTGAAAAAAGGCTCAAATATATGTGCCTGAGTTTCGGCGTTCATGCCATGACCGTTGTCCGAAACAGTCAGTACAGCATGTGGTCCGGCTGTGAGACCGAGGGGACGAGCATGTGCATTGTCCAGGTCCGACATGGAGGTCGCAATCGTCAGTCGGCCACCTGCAGACATTGCATCACGCGCGTTAATGGCGAGATTCACAATTACCTGTTCAGTCTGAGCGGCATCTGCAGTAATCAACGGTAAATCGCTCGCCAGCCGAATGCACAGTTCGATATCCTCGCGGATCAGGCGGCGTAGCATCTTGCTGACGCCTTCGATGACCATGTTCAAGTCCACAGTCTCCGGTTGCACGACCTGCTCCCGGCTAAAAGCGAGCAGTTGTCGGGTCAGGGAGCTGGCTTGTTCGGCAGCCCTGAGGACTTCTGTGGCATGCTCCTGGACTTCCTCCGGGCTCCGTCCCTGTTGCAGCAGACTTGCGTAACCGACGATCATGCTCAATGTGTTATTAAAGTCGTGGGCGATTCCGCCCGCCAATTTTCCTAACGCTTCCATCTTTTGCACCTGCTTAAGTCTTTCCTCTGCGTGCTTGCGATGGGTAATGTCCTGGAACATGCCGAGGACTTTGTGAACACCGCCATCTATGTCTTTGAGCGGCATGAAGCACGAAAGGAAAGTACGTTCACCTGAAGCTGTAAACTCAAACTCGCAAAATTCGCCTGCAAAGGCGAGATCCAGTAATCGGCTGATCCGTGGCTGGTCGGCGCTCGACACTACGTCGAGAAAAGGTGTACCGAATAGGCTTTCCTTGCGTCCCAGCATTTTCAAACCGGCGCGATTCACTGCGCTCAACGTTCTCGCTCGGTCAATCTCATGAATGCAAACCGGAGCATTCTCTACGAGCACACGATACCGCTCAGCCAGCCTGCGCTCCTTGCTAGGCGCCAGTCTTTCTTGAGCATGTGTCTGGGTAGCAACCTGTGCCCTGGTCCAGCTGGTCCTCTCACGTAATCGAGCAAATAAAGCTCTTATTTGGGAAAATAAATCCGGATACGGCATGGTAGCTCTCTCCCGGAAAGGCTGGCGCCTTCGAGCGGGTACGTGAGTAGGAAGGTGCTACTGCGTCCGGCAACACATACCGGAACAGATTCCTTACGCCCCAGACATTATGCCCGGCGCTGCGCACCCGTCAAGGCGATTCACTTCACAGGTAGCCAGTGGTGGAATCGCCGACAGGTGGGCAGAAAAGAAATTAATTTACTCTAGCATGACGCTTAGATAGAGTTGCTCCGATGAAACAAAAGGTTCCCAATCCGCACGCCTCGGCGCTTGGCAAACTCGGTGGCGCGGCCAGATCCAAGAAATTGAGTCCGGCCGAACGCAGCGAGATTGCCCGTAAGGCCGGGTTGGCGCGGAGTCGAAAGCTCAGTCCCGAGGAGCGCAGTCGAATCGCGGCTCTGGGGGGCAAGGCTTCGGCAGGGACACCTAAAAAACGAAAGGAGCAACCATGAGAAGGACGAATCAGATCGGCTACATCACCCGACATCGCGGTTGGTGGGTGCTCAGGTACCGCGAGCGCGTTGGAGTAGGCGGAAAAGTGAAAACCATTCAACGAGCTAAGCGCCTTGTGCTTATCGATGCAGAGCACAAGACAAAGGCGAGCGTTCGCGACCTAGCCAAACGAGAACTCGCGCCGCTGAACCGGAACGTGGCGGACCCACTGGGTATCACAAAACTCGGTGATTTCGTAGACCGTGTCTACCTTCCATTCGTGAAACAGCAGAAACGTCCGTCCACACACAGGGGATATTCTCAGATGTGGTCGGACTATTTGAAGGTTCGCTGCCAAGCCGAGTGGCTGAGGGAAGTCAAGACCCATCAAGTGCAATTGTGG
>WNGA01003707.1_pt1 | contig 32171 bp, 36 predicted proteins | sample 5400061 | NCBI WGS metagenome assembly WNGA01 (sample SAMN13153366, study PRJNA577476) | soil metagenome | isolation source: 100 cm soil or saprolite under grassland replicate 2 | place: USA:California | collected 2016-06-15 | reverse complement strand
TCACTCGAGTCGTAGAGCATCGCCATCGTCGCGATCGACGCCACGATGCCGGTGACGCACACACCACCGAGCAGCCAGCGCCGCCCGCGCGCGAGGCGGAGGCACGCGAACGTGATCAACGGCCAAACGAGATAGAACTGCTCCTCGATCGCGAGCGACCACATGTGCCGGAGCGGCGATGCTTCGGAGAAGAGATCGAAGTACGACTGACCCGACGCGATGAACCGCCAGTTCGCGCCGTAGAAGAGCGTCGCGAGCCCGTCGCCGCGAAGGCGGTCCAGTTGATCGGCTGGTGCTTGCAGCATTCCGTACGCCGCCACCGCGAGGAGCACGAGCAGCAGCGCAGGGAGCAGCCGGCGGGCGCGGCGCGCCCAGAAGCCGCCGAGGCTGATCCCACCGCGGCGCGCGAACTCGCCGACGAGCAGCGACGTGATCAGGAACCCGGAGAGGACGAAGAACGCGTCGACACCGAGGTAGCCACCCGTGGCCCAACCCGCGTCGAGGTGGTAAGCGATGACGGCAAGCACCGCGAACGCACGAACGCCGTCCAGAGCGGGCTGATAGGCGAACCGCTTGTTTTCGCTCACATCCCCCCAAGGTGGGCGAAATGTCCGACGCGGCAGGCACATGCTACGGGATTCCTGAGAGGTGCGTTCAGGTTTGCCGCTCTTGACAAACTCCGTAAGCGTCGGCTTACAGTGCAGCCATGGAAGCCGCCGTGCGCGCCCTGGCCGAGCCCCGCCGCCGCGACATCCTGCGCCTCGTCCGCGACGACGAGCTGACCGCCGGCACGATCGCCTCGCACTTCGACGTGTCCCGCCCCGCCATCTCGCAGCACCTGAGGGTGCTCAAGGACGCGGGGCTGCTCGACGAGCGCCGGGACGGCACCCGGCGCCTGTACCGGGTTCGGCCCGCGGGCTTCGCCGAGCTCCGGGCGTTCCTCGATGACTTCTGGGGTGAGGGCCTCGCCCGCTTGAAGTCGGCCGCCGAGGCGGACCATCGCGCCGCACGTCGAGGGAGCCGCCGTGGCCGTCAATGAGGAGCAAGTGCCGCTCGAGCGCGAGGTCCGCATCGAGGCGCCACCCGAGGTCGTGTTCAGGTTCTTCGTCGATCCCGAGCACATGGTCCGGTGGACGGGGGTCGACGCCACCCTCGACCCGCGCCCAGGCGGCGTGTACCGCGTCAACGTGACCGGGCAGGACGTCGCGCGCGGCGAGTACGTCGAGGTCTTGCCCAACGAACGGGTGGTGTTCACCTGGGGCTGGGAAGGTGAGGGCAACCCGGTGCCGCCCGGCGCGAGCACAGTCGAGGTCACGCTCGAGCCGGATCGTGGCGCGACGATCGTGCGCCTGCGGCACTTTGGTCTGCCGGGAGGCCCGGAAGACCGGCACGGGGAGGGCTGGGACCACTACCTGGCGCGACTCGCGATCGCCGTGACGGGCGTGACGCCGGTACGGACCCGTGGGTGCAATCCGCGGGTGATGGAAGTCAGTAAAGACCGAGAGATCCCGACAAGACAGGAGCATCCAAATGGGCAACCCCGTCGTGTGGTTTGAGATCGGCGTGAAGGACGAAGCGGCCGCGCAGAAGTTCTATGCCGGACTGTTCGGCTGGAAGATCAACGCCGACAACCCGGCGAACTACGGGATGGTCGACACGGACAGCGGCGACGAGGGCGTCGGCGGTGGGATCGCCAAGCCACCGGAGGGTGGTCCCTACACGACGTTCTACGTGAACTGTGACGACGTGCAGGCCAAGTTGAACGAGGCGGAGAAGCTGGGCGCGACGATCGTCATGCCGCCGATGCAGGTCCCCGAGGGGCCGGAGATCGCGATGTTCTCCGACCCCGACGGCAACGTGATCGGGCTCTCCAAGATGTAGCCCGCCGGCTACGAGCTGAGCCGGTCCACGTAGCCGGACGCGAGGTCCACGAGCCGGTCGGTGCGCCCGACGAAGAAATGGGACGCGCCGCCGACCACATGTACGTCGGTGTTGGCCCAGCGCTCGGCGAGCTCCGTGATCTCCGAGGGGTCGCGGTATTCGTCGTGCTGGGCCAGCGCCAACAGCTTGGGGCGTGGGTCCGCGCCGAGACCGTCGGCGTCGTGCACCACGACGAGCGGCGGCGCGATCGCGAGCCACCCACTCAGGCGCGGGTCGCGCACCGAGAGCGCCATGTCGGCCCCGAAGGACCAGCCCGCGAGGATCAGCGGCCTCTCCGGAGGCAATCGCTCCGTCAGCGCGCCCACGGCTGTCTCTGCGTCGACGCGCTCGAGGTTGCCGGCATCGTGCGTTCCCTCGCTGCCCTCGACACCGCGGAAGTTGAACCGCAAGCACACGACACCCTGGGACGGGAGGGCGTCGAACAGCGCGCTGATCACGATCGAGCGCATCGTCCCGCCGTACTGCGGGTGCGGATGACAGAGCACCATGCCGCAACGCGCGTCCGACGGCGGCGTTGACAGCTCTGCTTCGAGCTTGACGCCGTCGGCCGTCGTGAGCTCGATCGGCGCGGGCATGGGCGCAGCGTAGGCTCCGGCCGCGCCGGCGGCGGCTTTGCCGACCGTCGGCGCAAAGCCGGAGCTTGCGACGGCGACAATGGGAATTCATGGCGCGGACATTCGACTTCGACCGCGAGACGGCGGTGCGTCCGCTGGGTGAGCGGCGGTACGAGAGCGTGCTCGACCGGGCGTGGTGGGTGCACCGCGGGCCGAACGGCGGCTACCTGGCCGCGATCGTCCTCCGCGCGCTCACCGAGACGGTCGGGGATGCCGACCGCTCGCCGCGGTCGCTGACTGTGCACTACGTGGCGCCGCCGGCGGAGGGGGCGCTCGAGATTGCCACGACGATCGAGCGGGCGGGCCGGTCGCTCACGTCCTGCTCGGCGCGTCTCATGCAGGACAGCAAGCTCATCGGGCTGGCGCTGGCGGCGTTCTCGCGGGCGCGACCCGGCCCGGAGTTCGCCGACCTGCAACCGCCGGACGCACCTCCGGCCGACGAGTCCCCGCTCGTGGCAGCGCCGACCGACGACCCGTTCATTCCGGACATCGCTTTCCGGTGGGAGAACCGATTGGTGCGCGGCGGGTTTCCGCCGGAGCCGACGGGCGAGGCGGTGATCGCGCGCTGGATCCGACTTCCCGAAGGGCGCGTGGTCGACGGGCTCGTCGCGGCGGCGCTCACGGACGCGGTCATCCCGGCTGTGTTCGGCCGCGTGGAGGAGCAGATGATCGTGCCGACCGTCGACCTCACGATCCACTTCCGTTCGTCGCTGCCACTGCCGACGGCGCGCCCAGACGACTACGTGCTCGCCGAGTTCCGGACGAACGTCGTTGCCGAAGGCTTCCTCGAGGAGGACGGCGAGATCTGGAGCCCCGATGGCGTCCTGCTGGCGCAGAGCCGCCAGCTCGCGGCCGTCCTCCCGATGCCCGCCTAGAACAATGGTTTTGGCGTCAATCACCCACCTACTGCGTGGGTTGCTGACGCCAAACGATCTCGTGCGGATCGCAATGCCGCGCACAGCTTCACGCCACCACTACGCACGTCAGGCAGCATTGCCTCGACGGGGAACCAACCGGCTGCGATGACTCGGAGCCGGCGCTCGTTGTCCCGGTAGCGCGCCTTCTGACCCTCGTGATGCGCATCGCTCTGGTATTCGATCGCGATCCGCCACTGGGGATAAGCGGCATCAACCCGAGCCACAAATGCTCCTGCCTGTCGGATCACGTGCTGGGGAACAGGCTCCGGCCAACCGTTGCGCCGTAGACATTGAATGAGCATTGTCTCCATCTCGCTCTCCGGCGGCCGTCGATGCGAATCCTCACTCTCCAGTAAGTGCCTCAGCGTCCCGGCGCCATTGCGCCCTGGCTTCGCGAGGCGGTCGAGGGTTACCCGGACAGACGTTCGAGTTACGAGACCACGGTTCTCGGCGTTGTCCAGCGCCATCTCCACCACCGACTCGTGGCAAACGGCACCGAGGTCGAGCAGGGTTCGCTCCGGCGTCGTGACCGGGATTCCTTCGACGACGGCGATGTCAATGCCATCGAGCACTTTCGTCTCGTGGACCACGAGCCCCTCGTGCTGGGCGCGGCGCCACCGGGGACAGGTGATCTCGACGACGGGCTTGCGGCCGCCCGCGAGCTCCCACAGCGCCGCGGCTGAACGGTGCGATGCTGCGGCCCGGAATCCACCCGCCCAGCAGGCAGCGAGGAGCGCGCCCTTCCAGGTCAGGGGTGATCCGGCGATGAGGTAGACGTCGGCGTACAAGCGGCGCCACAAGCCGAGCTCGATCCGTCCTTCGATCTGACGGTCGGAGAGGCCGCACATGCGGGCGTGAGCACCCCGGAAGACGGCGTAGTGACCTGCGGTGAATTCCAACAATCGGTCGTCGGCGGAGCGATCCACGCCGGAATCTCAGCACCGAGGTATGACAACTACCGCTTTTGGCGTCAGTCACCCACCCGTTACGTGGGTAGTTGACGCCAAAGCATGGAGCTGGTCGAGGAGGAAGGCGAGGACGAAGGCCTCGTCGCGCCACGCGTGGTAGCGGCCGGACGGGCCGGCGTGGCCTGCGCCCATCTCCATCTTCAGGAGGAGCAGGTGGTCGTCGGTCTTCGTCGCCCGGAGCTTCGCGACCCACTTCGCGGGCTCCCAGTACTGGACCCGGGGGTCGTTCAGACCGCCGGTGACGAGCGTGGCGGGGTAGTCCTTCGCCTCGACGTTGTCGTAGGGCGAATACGACTTCATCACCTTGTAGATCTCGGGGTCCTCGACCGGGTTGCCCCACTCCTCCCACTCAGTCACGGTGAGCGGCAGCGTCTCGTCGAGGATCGTGGTCACGACGTCGACGAACGGCACCTCGGCGACGACGGCCCGGAACAGGTCGGGGCGCAGGTTCGCGACCGCGCCCATCAGGAGACCGCCGGCGCTGCCGCCGCGCGCGGCCAGTCGCTCCGGCGACGCGTAGCCCTCGGCGATGAGCTGCTCGGCGCACGCGATGAAATCGGTGAACGTGTTCGGCTTGTGCTCGAGCTTCCCGTCTTCGTACCAGCGCCGTCCCATCTCGCCTCCGCCGCGGATGTGCGCGATCGCGAACACGACCCCACGCTCGAGCAGGCTCACACGCGCCGCGGAGAACGTCGGGTCGATCGACACCTCGTACGAGCCGTAGCCGTAGAGGACGGCCGGCGCCCTGCCGTCGTGCTCGACCCCGCGCGCGTGGACGACCGAGATGGGGACGCGGACGTCGTCCGGTGCGGTCGCCCAGAGGCGATGTGATTCGAACCGGTCGGGGTCGTAGCCGGGAACGGGTTGCCGCTTGACGAGTGTGCGCTCGCGGGTCCGGAGGTCGTAGTCGTAGCTCGAGACCGGCGCGACGAGGGACGTGTACTCGAACCGCAGCGACCGGATGTCGAACTCGGGGTTGGCGCCGACGCCCGCCGAGTAGACGGGATCGGGCATCTCGATGACGTGGGTGTCGTCGTCGGCGAGCCGGCGGACGACGATGCGCTCCAGACCCTCGGTGCGCTCCGACAGCACGAGGTGATCGGCGAACGCGTCGAAGTCCTCGAGCCGGACGTCCGCACGGTGGGCGACGACGTCGCGCCAGTGCGCACGACCGGGCTGGTCGACCGGCGTGACCATGAGCTTGAAGTTCTCGGCGCCGTCGTCGTTGGTGAGCACGAAGAAGCGATCCCCGTGCTCTGACGACTCGTGGTGGTCGACGTCGTACTCGACGCCGTGCCGCCGCTGCTCCACGACGCGCGGTGAGCCGTCGGCGTCGTCGGCGTCAAGGAACCACGACTCACTGGTGACCTTCGAGCCCACCGCGACGATGATGTACCGCCCGGTGCGCGTGCGGCCGACCGACGCGTAGAAGCGGTCGTCGTCCTCCTGGTAGACGAGCGCGTCCTCATCGGCCGGCGCGCCCAGGTGGTGGCGCCACACCTGCCACGGCCGCATCGCCGCATCCGGCCGTACGAAGAAGCACGTGCGATCGTCATTGGCCCAGGCGAGGCCGTAATACACGTCGGGAACGACGTCGGGGTGATCGTCGCCGGACGTCAGATCACGGAACCGCAGTTCGTAGCGCTCGCCGCCGGTGACGTCGACGGAGTACGCCAGCTGTCTGTGGTCCGGACTGACCGAGAACCCGCCGAGCGCGAAGTAGTCGTGCCCTTCGGCGAGCGTGTTCTCGTCGAGCAGCACCTCCTCGCCCGATGGCGTGCCGGGCTCGGCGAAGGCGTCGGGCAGCCCGGGCGTCCCCGCCGGGCGCCGGCAGTGGATGCCGTACTGGCTTCCCTCGATGGTGCGGGTGAAGTACTCGTACGGGCCCTTGCGCACCGGCGCCGATGTGTCGGTTTCCTGGACCCGGCTCTTGATCTCCTCGAACAGCTGCTCCTGCAGCGGCGAGGTGTGCGCCATCACCGCCTGCGTGTACGCGTTCTCGGCCTCGAGGTACGCGCGGACCTCCGGGTCGTCGCGGTCGCGCAACCAGTACCAGTCGTCGACGCGTTCGTCGCCGTGCGTGCGCAGGACGGTCGCGCGGCGGGGTGCGACGGGGGGGCGCCGGTCGATCAATCGCCGCTGTCGTCGAGCGCGGTGATCGCGTCGGCTTGTCGCGTGGTGAGTACTGGGAGGCGCTCCGTGTCGAGGAGATCGAGCTGGGCGAGCACCGACGCCTGGTCCCACCAGATGTGCTCGTAGTCGACCTTCCCGTCGCGAAACCCGACGACGGCGAGCATCGGGATCCGCACTTGCCGACCGGTCGGATCGACCCCGTCGAGGATCCATGGCATCACACGGTCGTGCGTGAAGGTCATCACGACCTCCTCCGCGATGCGGGTACCTCCGACGGCGAGACCCAAGGACTCGACCCCAACATCGTCGGGCATCGTGCCGATGAACTCCTCTGTGTAGAAGCGCCGCATCCCGTCGCGTCCCTGACCCCCGTGCCCGGTTGGGACATTGAGCATGTGCGGGTTGTCGCTCATGGTTGCGAGCGTCGCGTCGACGTCACGCAGCTCGAACTCACATCGGCAATGGTCTGCCCATACCGACTTCATCTCTTCCGACGTCATAGCGGCATCCTAAAGGCAACCGGTCGCGGCGACGCCCACGGCTACGCTCGAACGCCGATGCCCACCGCGACGCCGATCGCAGCGACGCCCGAGGAGCTCGCGGCCGTCGCCTTCAACGACGACGGTCTCGCGCCCGCGATCGTCCAGGAGGAGGGCACCGGCCGCGTGCTCATGCTCGCCTGGATGGACGCCGAGGCGCTCCGCCGCACCCTCGAGGAGGGGCGCACCTGGTTCTGGAGTCGCAGCCGCAACGAGCACTGGCGTAAGGGCGACACGTCCGGCGACCGCCAGTGGGTGCGCGGCGCGTACTACGACTGCGACATGGACACCCTGCTGTTCGTCGTCGAGCAGGAGGGCCGAGGCGCCTGCCACACCGGCGAGCGCAGCTGCTTCTTCCGTGCATTCGGTAGCGGGGCGACACCCGGGCCCGTTTAGGTGACCGACACTCTCCGACCCTCGCGTGACGAGTTCGTCGGGCTCGCGCGTGACCACACGGTGGTGCCTGTGTGGCGCGAGGTGCTCGCCGACCTGGAGACGCCGGTGTCGGCGTTCGCCAAGCTCGTCGGCGTGTCGGGCGGCGAGGGGTTCCTCCTCGAGTCGGTCGAGCACGGCGAACGGTGGGGTCGCTTCTCGTTCATCGGCCGCGACCCCGCGCTCACGCTCGTAGCCCGCGGCCGCCGGGTGGAGTTCACGGGCACGCCACCGCCGGGTGTGCCCGACGGTGACGGCGCGCTCGCCGCGCTCGACGCATTGACGTCGTGGTACCGCGCCCCGCAGCTCGCCGAGCTGCCGCCGTTCCACGGTGGGCTGGTCGGGTACCTCGGGTACGACGTCGTCCGCGAGATCGAGCGCCTGCCCGACGTCCCCGCCGACGACACCGGCTACCCCGATGCGGTGCTGTCCCTGACCGGCCACGTGACCGCGTTCGACCACTTCCGCCAGCGGCTCTTCCTCATCGAGAACGTCTTCGTCACCCCCGGCGCGGGCCGGGACGAGCTCGACGCCGCGTACGACGGCGCCCAAGCGCGGCTCGAAGCGACGGTCGACTCGCTCGCGCGGCCGCTGCCATACGTGCCGTCGGCGCCGCCGCCGGAGAACATCACCGAGCTGCCGTCCGTCCGGACCACGATGCCGGGCGGGCTCTTCCAGGCCGCAGTCGAAGCCGCCCGCGAGTACATCTTCGCCGGCGACATCTTCGAGATCATCCTTGCCCAGCGCTTCGACCTCGACGGCCACTTCGACCCGTTCGAGGTCTACCGCGTGTTGCGCCAGATCAACCCGTCGCCGTACATGTACTTCCTCTCGCACCCGGAGGCGACGGTCGTCGGCTCGTCGCCGGAGGCGCTCGTGCAGCTCGTCGACGGTCGGGTGATCAGCCGGCCGATCGCCGGTACACGCTGGCGCGGGCGCACCGAGGAGCACGACCGGCGCATGGCCGCCGAGCTCGTCGAGGACCCGAAGGAGCGCGCCGAGCACATCATGCTGGTCGACCTGGCGCGCAACGACGTCGGCCGCGTCGTTCGCTACGGCAGCGAGCGCGTCGACGAGCTCATGACGCTCGAGCGGTACTCGCACGTGATGCACATGACGAGCCAGGTGTCGGGCGATCTCGCCGACGGCAAGAGCCCCGTCGACGTGCTGCGGGCGACGTTCCCCGCCGGCACCGTGAGCGGCGCCCCGAAGGTGCGCGCGATGGAGATCATCGACGAGCTCGAGCCGACGAAGCGCGGCCCGTATGCCGGCGTCGTCGGATACCTCGACTTCTCGGGCAACCTCGACACGGCGATCGCGATCCGGACGATGTTCTGGCGGGACGGCCGCGCCAGCGTGCAGGCCGGCGCAGGTGTGGTGGCCGACTCCGATCCGGACGACGAGGACCTGGAATGCCACAACAAGGCCCGGGCGTTGCTCACTGCAGCGGCCGCGGCGCGTCGACTCGCGCCGCTGGACACCCTCGAGACGGGGAGCGGGATGCCATGACCCTGACCGCAGAACTCGACGCGTTGCGGGAGTCGGCCGGCGTGGTCGACCGGTCCGATCGGGGCGCGGTGCTCGTGACCGGGCCCGACGCTGCCCCGTTCCTCCAGAGCATCGTGTCGGCCGACCTTGACACCGTCGGCGAGGGCGAGGGCGCGCACTCGCTGCTCCTCACACCGCAAGGGAAGCTCGACGTCGACTTCCGGCTCCTGCGCGTCGGCGCGGACGCGTGGCTCGACTGCGATCCCGGGTTCGGAGAGCAGCTCGTGGCTCGACTGCGATCCCGGGTTCGGAGAGCAGCTGGCGGCATCGCTGAACCGGTTCCGGATCCGCGTCGATTGCCAGGTAACGGACCGCACCAGCGAGTGGGGCTCCGTTGCCGTCCGCGGTCGCGACGCAATCTCGGCCGCCGACCATCTCGGGGTCGGCGTCCCGGCCGCGCCGTACGAGCACGTCCCGTGGGAGGACGCCGTCGTCGTGCGCGTCCCCTGGCCGGGTGGTGACGGGTTCGACGTCGTCGGTCCGCCCGCGACCGTGCAAGCCGCGACCGAACGCTTGGCGGCGGCCGGCGTGGCGCGTTGCAGCCGCGAGGCGTACGAGGCGCTGCGCATCGAGGTCGGGATCCCGCGCCAAGGCTTCGAGCTCGACGAGAAGACGATTCCGCAGGAAGCGTTCCTCGACGGGGACGCCGTCTCGTTCACCAAGGGCTGCTTCCTCGGTCAGGAGCTCGTCGCCCGGATCGACACGCGCGGGCACGTCAACAAGTACCTGCGCCGCCTCACGAACATCGAAGAAGGGCGGCCACCGCGCGGAGCGGAGATCGCCTCCGGCGACAAGGTCGTCGGCACCGTGACGAGCACGGTCACAGACCCCGAGATGCCCGCGTGTGCGCTCGGATACGTACGACACGAGATCGATCCGCCGGCGGAGGTCGACCTGCGCTGGGAGGGCGGCGCCACGAGGGCGACCGTCGCATGAGCGCGGACGCAACGGCGACCGCGCTGTTCGTCGTCGGCTACCCGACCTCGATCGCCGTCATCGCTCGCTTCGTGCCAGTCGTGCGCGAGCGACGGCTGAAGTGGCTCGTCGCGCACGACCTCGCGGTGGCGGCGATCGTCGCGGGCTGGGCGCTCAAGGGCGACCGCCGAGCCGTCGCGATCAACGCATCCTGGCTGGTCGCAGCGACCACCTGGTACGCGCTCGGCGGCCGCCGCCGTACCCCCGCCTGATGCGTCCCTCGTGCGCACTATGTGCGCACGAGGGACGCATCACGGAGTGGCGGGGATCCTGACGACGAAGCGGGTGCCCTGGCCGTCGAGGGCGCGGGCGTCGGTGGTGCCGCCCATGGCGGCGGAGAGCTCGTGCACGATGGCGAGGCCGAGACCGGTGCCCACCTTGCGTCCGGGCGCAGTGCGCGACGTGTAGAGACGCTCGAACACGTGCGGGAGGTCAGAGGGGTCGATGCCGGGACCGTCGTCGTCGACCCGTACCTCGAGCATCCCGTCGTCGGCCGCGACGCCGACCGTCACACGCGTGTGCGCGTACTTCAACGCGTTCTCGACCAGGTTGGCGACGATCTGCCCGAGGCGTTCGGGGTCGGCGTCGACCGGCACCGAGCCGGACCGGTCGACGACGAGGTCGACGCCGATCTCGCGTGCCGACGGATGGAACGCCGCCGCCGCGCCGCCGACCACCTCGGCGGCGTCGACGGGATGCGGCGTGAGTGAGAACTCGTGGGCGTCGAGGCGGGCGAGGTCGAGCAGGTCGGCGACGAGGCGCTCGAGACGACGGGCTTCGGCCCCGATGACCTCGGCGGCGCGTTTCTGCTCGTCGCGGCCCTCGACGGCGCCGTCGGCGATGGCCTCCGCGTAGCCGCCGATCGAGGTGAGCGGGGTCCGCAGGTCGTGCGAGACGCTCAGCAGGAACCCCCGCTCGAGGCCTCGCGCCGCTTCGAGCTGCGCGGCCATGCCGTCCAGCGCGCGTGCCAGCCCTGCCAGCTCGTCGTCGGGATGGCGGCCGAGGTCGACGCGCGCCGACAGGTCCCCGCCGGCGATCCGGTCGGCGGTCTTTCCCATCGCCGTCAGCGGCCGGGTCAAGCGGCGCGCGAGGTAGAAGGCCACGATCGCGGCCACGACGAGCGCCACGGCCCCGGCAAGCAGGAAGAACGGGCCCGCACGGCCCAGGGGCTGGCTCTCGATCTTCTGCGTGAGGAGCACGACGGGCGTGTTGCCGTTCACGACCGGCAGCGGCTCGGCCACGAACACCGTGTTTCCCTCGCGGCCGCTCTGCTCGTTCCCGGCGAGGAGCGTCTTGGCGTCGAGGTCACCGGCCCGGAGGCCCTCGGGGAGGGCGGTGAGGCCGGCTTGGTTGGCCTGGTTGCCGAGGAGCGGGGCGATGCCCTCCTGCACCTGGCCGGTCGGAGTGACTACCACGACGCTCACGTCGCCGGCCCGCAACGTGTTGGCGATGATCGTGCGCAGGTTGCGGCCCAGCCGTCGTTGTGCAGCGGAGTCGGCGGCGGTCGGATTGAGGGTGCGGAACTCGGACAGTCGCTCGACCGAGTCGCCGATGGTCGGCGCCTTCTGCCGCAGGTCGTGGAGCGCGGCGTCGGTGGACGTCTGGCGGAAGAGCGCGGCCGTTCCCGCCGCGCTCAGCACGAGCACTCCGAAGGCGATCGCGACCATCGCCACGAACAGGCGGGTTCCGAGCCGGCGGGTGGGCGGTCTCATCGCCGCCGTCTCCACCTCGCGTCGGGCGTCACGACTCCAGCCGGTACCCGACCCCGCGCACCGTGTTGATCTCCACCGCGTCGCCCAGCTTCTTGCGCACCTGCGCGATGTGCACGTCGACCGTGCGGGCGTCGCCGTACCAGTCGTAGCCCCACACGCCGTCGAGGATCTGCTGGCGCGACAACGCGAGCCCGGGACGCTCGGCGAGATACCGCAACAGGTCGAACTCCTTGGTGGTGAACTCGACCGGCTCGCCGTTCACGCGGACCTCGCGCCGGCCGGCGTCGATCGCCGTCCCGCCGCACTGCATGACCTCGGCGGTGGCTCCGCCGTCGACCCGTCGAAGCACGGCCTTCACTCGTGCCACGAGCTCGGCGGGCGAGAACGGCTTGGTGAGGTAGTCGTCTCCGCCGAGCTCGAGGCCGACCACGCGGTCGACCTCGCTGTCGCGGGCCGTGAGGAAGATCACGGGGATCTGCGACGTGGCGCGCAGCCGCTTGCAGACCTCGAGGCCGTCGACGTCGGGGAGGCCGACGTCGAGGACCACGAGCCGCGGGCGATGTTCCTTGACCGCTTGGAGCCCGCCCTCACCCGTGCCGGTCTTGAGCACGCGGAACCCTTCCCGGGCGAGGTACAGGTCGACGAGGTCGGCGATATTGGGCTCGTCGTCGACGACGACGATCGTGCCCTTCTGGTCCTGCATCACGTCCATCGTCCCACCTCTCCTGCCACGAGACGCGCCACGAGTCTCCAGCGATCGGTCGGGGTCCCGATGAGCGGAGTGTTGGCTGCGTGTTAGGTGAGCCGATTGGAGCGGGCGATGTCGCCCAGCCAGCGGGCGCTCGGCTTCGGCGTGCGCACCTGGGTGTCGCGGTCGACGGCGACGAGGCCGAACGTCGGGCGGTAGCCCAGCGCCCACTCGAAGTTGTCGAGCAGCGACCAGTAGAAGTAGCCGCGCACGTCGAGCCCGTCGTCCAGGCAGCGCCCGACGTGCTGCAGCGCCTCGGTCACGAAGCGAACGCGCTGGTCGTCGTCGCCGGTGCCGATGCCGTTCTCGGTCACGTAGACGGGCGTGCCGGCGGCTTCGATCGCCCGGCGGATGGTCATCTCGAGCGCCTGGGGCCAGTACTCGTAGCCCATCTGGAGCGCGGGCACGCCCTCGGCCGGTCCGAGGAGCCCGTTGGGCCCGAACCGGAGCCGCGTGTAGGTCTGCACACCGACGTAGTCGTCACCGCGGCACGCGTCGAGCCAGACGTCCTCCATCCGGTCGCGCGCGCGGGCCATCTGCTGCTCGCCGCCGGGCTCGGCTACGAACTCGTGCATGGAGAGCGTCATCCCCGCCGGTGCATTCCCCGGGCCGGCCTTGATGGCCTCGTACGAGAGCCGGTGGGCGCGGATGAGGTTGTCGGTCGAGGTGCGCAGCGCGCCTTCGTCCCTTGTGCCGGGCGGGAAGACGCCGAGGTAGTAGCCCATGAGCGCAACGACGTTGGGCTCGTTGAGCGTGCAGTGGATGCCGACGACGTCGCCGAAGTGGGCGGCGGCGCGCTCGCAGAACCGCCCGAACCGTTCCGCCGTCTCGGGGTTCTCCCAGCCGCCGTCGGCAGCGGCCCAGCGCGGCGTCGTGAAGTGGTGGTATGTCACGACGGGGACGATGCCGTGCGCGTGGCAGGTGTCGATCATTCGCCGGTAGTGGTCGAGCGCGTTGCGGGAGAACTCGCCGTCCTCCGGCTCGATGCGCGACCACTCGATCGAGAACCGGTACGCGCCGAACCCGAGGTCGGCGAGCAGCGCGATGTCGTCGGGGTAGCGCCAGAAGTGGTCGCACGCGTCCCCGGACGGTTCCGCGCATCCCGAGCCCGGGGTGTGCTCCCACAGCCACCAGTCGTTGTTCCAGTTGTCTCCTTCGACCTGGTGCGCGGCTGTGGCCGTGCCCCAGAGGAAGCCGTCTGGAAACGAGATCGCCATGGGCGGGGATGCTAGGCGGCCGTACACTCGCCAGCGCATGGGCGTGCTCGACGAGATCCTCGCCGCGAAACGAGCCGAGCTCGCGCTGCTCCAGGAGTCGGAAGCGCGCAACACGCTCCGGCGCGCCGCGCTCGACGCCGCGCCGCCTCGTGACTTCGCCGGCGCGCTCTGCCGCCCCGACGGCCGGCTCGCCGTGGTGGCCGAGATCAAGCGCCGGTCGCCGTCCAAGGGTGACCTGGCACCCGACCTCGACCCCGCGGTGGTCGCGAAGGCCTACGAGTCGGGAGGCGCCGCAGCGTTGTCGGTGCTGACCGACCGGCCGTTCTTCGGGGGCTCGGTCGACGACCTGCAGACCGCGCACGCCAAGGTCGAGATCCCGGTGCTGCGCAAGGACTTCGTCATCGACGAGACGCAGGTGTACGAGGCGCGGGCGATCGGCGCCGACGCCGTGCTGCTCATCGTGGCCGCTCTGCCCGACGACGCCGAGCTCGCCGGCCTGCGCGCCCTGGCCGATGAGGTCGGTCTCGCCGCACTCGTCGAAGTGCACGACGACGCCGAGCTCGATCGCGCGCTCGCAGCGGGCGCGACGGTGATCGGGGTGAACGCCCGCGATCTCGGGACGTTCGGTGAGGACCTCGGGGTGAGCGAGGAGCTGGCGCTGCGCATCCCGGCCGACGTGACTGCGATCGCCGAGAGCGCGATCCGGTCGCCCGACGACGCCCGCCGTATGGCGGACGCCGGATTCGAAGCCGTCCTGGTCGGAGAGGCGCTCGTCCGCAGCGACGACCCGGCCGCGCTCGTGAGCGCGATGAGCCAGCACGCTGTCCAAGGGAGGGGTAACCGGTGACTCGATTCATGCTGAGCGAGGAACAGATCCCGAGCGCGTGGTTCAACGTCCTGCCGGTGATGCCCGAGCCGCTGCAGCCGCCGCTCCACCCGGTGACCCGCGAGCCGGTCGGTCCCGACGACCTCGCGCCGTTGTTCCCCATGGGATTGATCGCGCAGGAGGTGTCGACCGACCAGTGGGTCGACATCCCCGGCCCCGTGCTCGACATCCTGCGGATGTGGCGCCCGACGCCCCTCGTGCGCGCCGAGGGCCTCGAAGCCGCGCTCGGCACACCGGCGCGCATCTACTACAAGGACGAGTCGGTCTCGCCTGCCGGCTCGCACAAGCCGAACACCGCGGTCGCGCAGGTGTTCTACAACCAGGCCGAAGGTGTGAAGCGTCTCACCACCGAGACCGGTGCCGGGCAGTGGGGCACGGCGCTGGCGTTCGCGTGCGACCAGTTCGGGCTCGACTGCAAGGTGTACATGGTGCGCGCGTCGTACGAGCAGAAGCCGTACCGCAAGATCCTGATGGAGACGTGGGGGAGCGAGGTCGTTTCGTCACCCGTCGACCAGCCCGACCATCCCGGCTCGCTCGGCCTCGCGATCAGCGACGCCGTGCGCGACGCCGCCGGCCGTGACGACACGCACTACTCGCTCGGCTCGGTGCTCAACCACGTGCTGCTGCACCAGACGATCATCGGGCTCGAAGCCAAGGAGCAGCTCGCCGCCGCCGGCGACCCACGCCCGGACGTGGTCATCGGCTGCTGCGGCGGCGGCTCGAACCTGAGCGGCATCGCCCTGCCGTTCGTGCCCGAGGACGGCGTGCGGCTCGTCGCCGCGGAGCCGTCGTCGTGCCCGACGCTCACCGAAGGGTCCTTCGACTACGACTTCGGCGACACCGCCGGGATGACCCCGCTGCTCGCGATGTACACGCTGGGCCACGAGTTCGTGCCGCCGCCGATCCACGCCGGCGGGCTGCGCTACCACGGGGACGCGCCGATCATCTCGGGCCTGGTGCGCAGCGGGCGCATGGAGGCGGTCGCGTACCCGCAGAGCAAGACGTTCGAGGCCGCGATGCAGTTCCTCCACGCCGAGGGCAAGCTCCCGGCGCCCGAGACGGGTCACGCCGTTCGGGCGGCGATCGACGAGGCGCTGGCGGCGAAGGAGACGGGGGAGCAGCGGGTGATCCTGTTCAACTACAGCGGTCACGGCCTGCTCGACCTCTCGGCCTACGACGACTACCTCAACGATCGCCTGATCGATTCCTAGTCGCCGTCGCACGCCGTCGACGGTCCACCAACCGTTGGGTCGGTTGAGGTACCTATAGAGGGAGGAAAGCGACCCAACGGAGTGCTGGCAGGCGATGTTCATCAAGATCTGCGGGATCACCACCGAGGAGGACGCGCTCCTGGCGATCGCCCTCGGGGCGGACGCCCTGGGCTTCGTGTTCGCGTCGGGAAGCCCGCGCATGGTCACCGTCGAAGAGGCGACGGACATCGTCAAGCACGTGCCCTACGACGAAGTCATGACGATCGGAGTGTTCCGCGACGAGCGACCCGATCGGGTCGTGAACATCGTGCACACGGTCGGGCTCAAAGCCGCCCAGCTGCACGGACGCGAGCCGCCGTCGGAGGTCGCCTACGTCCGTCAGCGCGTCCCGATCGTGATCCAAGGCTTCGCCGCCGGCGACCCCGCCCTCGCGATGGCGGGCGACGGCCCGGCCGACATCGTGCTCGTGGACGCGCCCGAGCCGGGCTCCGGTCGGATGTTCGACTGGGTCCAGATCGACGGCGCGTTGGAGGGAATGCGGATCGTGCTCGCGGGCGGCCTCACGCCCGACAACGTGGCCGACGCGATCTGGCGCGTGCAGCCGTGGGGTATCGACGTCTCGACAGGGGTCGAGACCGCGCCCGGCAGCGGCCGCAAGGACCCGCGCAAGCTGCGGCGGTTCATCGAGGCGGCACGGGCGACGAGCGCCGCCCTCGCTGACGACGGGATGAACGGGAGCGGGATGGCCCCGTACGACTGGCAAGCCGAAGGCGCCTGACGTACCGAACCCGATGAGAACGGTCGCGGCCACGGGTGGTTCACTGTGGTGGTGCGACGGGTGGCGGTAGTTGCACTGTCGGGATTGATTCTCGCTGCGGTGGCGAACCCTGCTGCAGCCGGCCCGAGACAGGCGCCGCCGCAGACGATCAAGAGCCAGTTCAACACCGAGTACATCTTGCAGGTGCAGGGGTTCTTCACGCCGCACGTCTTCTACAGAATCGGCGCTTCTCAGGACATCGTCGTCGTATACGACGGCGGGGGTTCCGAGAACCCGTTGGATGCCATCCGCAAGATCGAAGCCACGGTCTGGATCAGCGAGCCGCTCCGCTTCGATCACCTGGTGATCCAGAACGGCTACCAAGCGCCCTTCGTCGTCAGCTACGACGAGCTCCAAGGCAGCCTCGGACCGCGACCATCGGGCTTCGACGGTGCCCGCCTCAACTTTGTCGCGGCGCTTGGCGCGGCTGTGGGCGCATCACCCGCGTTCGACGACTTCCTCGACCTGTTCAAGGTGGTCGTCGCGGTGATCGGCATCGTTGCGCTTCTTGCGGTTCTCGCGTTCGGTCTTGCGAGTTATCTCGGGAGCCGGACCCGCGAGCGTGACGACCGGGCTGACCGGCTCTTCGCGTAGCCGACTCGGGTCAGTCGGCCAGGCGGTAGCGCCGGATGGTGTACGGCGCGCAGACGGCCAGGATCGCGACGATCCAGATCAGTGACAGCAGGATCGACCGACCAGCAGGCGTGCCGACGGTCAGCGCCCGCATGGCGTCGGTGAAGTGTGTGACGGGGTTCGCGCGGGAGAGCGTCTCGATCCCGGCGGGCATCGTGTTGACCGGGACGTAGATCGAGCTCAAGAACGTCAGCGGGTAGCTCCAGAGGAACGCCAGGGTGCTGATCGCCTCTGGTTCCTTGACCTTCATCGCGATCGCGATCGTGATCCACGAGAAGGCGAATCCGACCGCGAGCACGAGCAGGAGCGCGAGCGCGAGCTGCGGGATCCCGGTGTGGACACGAAAGCCGAGGAAGAAGCCGACGACCGTCAGCACCGCGATCACGACGAGATTGCGCGCCGCGTCGGAGATGGCACGCCCGGCGAGCAGGGCACAACGTGCCATCGGCAATGCGCGAAAGCGGTCGACCACGCGGGCCGACATCTCGCTCGCCACTCCGATGCCGGTCTCGTTTGCCGCGACCACGACGGCCAGGATGAGGATGCCGGGGAGGAGGAAGTCGATGTAGCTGACACCACGCGGAAGCTCGTCCTCGACCGAGCCTTGGAGCACGAACCTGAAGACGAGCAAGATCAGCAGCGGCCGGAGGATGGTGCCGACCATGATCGTGGGGTTCCTCGCGTAGTTCCGGAGATCGCGGCGCGCGATCGCAAGCGTGTCGGCGACGGCGGATCGGAGCGAGATCCCTTCGCCGGCGATCCGCGAGTTCGAGTGCACCGCGGGTTCACCGGCGCCGTTGTGCTCGACCGCCGGCGCGGCGCGCCCGCTGGTCGCCGCGAGATGGGCCTCGTCGAGGGTCGGATGGCACAGCTCGATCGTGTCGATCGGGATGCCGAGCGTGTCGAACCGGCGGAGGACCGCGGCGACCGTTTCCTCGCCGTGTTGCACCGGGACGCTGACCTGCCCTGCGATCTCGTCCGTGCGCACCGGGCCGCAGGGACCATCGCCTGCACTCGTCAGCGCGTCGGCGGCGGCGGACGTGTGCCTTGCATCGCGCACGGTGAGCTCGACGACGTCGGAGCCCATGCTGGCCTTGAGCTCAGCGGCGGTTCCCTGGCTGATGATTCGGCCGTCACCGATCAGCGCGATCCGATGTGCCAGGTGGTCCGCCTCTTCGAGGTACTGGGTGGTCAGCACCACGGTGGCGCCGTGGTCGACCAGCTTGGCGATCTCGTCCCAGAGCTCGGCTCGCGTCCGGGGATCCAGACCGGTGGTCGGCTCGTCGAGGAACAGGACCGTCGGCCGCAGAGTCATGCTGGCCGCGAGATCGAGGCGCCGGCGCATGCCGCCCGAGTACGTGTGCACGCGGCGATCGCCGGCGGCGACGAGACCGAAGCGCTCGAGGAGATCACCGGCTCGCGCTCGTGATCGGGTCGCGCCCGAGTGCCGGAGGCGATTGATCAGCTCGAGGTTCTCGCGGCCGGTCAGGTGCTCGTCGAGCGCGGCGTACTGGCCGGCCATGCCGATGACGGATCGGACGAGCGCGCGCTGGCGCACCACGTCGTAGCCCCCCACCCTCGCGTCGCCGCCGTCCGGAACGGTCAGGGTGGCGAGGACACGGACCACGGTGCTCTTGCCTGCACCGTTGGGCCCGAGGAGGCCGAACACCATGCCCTGAGGCACCTGGAGATCGATCCCGTCGAGGGCCACGACCGAGCCGTAGCTCTTACGGAGACCTTCGATCGCGATCGCCGGTTGCTCCATCGTCATTCCGCGATGCAGCAAGGCAGCATGGGATTGTTATCGGCACCCGCGCGGTTGCCCTTGAACGTTGCCGACCGAGTACCGCGTGCGAACGCGTGACTCGGGTCAGCCGCACGAATTGCGACAATCGTCGGCTGTGATGCGAGAACGCAGCCATTGTCGGGTAGACAGCTGGGACCACCGACCCCCGGGAGACGCCATGGCCACCGCGAACGTCCCGACCGCCGACGCTGCCGGCACCATCACGATCGGCGGCGATCTCACCGTCAATCGCCTGGGATTCGGCGCCATGCGCATCACGGGCCGAGGCATCTGGGGCGAGCCGCCCGATGTCGACGCGGCGAAGGCCGTGGTCCGTCGAGCCGTCGACCTCGGCGTGAACTTCATCGACACCGCCGATTCGTACGGGCCCGAGGTGAGCGAGAACCTCATCGCCGAGGCGTTGCACCCGTATCCGGACGACCTCGTGATCGCCACGAAGGGCGGGCTCGAACGGACCGGCCCGGGGCGGTGGCCGATGAACGGTCGTCCCGATCACCTGAAGGAAGCGTGTGAGGGCAGTCTCCGGCGCTTGCGGCTCGAGCAGATCCCCGTGTACCAGTTCCACCGCCCGGATCCGTCCGTGCCGTTCGGCGAGTCGATCGGTGCGTTGCTCGAGCTGCAACGGGACGGGAAGGTCCGCCACATCGGGCTGAGCAACGTGACCGTCGAACAACTCCGGCAGGCCGAGCGCCTGACGCCGATCGTGTCGGTCCAGAATCGGTACAACCACGGCGACCGTGGGTCGGACACCGTCCTCGAGGTGTGCCAGGAGGAAGGGCTCGCGTTCCTCCCGTGGGCTCCGATCCAGGACATGGACCCGCGCACCGTGGGGGAGGTCGCCGATCGTCACGGTGCCACCGCGCACCAGGTGGCGCTCGCCTGGTTGCTGGCGCGGTCTCCGGCGATGGTGCCCATCCCGGGCACCGGCTCGGTCTCGCACCTCGAGGAGAACATGGCCGCCGCCGCGCTGGACCTGAGTCCCGACGAGGTGGAGGCCCTCACGAAGGGTCGCTGACCCGGACGCAACCCCGAAAACCGCGTGCCCGCCGGCGGGCGGTCTGGTGGACTGCGCCCCGCAACCCACCGTTTAGGGGATTTCATGGGCGTGATCTTCCGTGTCCGGGCGCAGGTCGTCCGGTCGCGTCCGTCGGGCGCGCGTCGCCCAGCACTTTCTCGGTAGCGCCCGGCTCGCCGCGCAGCTCGTCGAACAGGCGGGCGTGACCCGGAACGACCGCGTGGTCGAGTTCGGCGCCGGGAGCGGCATCCTGACCGCGGAGATCGCGCGCCGCGCGGCGCACGTGCTGGCGATCGAGGTCGATCCCGCGCTCGCGGCCGGTCTGGCGCGCCGCTTCTTCTCTGAGCCCGGCGTCACGGTGCTGCTCGCCGACGCGCGCGACGCGCCGCTCCCGGCGACGCCCTACCGGGTGCTGGCCAACCTGCCGTTCCAGGTCACCGCGGCGGTGCTGCGTCGGCTTCTCGACGACCCCGCGGGTGGCCTCCAGCGCGCCGATCTCGTTGTCCAGTGGCAGGTCGCCCGCGCCCGCGACCAGTCCAGTCCCGGACCGCCCACGGACCTTCTGGGCGCGAGCTGGGGGCCGTGGTGGGAGTTCCGGCGTGGTCGACGGCTCCCGGCCCGTCTCTTCCGGCCACCGCCGTCCGTCGACGCGGCGGTGCTCGTCGTCACCCGGCGCCCCAGCCCGCTGCTCGCTCATGAGGACGCGCAGCGATACGTGTCGTTCGTGCGTCGAGCGTTCGAGCGTTCACGCGTCGACCGGTTTGTCTCGGACCAAGCGTCGAAACACGGCGCTCGCAATGCGCTGCGGGCTCTCAACGTGCGGTCGCGCGCCGAGGCCCGCGACCTCAGCGTCGATCAGTGGATCGGGCTGTTTCGCGCGGTCGGCCGGTCGGGCGGTCAGGCGGCGGCGAGCACCCGAGCCTGACGCAGGATCTCCGCCGAGTCGTCGTGGTGCTGGTCTCGCGCCACGGTCTCGGCCTCCGCGATGATCTCGACGTCGTCGTCTGCCCATTCCCGCACGGCCGAGGCGGCTTCCTCGGCGCCGTGCTGGCGATGCAGCTCGGGCGCAAGGAAGTCACCGAGGCACACCAGGTCTCGAAGCTCGATCTCGTGCTGGCGTGGGCCGCCCGCCGCGGTCATCGCCTCGAGCTGTTCTGCCTGGCTGAAACCGGCGGGGGGCGGGGTGTCAAAACGCTCCATGGCGCCCCTCCTCCATCCGCGTCCAAACAGCCTCCCCACGACATCGGGGGCGGGAAACCGCTGGTGACGCCCGTACACTCCGCCCCATGGCTGCACCTGCGCGCGGCGACGCCCTCCGCCTCGACCCCCCGGGCCCCGAGCCCGTGGGGCTCGGCCGGTTCGGCGAGTTCGGCGGCCGGTTCGTTCCGGAGACGCTCGTCCCCGCGCTGCAACAGCTCGAGCGCGAGTTCCGCGCCGCCTGGAGCGACGACGGCTTCCGGGCGCAATTCGCCGACCTGCTCACGAGCTACGCCGGCCGCCCGACACCGGTGACCGAGTGCCACCGCCTGTCCGAGCGGCTCGGGGTCCGCGTCCTGTTGAAGCGTGAGGACCTCACGCACACGGGGTCGCACAAGATCAACAACGTCCTCGGGCAGGCGCTCTTGACGCGTCGGATGGGCAAGCAGCGCGTGATCGCCGAGACCGGCGCCGGTCAGCACGGCGTCGCCACCGCCACCGCGGCCGCACTGTTCGGGCTCGACTGCGTGGTGTTCATGGGCGCAGTCGACATCGAGCGGCAGGCGCTCAACGTGTTCCGCATGAAGCTCCTCGGCGCCGAAGTCGTCTCGGTCGAGTCCGGGAGCCGGACATTGAAGGACGCGATCAACGAGACGCTGCGCGACTGGGTCGCCAGCGTCGAGACGACGCACTACTGCATCGGCTCCGTCGTGGGGCCGCATCCGTACCCGTGGATGGTCCGCGAGCTGCAGCGGGTCGTGGGCGACGAGGCACGCGAGCAGTGCCGCGAGATCCTCGGCGGCGCCGATCCCGACTACGTCGTGGCTTGTGTCGGCGGGGGATCGAACGCCATCGGCACCTTCGCCGGCTTCGTCGACCTCCCGCACGTCCGTCTCGTCGGCGTGGAGGCCGGAGGGTTCGGCCCCGAGACCGGCAAGCACGGCGCGTCGGTCAACCGAGGCGTACCCGGCGTGCTCCACGGCGCTCGCTCGCTCTTCCTTCAGGACGAGGACGGCCAGATCCTCGAGGCGCACTCGATCAGTGCCGGGCTCGACTATCCGGGCGTCGGGCCGGAGCACGCGCAGCTCGCCGCGACCGGCCGGGCCGAGTACCCGTTCGCCACCGACGACGAGGCCGTCGCCGGCTTCGAGCTGCTGTCGGTCACCGAGGGGATCGTGCCCGCGCTGGAGCCAGCACACGCGATCGCGTGGCTGGCGCGTGAAGCCGGCCGGTCCGTTCCCCAGGGCTCGACGGTGCTGCTGACGCTGTCGGGCCGCGGCGACAAGGACGCGGTCCAGGTCGCCGAGCAGCTCACCGGCGAGTCGTTGGCGTGAAGCTCGAGACGCACCTCCGCGACCGGCGTGCAAGCGGTCAGGCTCTGCTCGCGCCGTACGTCACGGGCGGTCTCGGCGGCGAGTGGCTCGACGTCGTGCGCGCCATTGCCGACGGGGGAGCGGACGCCATCGAGATCGGCATCCCGTTCTCGGATCCCGTGATGGACGGCCGCACGGTCCAGGAGGCTTCGGAGCGCGCGCTGGATCTCGGCGCCACGCCGGCCAAGATCATCGCCGAGGCCGGCCAGCTCGACGTGAGCGTCCCGCTGGCCGTGATGACCTATTACAACGTCGTGGCCCACGCGGGGGCGGAGCGGTTCGCGGCGCAGCTCGCCGACGCCGGGATCGACGGCGCGATCGTCCCCGACCTCCCGCTCGACGAGCTCGACGGGTGGGGTGACGCGGCCGACGCAGCCGGCGTCGAGACGGTCCTGCTCGCGGCGCCGACGACGCCCGACGACCGCCTGCGCGACATCTGCGAGCGATCACGAGGATTCGTCTACGGCGTGTCGCTGCTCGGGGTGACCGGCGAGAGGGCGGCGTTCGCGGACCGCGCCGTGGAGATGGGCCGCCGCTGCCGGTCGATGACCGACACGCCCGTGCTGCTCGGCGTCGGGATCTCGACCGCCGAGCACGCGGTGGAGGCGGCGCGCTCGGCCGACGGCGTCGTCGTGGGGAGCGCGCTCGTTCGACGGGTGCTCGCGGGCGGGGGACCGGAGGCCGCCGGCGCGTTCGTCGCCGAGCTGCGCCGAGCCCTCGACCACTCAAGCCAGCAGGTGCACTGAGGTCCAGAGCGCCAAAACGGCGGCACAGAGCGCGACCGGCGTCGCCAGCCAGGCCATCCGGAAGAACTCGCCTGTCGAGGGCTCGACGCCGGCCCGTCGGACCTCCCGTCGCCACAGCATGGTTGCCAGCGATCCGGTGTACGTGAGGTTGGGGCCCACGTTCACGCCCAGCAGCGCCGCGCCCGCTGCGACCGCGAGCAGCGCGACGAGCCCGGACCCCCCGGGGAGGGGGTCGGCAATCCACCGATCCAGCCCGTTCGACGCGGCTGCATCGACAACGATCGCCAGGGACGCGACGAAGACCAGGAAACTCGGACTGGTTGCGCGCACCAGCTCCGCGGCGCGCACGCGCCGTCGGCTGATGACAAGGATGCCGAGGCCCGCGGCGCCGACCGCGCCCGGCGCCGCGATCGCGAACTCGGGCCACGCCCGCGGCGCCCGGGCGACCAGGACCAGGACGGCCACCAGGACCAGAAGGCTGAACGCGAGCGCCATGTCGACCCGCAGTTCTACTCCCGGCGGAGGTTGGATACGGTGCCGGGCATCCAGCCGGCCTGAAAGGAGCTGCCGTGGACACGCGAACGCTGGAGCTCGCCACCGCCGACGGTCCGATGGACTGCTACGAGGCGCGCCCGGACGGCGATGCGCAGCGGGCGGTGATCGTGATCCAAGAGGCCTTCGGCGTGAACGACCACATCCAGGACGTCACGCGCCGGTTCGCAGAGGCAGGCTTCCACGCCGTCGCCCCGGCTCTGTTCCACCGCGCCGGGGGAGGAACGGCGCCGTACGGCGACTTCTCCAAGGTCATCCCGCTGTACGAGCACCTCGACGACGACGGGATCCTCGTCGACGTCGACGCCGCGCTCGGCCACCTGCACGAGGCAGGCCGGGACGACGCGCAGATCGGCATCGTCGGGTTCTGCTTCGGAGGCCGCGTGACGTTCCTCGTCGCCGCGCGCCGGGCGCTCGGCGCCGCCGTCGGCTTCTACGGCGGCGGGATCGTCACGCCGCGGTTCCCGCAGTTCCCCGCCCTCGTCGGCGAGGCGTCGACACTCCGGACGCCCTGGCTCGGCCTGTTCGGCGACCTCGATCAGTCCATCCCCATCGAGGACGTGGAGCAGCTGCGCGAGGCCCTCGAGCGCGCGCCGGTCGCGGCGGAGATCGTGCGCTATACGGACGCCGGGCACGGCTTCCACTGCGACGTGCGCGACGCGTACCACGAGATGTCGGCGAAGGACGCGTGGGGCCGTACGCTCGACTGGTTCGATCGATATCTCGCCGCGGCGCGCGCGTGACGTGCCGCAGATGAAGGACGTGGAGGACGTGCCCGTCGACGATTGCGACCTCTGCGAGGCGGCGCGGATCACGCCCTGGTACCACGAGGACGAGATCTGCTGGATCGCCGAGTGTGAGATCTGCGCCGTGCCGATGGTCGTCTGGCGCAGCCACGGCGCGGCGCCGCCCGACGCCGACCTCGAGCACATGCTCAGCCACCTCGGCCGGGTCGCCGCCGAGCAGCTGACCGTCGAGCACTACGTCGACGACAACATGCGCAACATCCCGGATCACTTCCACGCCCACGCCCGCCCCCGCGGCGGCTTCTTCGGGCACGGGTTCCGGAGGTCGTAGCCCGGGACGCCTCGCGTCGGCGGGGTACGGTGAAGCGTCGGCGGGGGTCCAATCCGGGCGGCTCGCCGGTGCGTAAACACGATGTGGGCTGTCTCCGACGATGCGCTGCTCGCAGGCCTGGCGACCGGGGACTCCGACGCGGCCGCGGCGTTCGTCCAGCGATTCCAGCGCCGCATCTTCGGTCTCGCGATGACGATCGTCGGCGACCCCCGTGCCGCCGAGGACATCGCCCAGGAGGCCTTCCTGCGGGCGTGGAAGCACGCCGGCGCCTACGACCCCCGCCGCGGGACGGTGGCGACGTGGCTGCTCACGATCACGCGGAATCTCTCGATCGACTCGGTGCGGGTGCGGCGCCCGGTCGTCATCGACCCCGACTCGATCCTGGCGTTGAACCTGAGTGCCGGAGGTCCGCTGCCGGACGAGCTGGCCGCGCTCCGCGACGACGCGGACCGGCTCAGCGCCGCGTTGACGCAACTGCCACTGGAGCAGCGGCGAGCGCTGGTCATGACCGGTCTGCTCGGGCACACCGCCCGGGAAGTGAGCGAAGCGGAGGGCATCCCACTCGGCACCGCGAAGACGCGCATTCGCACGGCGCTCCTGCGCCTACGGTCAGCTCTCACCGAAGAACGCACCGAATGAGGGCGCTGCCGTGAGCGGCGTCACGTGCACCGAGGTGCGCGAGCTCGCGCCCGAGCTCGCGTTGGGGATCGTCAGCGGAGCCGAACGAGCCGAGGCGCTGCAGCACACGAGCGAATGCGGCCCGTGTCGTGCCCTGGTCGGCGAGCTCGCCGAAGCCGCCGACGCGCTGCCGCTCCTCGCCGCCGAAGCGGAACCGCCGCCCGGATTCGAAGATCGGGTCCTCGCCGCGTTGCGGGCAGGTCGCCGGCGCTCGCGTCGACGGCTGATCGGCGCGGCCGCGGCGGTCGCCGCCGCCGCGGCGATCGTGAGCATCGTCGGAGTGCGCGTGGTCGAGAGCACGCAGGAGACGACGTCGTCGGCGACCGCAGCGAGCTCGGTGCGGAAGGCGCAGATGATGGGCGCTACCGGCCTCGAGGTCGGCGACGTGTTCGTGTCGAACGGCCGGCCGTCGTCGGTGGTCGTGAACGTCAACTATTGGGTGCCGTCGGGAACCTACGACATCGAGTTCCGCACCGGGTCGGCGACGAAGCGTCTCGGCACGATGACCATCACGGACGGGCACGGATCGTGGGGCGGCGTCGGCACACTGCCGCCGAACGGCGGGGGCGGATCCGTCGCGCTCGTCGACGGGAGCCACAACACCATCTGCGAGGCGCACCTCCCCTCGGTGAGCTAGCCACGGTGAGGTGGGACGAACTCGACCGCGACGCACCTCGTTTCGCGAGGGTCGCGAACGACCGACTCATCGCCCCCGGGGTGCTCCTTGTCGTGACGATTCGCGCTGACGGAGCTCCCCGTCTGAGCCCGGTAGAGCCACTCGTCTTCGAGGGAGATCTGTGGCTTTCGATGATGTGGCAGTCGCGGAAGGCAGCCGACCTGTTGCGCGACAACCGGATCTTGGTCCACAGCATCACGACCACGCGTGAAGGTGGCGAGGGTGAAGTGAAACTGCGGGGTCGTGCCGAATCTGTCGACGATCCCGGAAAGCGAGCGCGTTACTGCGACGCGGTCGCCGTTCTCGGATGGCGTCCCGAGGAGCCGTCCTTCCACCTCTTCCGCGTCGACATCGACGACATCACACTCATCCGCTACAAGCCGACTGGAGACCAGTACGTCGCGCGGTGGCCCTCGGGGAGGGAATTCATCCGGAGGGAAGTCTCTCCGACCAGCGTCGGACCGGAAGAAGCGGTCGTCGATCTCTTTCGATCCGATCACGCCTGACGAGCGCGGACGTGACGTTCATGACGCGGGGACGAGCAGGCGCTCCTTCAGGAACGCGAGCACCTGCTCGAGCGCGGCCTGCGTCGGATGCCCGGGCTCGTCGACGAGATCGAGCGTGAGCACCGAGTGGGCGCGCCGCTTGATCCCGTGCTCGTTGCCGCGCGACGAGTCGATCTCGACCGCGACGAACGCATCGCCGAGCTCCCGGCGCAGCGTCTCGAACCGCTCGGGCGGGACGGCGGGATCGGCGGTGAACCGCAGCCCGAGGAGGCAGGCGCCCTGCGCGGCGCGTTCCTTGACCCGGGCGAGGTCGGCGTCGCTGATGCCGAGCCCCGCCTTGCGCTTCCTACCCAATGGAAACGGCAGCGACGGCTGGCTGAGCACGGGCGCGAGCATCGTCTCGTCGACCATCATTCCGAGCGCGAAGCCGCCGGTGAAACACATCCCGACGGCGCCGACGCCGGGGCCGCCGCACTCGGCATGGGCATCTGCCGCGAGCTTGCGGAGCCACCCGATGATGGGACTCGTGCGGTCGAGCGCGAACGAGGTGAACTCGCGCGCGACGCACGCGCGGGAGATGGACCGGATCGTGTAGCCCCAGCCGAAGGGCTTCCCGGGCTTTCCGAACAGCGACGGCATGTACACGCTCAGGCCGGCGTCCACGACCCGTCGGCCGAACTCGATGACCTCGGGATGAAGCCCTGGGACCTCGTGGATCACGATCACGGCGGGGCCCGTCCCGGCTCGGAACACCTGGCGGTTCACGCCGTCGTGCGTGAACGTCGACTCGGCGAAGCCGTCCAGCGGGTTGTCGGGCATCGTGCTTCATACCTCCGACGGGCTGACCTCGTCGAGCGTCCGGTCGGCCGGCTCCGGCAACCATGGCAACACGAACACGGCCGCGAGTAACGGAGCTACGCCGCAGATGGCGATGGCTGGGCCCAACCCGCCGACCGCGTCGTCGATGTTGGTTGCAAGCAGGAGCCCGGCAGCCGAGCCGGTGACCGCGCACACGAGCAGCAACGCGTTCGACGTGCCGCGCACCTCGGTCGGGAACAGCTCGGTGTCGAAGGCGACGAGAACGATCGCGGCACAGCTGGCGGCGAGGATGGCGAACGTCGCGGCGAGCCACAACACGATCCCGCCCCCGAGGAAGAACGCCATCTGGAGGAGGCTCGCGGCCACCAGCGCGACGATCGCGACCGGTCGTCGCCCGCGCGTCTCGGCGAGCCGTGCTGCGATCACGATGCCGATCAAGCCGGGCAGTCCACCCGTCACGCCGCGGAACACGGCGATCAGCGTGTTCGAGTACCCGTGCTCGTCGGTCAGGAAGCGGTTCGTCAGCTGCGCTGACGGCGCTTGGAAGAAGTTCGTGAGGAACGCTGCCAGGGCGAGGAGGACGAACCGGAAGCCGTACACGTTCGCGAAGACCTCGCGGAACCGGCCGCGGCGTCTAGTCCGGTTCGCGAGTTCGGAGTAACGGCCAGTCTCGTGCAGGTTCCGTGCGAGACGCGGGAGCAACAGGATCGACAGCGCGCTGATGCCGAACACGATGCGCCAGGCCTGCGGCGCGACATCCGAAATCGGCAAGAACACGACGGCGATCGCGAATCCTGCGCCGTATGCGAGCGCGAGCATCGACAGGGCGTAGGCGCGTGCGCCGTCGGGTGCCTCTTCGACGGCCGCGATGCCGGCCACGACCAGCGTCGCGTTCACGAAGGCCCGGGTCAGCACCTGGGCGCCTGTGAACACCACGAAGCCCGGCGCGACCGCCGAGATCGCGTTGGTGACACCCACGCCGGCGAAGCAGATCAGGATCAGGCGCCGCCGGCCCTGCCGGTCGGCGAGCGCGCTCGCGACCAGCGAGACGAGCACGCCGCCTCTGGACACGGCCAACGCCAGCCCGAGGCCCCGGTTCGAAGCCCCGAACGTCTTCGTCACCGAGTCGGCGGTCTGGCCGAACAGTGCGCCGCCGAAGTTCGCGAGGGCCGCGATGGCCGCGACCGTCGCCAGCAGCGCCGTCGCCCGAGCCGGGAATGGCACCGGGGGGAGGAGGGGCGACCGCTTCGGCGGGGGAGGCGGCGGTCGACCCTCGGCCTCGGCCGCCAGGACCTCCGCGCGGTGCTGCAGAGCGCGGGTCTCACCACGGCGGAGGAGCGGGCCCAAGAACCATTGGAAGTATGGGACGTGCGGCGCGCTCTCGAGGTCGAGCGCGATTCGAGCCCCGCCGCTGCCCTCGGGCTCGATCTCGACACGCAGGCGTGCGTCCGGGTCGGCCCAGTCGGGCACCGGTCCGGTGAACGCGCCGTCGGCATCGCGGCTGAGCCCGAGCTTCCCTCGCGCGACCTCTTCGACCTCGGCCGGCGACGCCTCGACGCTGAAACGCACAGGTCGAAGCACGTGCGGCATGCTACGGCCTACGTTCCTGGTCACTGTTGCAAGGAGAGCTCATGCCCAAGCTGAAGCCCGGCGACACTGCTCCCGAGTTCGCGCTCCGCGACCAAGGCGGCAAGACGGTGAAGCTGAAGGACTTCCGGGGCAAGAAGGTCGTCGTGTACTTCTACCCGAAAGCCGACACGCCCGGCTGCACGACACAAGCGTGCTCGCTGCGCGACGCGGAGCCCGATCTGAAGAAGCTGAAGGCGAAGGTCGTGGGCATCAGTCCGGATACGCCGGAGAAGCAAAAGAAGTTCGACGACAAGTACGGACTCGGGTTCCCGCTGCTCGCCGACGAGAGCCACAAGGTCGCGCAAGCTTGGGGGACGTGGGGCAAGAAGTCCCTCTACGGACGGTCGTTCATGGGCATCATCCGCTCCGCGTTCGTCGTCGACGAGAAGGGCAAGGTCGCCGACGTCTTCTACAAGATCAGCCCGAAGGCCACCGTGCCGAAGGTGACTGACGTGCTCTGATACGCACCGCTGCTACACGCCGATGGCGTGGAAGCCCCCGTCGACGTGGAGCATCTCGCCTGTCGTGGCCGGGAACAGGTCCGAGAGGAGCGCCACGCACGCCTTCGCGACCGGCTCGGTGTCCTTGATGTTCCAGCCCAACGGCGCGCGCTCGGTCCAGACCGACTCGAACTTCTCGAACCCGGGGATGCTGCGCGCCGCGATCGTGCGGATCGGTCCGGCGCAGACGAGGTTCACGCGAATGCCCTGCGGGCCGAGGTCACGCGCGAGATAGCGCGCCGTCGACTCGAACGCGCTCTTCGCCACGCCCATCCAGTCGTAGACCGGCCACGCTTGCGTGTTGTCGAAGTCGAGCCCGACGATCGACCCGCCGTCGCTCATCAGGGGGAGCGCCGCGACCGCCAGCGCCTTCAGCGAGTACGCCGAGATCTGCAGCGCGACGGCGACGTCCTCCCACGGCGCGGTGAGAAACCCTCCGCCCAGGCACGACTCTGGCGCGAAGCCGATCGCGTGGAGCACCCCGTCGAGCGGCTCGCCGACACGCTCGGCGAGGCCGTCGAGGTCCTCGGGCTTGGTGACGTCGAGCTCGGCGATCTCGGGCAGTGACGGCAGGCGCTTCGCCGCCCGCTGGGTGAGGCTCATCGCCCGCCCGAACGACGTCAGGACGACCGCAGCGCCTTCTTCCTGCGCCTTCTTGGCCACACCGAACGCGATGGACGAGTCGTTGAGGACGCCCGTGATGAGGATGCGCTTGCCGTCGAGCAGCATGCCGCCGTGATTCTCCCTCAGAGCGGCGTGTTCGAGTGCCGGCGCGACGGGGTGTCCTCGCGCTTGGTGGTCAGACGATCGAGCGCCGCCGCGAGCGCTCGCCGCGTGTCGACCGGCGCGATGACCTCGTCGACGAGTCCGTGCTCGGCCGCCGGCAGCGGGCTCGAGAACCGCGCCCCGTACTCGCACTCGAGCTCGAGCTGCTCGGCCCGGCGGCCCCGCTCGTCGGCGATGGCGGCCAGCCGCTTGCCGTGCAGAATCTGCACCGCGCCGGCGGCGCCGATCACCGCGATCTCGGCCGTCGGCCACGCCCCGCACCAGTCGTTCCCCAGCGGCTTGGAGTCCATGACGATGTACGCCCCACCGAAGCCCTTGCGGAGCACGACGCACAGCCGCGGGACGGTGGCGGCCGCGTAGGCGTGCACGAGCTGTGCCCCGTGGCGGATCATGCCGCGCCACTCGAGGTCGGTGCCGGGCTCGAACCCTGGCGTGTCGACGAACGTCACCAGCGGCACGTTGAACGCGTCGCACCACTGCACGAACCGCGCCCCTTTGCGAGACGCGGCGACGTCGAGTGTTCCCGCCCGCTGGCTGGGCTGGTTCGCCACGATGCCGACCGGCCGCCCACCGAGTCGGGCGAGCCCGGTCACGAGGTTCGGCGCATGACGAGCGCGCAGCTCGAAGAAGCTGTCTCCGTCGACGACGTCGCCGATGATGTCGCGCACGTCGTACGAGGCCTTCGACCGGGCCGGCATGGTGGCGGCCGCGGTGTCGCACGACCGGTCGACCGGGTCGTCCGTGAACGCGACGGGCGGATCGTCGAGGTGGTGGCCGGGCAGGTAGTCGAGGATGGTGGCGATCGCGGCAAGCGCGTCAGCATCGTCGTCGACGACGACTGTTGCGACGCCGCTGCGGAGATCGTGGACCGCTGCTCCGCCGAGATCGGCACGTCCGACGGGCACGCCGGTGAACGCGCTCACGGTGTCGGGTCCCGAGACGTACGCGAACGCGTCGCTGGTCATCACGACCTGGTCGACGAGACCGAGCATCAACGCCGGGCCCGACACGCACGGGCCGACAGCGGCGAGCACCGTGGGCACGACGCCCGACGCGTCGGTGAACGCGCGTGCGACGCGTCCCCACGCGTGGAGCGACGCCACGCCTTCGCCGACGTCGGCGCCGGAGGTTGCGATGGCTCCGACGACCGGGACGCCCAGCTCGACACCGAGGCGAACCGCCCGTTCGAGCGCCTCGCCTTCGGCGACACCGATCGCGCCCCGGTGCTTCCCGCCGTCGAGACGGAACCAGCTGACCGTCCGGCCGTGGAGGTCGGAGAGGGCCGTGGTGACCGCGTCGCTGCGCTGCCCCATCACCGGCGCGACCGGCGTCGGCGAGAACAGCGGTGTCACCAGCCTGCGCCCCGCGTGCGTACCTGAACTCCGCCAGGCGAAGTTGAGAAACGCATCACCCTGCCCGCTCGGATCACTCGGCGGCGGTGAGCACGAGGGACGCGTTGTGCCCGCCGAACCCGAACGAGTTCGAGAGCGCGGGCTTCGGGCCGACCTCGCGAGGTGAG
>WNGA01001936.1_pt1 | contig 32227 bp, 22 predicted proteins | sample 5400061 | NCBI WGS metagenome assembly WNGA01 (sample SAMN13153366, study PRJNA577476) | soil metagenome | isolation source: 100 cm soil or saprolite under grassland replicate 2 | place: USA:California | collected 2016-06-15 | reverse complement strand
CAACCGCCGGGCGGCGCCGCAGCAACTGCGCGAGCAGCAGCACCACCACGCCGGCCAGCACCGCGCAGACCCCGATGAACAGCGCCGGAGACACACCGGAGGACGCCGGGCCGGTCACCGTGGCGGTCTCGGTCGCCGCGGGGTACACCGCGTGCGCGCTGAGCGGCAGCAACGTCCCGGGCTGCGGGGACCAGGTCACGTCCTGCCCGGCCACCGTCCCGTTCGCGTTGACCGTGCTCGCGCCGGTGAAGGAAAGCGCGATCCGGGCGTCGAACCCATCGTTGCTGCCGCCGAGCATCGACAGGTCCGGGAAGAACGCCGACCCGGTCACCGAGACCTCATCGCCGGTCCGGGTCATCGACAGCCGGACGGTGGCGCCGGTGCGCTGCCCGCCGCCGAACAGCGCGCCCACCTCGTCCATCGACAGCCGATCGAAGCTGACCGTGCTGCCGACGTACCCGTCCGCCTCGTACGGCGCCACCGCGACCTTGTCCCGTATCAACGGCGGCACCTCGAACCGCTGCGCCAGGTTGGTCGACAGCTCCGCCCGGAACGCCACCACGAGCTGGCCGGACACCGTGCCGGCGGCGTCCACCTGTAACTGCGCGTCGTAACGCAGGCACCCAGCGGAGGCGAGCGTGAGCGCACAGACCGCCACCACGCGGGCCCACCGGGACATACCGCCATCGTGACAGGCGCCGGCTGGAAATGTCAGAGGCACGGAGCAGACTGAATTTCGTGACCGATCCGCTACCCGGCTTCTCCCCCGCGACCAGTGCGTGGTTCACCGGCGCGTTCGTGGCGCCCACGCCAGCCCAGGAGCAGGCGTGGACGGCGATCCGGCGCGGCGAGCACACCCTGGTGGTGGCGCCGACCGGCTCCGGCAAGACGCTGGCCGCGTTCCTGTGGTCGCTGGACCGGCTCGCGGCGGCAGGCGGCGCGCCGACCATCGGCCCCGGCGTTGCGGCGGACGCTGCCATCGAGCCGACCCCGGACCCGGGCAGGCGCTGCCGGGTGCTGTACGTCAGCCCGATGAAGGCGTTGGCCGTCGACGTGGAGAAGAACCTGCGCGCCCCGATGGCCGGCATCCGGCAGGCGGCGCTCCGGCTGGGCCTGCCCGAGCCGGACATCAGGGTCTCGATCCGCTCCGGCGACACCCCGGCCGAGGAGCGGCGCGCCTTCACCCGCACCCCACCGGATGTGCTGATCACCACACCCGAGTCGCTGTTCCTGCTGCTCACCAGCAACGCCCGGGAGGCGCTGCGCGGCATCGACACGGTGATCGTGGACGAGGTGCACGCGGTGTGCGGCACCAAGCGCGGCGCGCATCTGGCGCTGTCGCTGGAGCGGCTGGACGTGCTGACCGGTCGGCCGGCCCAGCGGGTGGGGCTGTCCGCGACGGTGCGGCCGGTGGAGGAGGTGGCGCGGTTCCTGGCCGGCGGGCGGACGGTCGCCATCGTGCAGCCGCCGGCGGCCAAGTCGGTCGAGCTGCAGATCGTGGTCCCGGTGGAGAACATGTCGGCGCTGGGGGAGCCCACCGGCGACCTGTCCGGGAACGCCGCGGGCCACGAGCGGCGCACCTCGATCTGGCCGCACGTGGAGGAGCGGGTGCTCGACCTGATCGAGGAGCACCGGTCCACCATCGTGTTCGCCAACTCCCGCCGGCTGGCCGAGCGGCTGACCTCACGGCTGAACGAGTTGGCGTACAAGCGGCTGTACGGTGAGCCGCTGGAGCTGACCAGGATCCCGGCGCAGGTCATGGCCGAATCGGGCGCCGGCAGGGGGGCGCCGCCGCTGGTCGCCCGCACCCACCACGGCTCGATGTCGCGCGAGCAGCGGGTCAGCGTCGAGGAGGACCTGAAGGCCGGGCGGCTGCCCGCGGTGGTGGCCACCAGCAGCCTGGAGCTGGGCATCGACATGGGCGCGGTGGACCTGGTGGTGCAGGTCGAGGCGCCGCCCAGCGTGGCCGCCGGCCTGCAGCGGGTCGGCCGGGCAGGGCACCAGGTCGGCGCCATCAGCCGCGGCGTGTTCTTCCCGAAGTACCACGGTGACCTGGTGGAGTCCGCGGTGGTGGCCGAGCGGATGCGGGCCGGCGCCATCGAGTCGATGCGGTACCCGCGCAACCCGCTGGACGTGCTCGCCCAGCAGGTGGTGGCCATGGTGGCGATGGACCGGTGGAACGTGGACGACCTGGCTGCGGTCGTGCGCCGGGCGGCCCCGTTCGCCGAGCTGCCGGCCTCCGCGCTGGACGCGGTGCTGGACATGCTGGCCGGGCGGTACCCGTCGGACGCGTTCGCCGAGCTGCGCCCGCGGATCGTGTGGGACCGGGTCACCGGCGTGCTCACCGCCCGGCCCGCGGCGCAGCGGCTGGCGGTCACCAGCGGCGGCACCATCCCGGACCGTGGGCTGTTCGGGGTGTACCTGGCAACCGAGAAACCGGTCCGGGTGGGCGAGCTGGACGAGGAGATGGTGTACGAGTCCCGGGTCGGCGACGTGTTCCTGCTCGGCTCGAGCTCGTGGCGGATCGAGGAGATCACGCATGACCGGGTGATCGTGTCCCCGGCGCCCGGCGAGCCCGGCCGGATGCCGTTCTGGAAAGGCGACGCGCCGGGCCGGCCGGCCGAGCTGGGCCGCGCGCTCGGGGCGTTCCTGCGCGAGGTGTCGGCGCTGGACACCGACGCGGCGATGGAGCGGGCCCGGGCCGCGGGCATGGATACGTGGGCCGCCGACAACCTGGTCGCATACCTGGCCGCACAGCGGGAGGCCACGCGGCACCTGCCGGACGACCGGACCGTGCTCGTGGAGCGGTTCCATGACGAGCTGGGTGACTGGCGGATCGTGGTGCACTCGCCGTTCGGCGCCCCGGTGAACGCCCCGTGGGCGCTGGCCATCGCGGCCCGGCTGCGCGAACGGTACGGGCTGGACGTGCAGTCCATGCACGCCGACGACGGGATCGTGCTGCGGCTGCCGGAGATGGACGCGGCGCCGGACGCGGACCTGGCGATCTTCGCCGCGGACGAGATCGAGGCCCTGGTGCGGGACGGGGTCGGCAATTCGGCGCTGTTCGGCGCGCGGTTCCGGGAGTGCGCCGCGCGGGCGTTGCTGCTGCCGCGGCGTGACCCCCGGCGGCGCACCCCGCTGTGGCAGCAGCGGCAGCGGGCCGCCCAGCTCCTCACCGTGGCCTCGGAGTTCCCGACCTTCCCGATCACCCTCGAGGCGATGCGGGAGTGCCTGCAGGACGTGTTCGACCTGCCCGGGCTGGTCGGGTTGATGCGGGACGTGGCCGCCCGGAGAGTGCGGGTGGTCGAGGTGGAGACCCGGGAGGCGTCCCCGTTCGCCAGGTCGCTGCTGTTCGGATACGTGGGCGCGTTCCTGTACGAGGGCGACGCGCCGCTGGCCGAACGGCGCGCGCAGGCGCTGGCGCTCGACTCGGCGCTGCTTGCGGAGCTGCTCGGCCAGGCCGAGCTGCGCGAGCTGCTCGACCCGGCCGCGGTGGCCGAGGTAGAGGCCGAGCTGGGCTGGCTGGCCGACGGCGGCCGCCGGGTGTCCAGCGTGGACGACCTCGCCGACGCGCTGCGCATCCTCGGCGACCTGACCACCGCGGAGGCGCTCGCCCGCGGCGCCACCGGACCGCTGCTGGCCGAGGCGGAGGCGTCCCGCCGGGCGCTGCGGGTGCGGATCGCCGGCGAGGAGAGGTGGACCGCGATCGAGGATGCCGGTCGGCTGCGGGACGCGCTCGGGGTGGCGCTGCCGGTGGGCGTGCCGGAGGCGTTCACCGAGCCGGTGGCCGACCCGCTGGGCGACCTGGTCGGGCGGTACGCGCGCACCCACGGCCCGTTCCACGCGGCCGACTGTGCGCGGCGGCTCGGCCTGGGGCCCGCGGTGGTGGGCGACGTGCTGGCCCGGCTGGCCGCCGCCGGACGGGTGGTGGCGGGCGAGTTCCGCCCGGGCGGTTCGGGGCAGGAGTGGTGCGACGCGGAGGTGCTGCGCAGGCTGCGCCGCCGGTCGCTGGCCCGGCTGCGGCGCGAAGTGGAGCCGGTGCCCACCGAGGCGTTGGCCCGGTTCCTACCGGCCTGGCAGGCAGTGGCGGGTGGGTCGTCCGGCGGAAGGATGCGTGGCGTGGACGGCGTGTTGCGCGCGGTGGAGCAACTGCAGGGCGCGGCGGTGCCGGCATCCGCGCTGGAGTCGCTCATCCTGCCGGCACGGGTGGCGGAGTACTCCCCCGCGATGCTGGACGAGCTGACCGCGGCCGGCGAGGTGGTGTGGACCGGTGCCGGCAGCCTGCCGGGGGACGACGGCTGGCTGGTGCTCTGCCCCGCCGACACCGCGGCGCTGGTGCTGCCGCCGCCCGAGGAGCTCACCCTGACCCCGCTTCACCAGGCCGTCCTGGACGTGCTGGACGGCGAGCAGGCGCTGTTCTTCCGGTCGCTGTCGGACCGCGTCGCCGGCCTGGTCAGCGACCCGGTGAACGACCAGGGCCTGGCCGCCGCGATCTGGGACCTGGTCTGGGCCGGTCTGCTCGGCAACGACACGCTGGCCCCGTTGCGGGCCCGGGTAGGCGCCGGCCGCACGGTGCACCGGCGGCGGGCGGCCACGCCGCGTGGGCGGTACGGCCGGGCGCGGCTCGGGGCGCTGGTGGACGGCCGCCCCGTGATGCCCACCCGCGGCGGCCCGCCCACGGTGGCCGGCCGGTGGTGGCGGCTGGCCGAGCGGGACGCCGACCCGACACGCCGTGCGCACGCGCTGGCCGAGGTGCTGTTGGACCGGCATGGGGTGGTCACCCGTGGCGCCGTCATGGCGGAGCGGGCCCCCGGCGGGTTCGCCGGGGTGTACCCCGTGCTGCGCGCCTTCGAGGAGACCGGCACCTGCCGCCGCGGGTACTTCGTGGACTCCTTGGGCGCGGCACAGTTCGCCTCACCGGGCGCCGTCGACCGGCTGCGCAGCTTCGCCGGAGACAGCGGTGAGCAGGGCCACGCCGGGCACCAGCGGGCCAAGCACCCGGCTCTGGTGCTCGCCGCCACCGACCCGGCCAACCCGTACGGTGCCGCGCTGCCCTGGCCGGACCGCGAGGCCGCCAGCCTGGACGGCGGTACCGGCCCCGCCGGCGCGGGGGGCACCGACACGGGCGGCGCCGGCACGGCCGGCGCGGCCGGCACCGGCATGGGTGGACCGGCCGGGACCGGCACGGGCGGACCGGGTACCGGCCACAAGCCGGGCCGCAAGGCGGGCGCGCTGGTGGTCCTGGTCGACGGCCGGCTCGTCCTGTACGTGGAGCGCGGCGGCCGCACGCTGCTGTCCTGGTCCGACGACCCGGCGGTGCTGCAGCCCGCGGCTGACGCGCTGGCGCTCGCCGTCCGGGACGGCTCCCTCGGCAGCATCGCGGTGGAGCGGGCCGACGGCGGGCACGTCCTCACCCAGGCGACCGCGCTGGCCGGGGCGCTGGAGTCGGCCGGCTTCCGGGCCACTCCCCGCGGCCTGCGGCTGCGCGGCTGATGCCGGGATAGACATCGCTCAATGGAGTGATAACCCAGGTTTCCGCCTCCGCCGCCCACTCAGCCCACTCGAAACTGAACTCAGCGACCGACGGACCTGGGGGAACGCATGACCGAACCGCACGATCGACATGCTCGCGTTCAACGACTTCCACGGCAACATCGACCCACCCACCGGCAGCGGCGGCGTGGTCGCCGGTAACCCGGCCGGTGGCGTGGAGTACCTGGCCACCACCGTGAAGACGCTGCGCGCGCAATCCGTCGCGGCGGACCGCTCCACGCTCACCGTCGCGGCCGGCGACCTGATCGGCGCCTCGCCGCTGGTCAGCGCGGCGTTCCACGACGAGCCGGCCATCGAGGAGATGAACGCGCTCGGCCTACAGATCAGCTCGGTTGGCAACCACGAGTTCGACGAGGGTGTGACCGAGCTCAAGCGGATCCAGCGCGGCGGCTGCCACCCGGTGGACGGCTGCCTGGACGGCGACGGGTACAACGGCGCGAAGTTCCAGTACCTGGCCGCGAACGTGACCGACAAGCAGACCCAGCTGCCGATCCTGCCGCCGTTCCAGATCAAGAGCATCGGCGGCGTCCGGGTGGGCTTCGTCGGCATGACCCTGAAGGGCACCCCGACCATCGTCAACCCGGCCGGCATCCAGACCGTGGACTTCCGGGACGAGATCGCGACCGCGAACTACTACGGCAACCTCCTGATCCGTGACCACAACGTGAAGTCGCTGGTGCTGCTCATCCACCAGGGCGGCATGCAGGGCTCGACCCCGCCCCCCACGGTGGACAGCTGCAGCGCGTTCGCGGGTGACATCACCCCGATCGTGGCCGGGCTGCGGCCGGAGTACGGCGTGGTGGTCTCCGGGCACACGCACCGCTTCTACACCTGCGCCCTGCCGAACGCCTCCGGGCAGAACGTCGTGGTCACCAGCGCCGGTGCGTTCGGCGTCCTGGTCACCGACATCTCGATGACGCTGGACAAGAAGACCGGCGCCTTCACCTCGGTGAGCGCGCACAACGTGATCGTGGAGAACGGCGTCCGCAACCCGGACGGGAGCTGGCAGCGCGACGCGAACGACAACTTCGTCCGCAACCCGGACACCGTCGACCCGACCGCCAAGGCAATCGCCGACAAGTACCGGACAAAGGTCGCCCCGATCGCCAACCGGGTGGTCGGATCGATCACCGCGGACATCACCAATACCAACAACACCGCCGGCGAGAGCGCCCTGGGCGATGTGATCGCCGACGCCCAGCTCGCGTACACCCGGACCAGCGCGGGCGCCCAGATCGCGTTCATGAACCCGGGTGGCATCCGGGCGCCGCTGACGTTCGCCAACTCTCCAGGCGGCGAGGCGCCCGGCGAGGTGACCTACGGCGAGTGCTTCACGGTGCAGCCGTTCAACAACCTGGTGACCACCCAGACCTTCACCGGCGCGCAGATCAAGAGCGTGCTGGAGCAGCAGTTCCCCGGCTTCGCCGGGCAGACCACGACCCGGATCCTGCAGGTCTCGGCCGGGTTCACCTACTCCTACGACACCACCCTGCCGCTGGGCAGCCGGATCTCGAACCTCGCGCTGAACGGCGTCCCGCTCGACCCGGCCGCCAGCTACCAGGTGACCACGAACGACTTCCTGGCCAACGGCGGCGACGGCTTCACCAACCTCACCCTCGGCACCGGGCGCATCACCGCCCCCGGCTTCGACGTGGATGCGCTGACCACGTACCTGGGCAGCGCCGCGCCGGTCGCCCCCGGCCCGCAGAACCGGATCACCAAGCTGGCCTGACGCTTCCCTCGAATGGGGCCGGGTGGGCACTCCCACCCGGCCCCGCACCATTTCCGGACCTTGCCGGCCGGCCAGGCCCATCGTGATCCGGCCGCCTCCGCCACCGAGTTGATCTTGGCTGTCCCCCCAACACCGGCCCCGACTCTGCGAACGGCAGGCAGCCGGCGGACGGTGATCAACAACGAGGGTGGAGGAAGCCGCCGGAGGTGACGCAAGGAAAATCGGGAGCCGGCAGGCGCGCGCAGCCCTCATGATGGCGGCCGTGGACGATCCGGGTATGCGGAGGCCGGTGGAGGAAGGGCTGCGCGACCCCCGGCCGGTGTCCGCCCCCCGGCCGGTGTCCGACCCCCGGCCGGTGTCCGATCCCCAAGCGGTGGCCGACCCCCCAGCGGTGCGCGAGCCATCCGGCGGTGAGCTGCCCGGGGACCTGGAGCTACGGCCGCCGACCGGGGACGAGCTGCCCGAGCTGCACCGGCTGCTGACCGAGGCCTGGGGATCGCCTGTCGTGGCTGCCCACGGTGCGACCTACGACCTGACCACGCTGCCCGCCGTCGTCGCCGTCCACAGTGGACGGATCTGTGGCGCGGTCACCTACCGGATCGACGGTGCCGCCTGCGAGCTGGTCTCGATCAACGCCTTCGACGGCCGCCGCGGCGTGGGCACCGCGCTGGTGGAGTACGCCGCCGCCGAGGCCGCCCGCTGGGGCTGCACCCGGCTGTGGTGCACCACCACGAACGACAACCTGGACGCGCTGCGGTTCTACCAGCGCCGCGGTTTCCGGCTGGTCGGGCTGCGCCCCGGCGCGGTGGACGAGGCGCGCCGCGCCGTCAAACCGCAGATCCCCGCGGTGGGCGCGTACGGCATCCCGCTGCGCGACGAGCTCGACGTGGAGCGGCCGCTGTGACCGCGCACGCCACCGTCCGGCTGACCGTCCGGGATCCGCGCCGGGACGACCTGCCCGATGTCGCCCGGGCCGGGATGCCACCCACCTGTGGTACGTCGCCGAGGCTGGACCGGGTGGCCCGCGGCGAGGTCGGGTACCTCGCCGTCCGCGGGCCCGCGTTCCCTGCCGCTCGGCAGCGGTGGCGTCGACTGCGCCGCCGACCCAGACGCCGGCATGCTCTGGCAGCCCGCCGTCCGCCCGGCCCTCCGCTCGTGCGGCATCGGCACGGCGCTGGTCCGCGGCGCGAGTCGTGCATCCTCGCGCGGCCCGGTGGTTGCGTCGAGCAGGGCAACCACCGGGCCCGCGCGCTGTACCGGCGGCTCGGCTACCGGGCCTACCGCACGGAGCCGGCACGGTCGAGCAGGGCAACCACCGGGCCCGCGCGCTGCGCCGGCGGCGCGGCTACCGGGCCTACCGCACGGAGCGGGCACGGTCGAGCAGGGCAACCACCGGGCCCGCGCGCTGTACCGGCGGCGCGGCTACCGGGCGTACCGCACGGAGCGGGCACGGTCGAGCAGGGCAACCACCGGGCCCGCGCGCTGTGCCGGCGGCTCGGCTACCGGCCTACCGCGCGGAGCCGGCAAGCTGGTACGCCGAGCGCCGCGACGGCACCGTCGCCCGCCACGACACGGTGTGCGACCTCCCGCGCCGGTCAATTCAGGGGCGTGGGCGCCCACCCGGGCATCGGGTAGTCGGCCAGCAGGTCGCGTACCTGTCCGGCGATCCGTTCCAGCGCCGCCTCGTCGTCCTTCTGCCCGGCCTGGATGGCCGCGTCGATCCACTCGGCCACCTGCGGCATCTGCCCGACGCCGAGCCCGCGGGTGGCGATCGCCGGGGTGCCCAACCGGATGCCGGACGGGTCGAAGGGCTTGCGGGTGTCGTACGGCACGGCGTTGTAGTTCAGCTCGATGCCGGCCCGGTCCAGCGCCTTCGCGGCCGGCTTGCCGCCGATTCCCTTGCCGGTCAGGTCGACCAGGATCAGGTGGTTGTCGGTGCCGCCGGAGACCAGGTCGTACCCGCGCTCGACCAGCGACTCGGCCAGCGCCCGCGCGGTGGCCACGATGGTCGCGGCGTACGTCCGGAACTCCGGCGCCGACGCCTCCTTCAGCGCCACCGCGATGGCCGCCGTGGTGTGGTTGTGCGGCCCCCCCTGCAGGCCGGGGAACACCGCCTTGTCCAGCGCGGAGGCGTGCGCCGCGGTGGACATCAGCATCGCGCCGCGCGGCCCGCGCAGCGTCTTGTGCGTCGTTGTGGAGATCACGTCGGCGTGCCCGACCGGCGACGGGTGCACCCCGCCGACGATCAGCCCGGCGATGTGCGCCACGTCGGCGACCAGGATGGCGCCGACCTCGCGCGCGATCTCGGCGAAGGCGGCGAAGTCGATGATGCGCGGGATCGCGGTGCCGCCGCAGAAGATCAGCTTCGGCCGCTCCCGGCGGGCCAGGTCGCGCACCTCGTCGAAGTCCATCCGCCCGTCGGCACGGCGCACGGTGTACTGCACGGGCCGGAACCACTTGCCGGTCGCCGACACCGACCAGCCGTGGGTGAGGTGGCCGCCCATCGGCAGCGCCATCCCCATCACGGTGTCCCCGGGACGGGCGAAGGCGAGGTAGACCGCCAGGTTGGCCGGCGAGCCCGAGTACGGCTGCACGTTGGCGTGCTCCACCCCGAACAGCGCCTTGGCGCGCTCCACCGCGAGCGTCTCGATCGGGTCGATGAACTGCTGCCCCTCGTAGTACCGCCTGCCGGCGTAGCCCTCGGAGTACTTGTTGGTGAGCACCGTGCCGGTGGCTTCGAGCACCGCGGTGGACACGTAGTTCTCCGACGGGATGAGCCGGATCTTCTCGAACTGGCGCTGCGCCTCGCCCTGCACGAGTTGCGCGATCTCAGGGTCGGTCTGGGCGAGATGGGGCGTTGCGGGTGAGTGCATCGGGACCTCCTGGCCATCGGCCGCTACGTCGAGACCTCGGTACCCAGGCGCGCGGTGCCGCGAGGTCGCGGGGTCGCTTCCCGGTGGTGAACTCCACCTCAGTACGTGCGCCAGTCGCGACCGCAGAATGTTATCGCCGCCGGCTAGGCGGCCGCTCCACGGCGCCTGGCGAACCCCGCCGGCGCGCCCACCGCGATGGCGGCACCGAGCAGCACGAGCAGCAGCAGCGCGGTGTCCAGGCCGGTGACGTGCGCGACAAGGCCGATCACCGCCGGGCCGACCAGCGTGCCGAGGTAGCCGAGCGAGCTCACCCGGGCCAGCGCCGCGGCGCCGTCCGTGGTGGAGTTCGCCGCGGCGGAGAACAGTTGCGGCACCACCCCGGACAGGCCGAGCCCGGCGACCGCCCAGCCGGCGATGGCCACCGCCGGCACCGGCGCCAGCACCACGGTCAGGACGCCGACGACGGCCAGCACCCCGCCGTACCGCAGCACCGGCAGGCCGCCGACCGCGCCCGCCACCCGGTCCACCAGCAGCCGGCCGATGGTCATCGCCCCGGCGAACGCGGCGTACCCGAACGCGGCCAGCCCGGGTGCGGCGCCGAGGACGTCGCGCAGGTGCACGCCGGCCCAGTCGGCGGCGGCCCCCTCGCACATGAAGCTGCCGAAGCAGAGGCCGCCGAGCAGCCACACCGTCGTCGGCAGCCGCCGGCGCCGCCGGGGCTCCGGGTCGATGACCGACTCCGGGCCGGTGGCCGGGTCCGGGCCGGTGATCGGGTCCGGGCCGGTCACCGGGACGGGCTCCGCATGGGGCAGCAGCCACCGGCTGGCCACCAGGGCGGCCACGCCGAGCAGGACGGCACCGGCCACGAGGGTGCGGCTCATCGGCCAGCCGGCGCGGATCGCCAGCCCGCAGAGCGCCGCGCCGACCATCGCGGACAGGCTCCACACCGCGTGGAACGCCGCCATGATCGGCCGGCCGTACTCCCGCTCCACCTCGGCGGCCTGCGCGTTCATCGCCACGTCGAGCAGCCCGGTGCCGACCCCGAACGCGACCAGCACCGCGGACAGGGTGGCCAGGTCGGATGCGTACGCGGGCGGCACCAGCGCGGCGCAGAGGATCACCGCGGAGATCCGGTTGGCGGTCCGGGTACCGGTACGGCGTACCAGCGGACCGATCGCCTGCATCGCGGCCACCGCACCCGCGGAGAACGCGAACAGGGCCAGCCCGAGCGCCCGGTCGTCCAGCCCGAGCCGGCCCTTCACCACCGGGATGTGCGCCACCCACAGCGCGGTCACGGTGCCGTGTGCCGCGAACTGGACGAAGACCGCCGCCCTGGCCGCGCGCAGCCGGGGACCGATCTCCTGTCGGGTGGCGACCAGCCGTGCGGCGGTCAGCCGGCCCCTCCGCCGGTCGGCCCGCGCCCGGGTTCGCCCTCCCCGTCCGTCCGCCCCTCGGCGGGCGGCGACTCGTCCGCCGGGCCCGCGGCCGGCGCGTCGCCCGGCCCGGAGCCGGCCCCGGCCTCGCCAGCCCGCACGGCCCCACCCGACGTGCCGCCCGCGGCATCGTCGGGACCGGTGTCCGAGGGCGGGGCGGTGTCCGGCGGCGTCGCGGCGCTTGGCGGAGGCGCGCTGTCCGGCGGCGCGGTGTCCGATGGCGCGGTGTCCGGCGGCGCGGTGCCCGACGGCGCGGTGCCCGACGGCGCGGCGTCCGACGGCGGGGCGGCGCTTGGCGGCGTGCCGGCCGGGGCGTCGGAGGTCCACGGGCTCTCGGGCGATCCGCCGCCCGACCCGGACGGGCGCCGCCAGCCGGTGAACCGCTCGCGGAGGTTGTTCACGGTGTCCGCCAGCCCCTGGCCGACCGCGTCGAACGCGGTGCCGAAGTCGCGGCCGGTGTCCCGGATCGTCCTGATCAGCGGATCGGCCGACATGTCGAAGTTCGCCTTGTACGTACGGGCCGCGTTGCGCATCTCCTCCCCGAGCGACGCGTTGCGGTCCTCGCCGCGCCGCGGGTACTCCCCGTTGCGGATCCGGTCGTACTCCCCGCCGTCCACCCACCGCTTCAGCTCCGCCGCGCGCAGCACCGAGAACGGGTGCGACTGCAGTTCCAGGTTGAGCAGCTTCAGCACGCCGTCGCGCAGGTCGCCGGTCGCGTCGTACTCGGCGGCCTGGGCCAGGAACGCCTCGGTGTCCATCTCGTCCAGCCGCGCCCCGCCGGCCAGCTTCATCTGCACCCGCAGGCCTGCGTCCAGGTCCTGCCCGGCCAGCAGCCCGGCCCGGTCCCCGGACAGCTCCGACTTGCGGCTCCACTCCATCAGCGCGGCGACCAGCGCGCGCAGCGCCCAGCCGCCGAGCGGCATCCAGCCGAAGTTCCCGGCCAGCCGCATCAGGTGCATGAGCATCGTCCGGTACACCGCGTGCCCGGACGCGGCGTGCCCGGCCTCATGGCCCAGGCAGAACCGCAGCTCCTCGTCGTCGGTCAGGTCCAGCAGCCCGGTGCTGACCACGATGAACGGCTGGTCCATGCCGATGGTGATGGCGGTGGGCACCGGCTGCTGGATGACGTACAGCTCGGGCCGCTGCCTTACGTCCAGCACCGCGAGCGCGTCGGCGTAGATCTGGTTGACGTGGCGGAACTGCCGGTCGTCCACCCGTACCGCCGAGGCCAGGTAGAGCAACCGGTGCTGGCGCTCGCGCAGCAGCCCGGACAACGCCTTCAGCACGGTGTCGAAGCCGGACAGGCTGCGCAGCGCCACCAGCGCGGTACGGTCGGCCGGGTGCTCCCAGGCCCGTGAGCTGATCTCGGGGAAGTGCACGCGAACCCGGTCCGGTGTCGTCGTCATGCCTCGATCCTGCCACTCCTGGCCGGTGCTGGCTGCCGCCGCCGGCAGCGCGAACGGGCAGGATGGGACCGTGCCCGAGGGAGACACCGTGTGGCTGGCCGCCAAGCGGCTGCACGCGGCGCTGGCCGGGCGGACGCTGCGGCGGTTCGAGCTGCGGGTGCCGCGGTTCGCCGCGGCGGACCTGACCGGCCGCGAGGTGACCGCCGTGACCGCGCGCGGCAAGCACCTGCTCACCCGCATCGGCGGTGGCGTGACGCTGCACAGCCACCTGCGCTTGGACGGTGAGTGGCTGATCCACCGAGCCAGCGAGCTACCGGGCCACCGGGGCGCCGCGGTAGGTCGGCCAGGCCGGACAGTACGGCCGGGCCGGACGGATCGGCCGGAGCACCAGGTCCGGGCCGTGCTGGCCAACGATGAGTGGGCCGCCGTCGGGTACCGGGTGCACGACATCGCGCTGCTGGAGACCGCCCGCGAGGACACCCTGGTCGGGCACCTCGGCCCGGACCTGCTCGGCCCGGACTGGGATCCGGAGGAGGCGGTGCGCCGGCTGACCGCCCAGCCGGACCGGGCGGTCGGCGAGGCGCTGCTGGACCAGCGCAACCTGGCCGGCGTCGGCAACATCTACAAGGCCGAGATCCTGTTCATCCAACGGCTCAACCCGTGGGCGCCGACCGCGGCCGTCCCAGACCTGCGCGCCCTGGTGGACACCGCGCACCGGCTGCTCTACGCCAACCGTGACCATCCCGAGCAGTCCACCACCGGCAGCTTGCGCCGCGGCGAGCAGCACTGGGTACACGGCCGGGCCGGGCGCCCGTGCCGCCGCTGCGGTGGCCGGATCCAGGTGGCCGGCCAGGGAGCCGCGCCGTACGCCCGGCTCACGTTCTGGTGCCCCGCCTGCCAGCCGGCCGCGGACCAGCCCGCGACGGACCAACCTGAGGCGGACCAACCTGAGGCGGACCAGCCCGCGACGGACCAGCCCACGGCAAGCCAGCCCGGGGCAGACCAGCCAGAGGCGGACCAGCACGGATTGGACCAGCACGGACTGGACCAGCACGCAGTGGACCAGCACGCGGTGGACCAGCAGGCGGCCGAGGATCCGCGGGAGGTTGTCGATCCGGGCGGCCACCGTTCGTCATCACCCGGCAAGGCCGGCACCATCGGCTGAAGACGGACGGAGAGGACCGACGCGGTGGAGTTCAGGACGAGCACGGGGGTGAGCAGGTGAGATTCGTGATCCTGCTGTACGGCGACGAGGCGGCCGAGTCGGCGCTGCCCGAGGAGGAGTTGCACGAGATCGTGGCGCAGCACGGCGTGCTGGCCCGGCGGCTGGCCACGGAGGGCAGGCTGGTGGCCGGCGAAGGGCTCAAGGCTGCCCGGACGGCGACCACGGTGCGCGACGGGGTGGTCAGCGACGGGCCGTTCGGCGAGACGCGCGAGCAACTCGGCGGGCTCTACATCGTGGAATGCGCCGACCTGGACGAGGCGCTGACCATTGCCAAGCAGGTACCGCACTCCCCGGGGCTGGCCGTCGAGGTCCGTCCCACGATGGGCTAGTGACACCAGTCGAGGCGGTCGAGCGGGCGCACCGCGAGCACTGGGGGCGCCTGCTCGCCCTGCTCACCGCACAACTGCGCAGCCTGGACCTGGCCGAGGAGTGCCTGGCGGACGCGTTCGCCACCGCGCTGTCCGCCTGGGACACCCGCGGCCTGCCGGACCGGCCGGACGCCTGGCTGCTCACCACCGCGCGCAACCGGGCCATCGACGTGCTCCGGCGCCAGGCCACCCTGGCGCGCAAGCTGCCCATGCTCGTCGTCGACGAGGGCGACGCCGAGCCCGACTACGGGACAGACGACGTGTCCACCATCCCGGACCAGCGGCTGCGGTTGCTGTTCACCTGCTGCCACCCGGCGCTGGCGCCCGACGCCCGGGTGGCCCTGACGCTGCGCTGCGTCGGCGGGCTGACCACGCCGGAGGTGGCCCGCGCGTTCCTGGTCTCGGAGCCGACGATGGCCGCCCGGATCACCCGGGCCAAGAAGAAGATCGCCCAGGCCGGAATCCCGTACCGGGTGCCGGCCGACGCGGAGCTGCCGGAGCGGCTGTCCGGGGTGCTCGCCGTGCTGTACCTGATCTTCACCGAGGGGTACGCCGCCACCGCGGGCGACATGCCGATCCGCCGCGAGCTCGCCGCGGAGGCGATCCGGCTGGCCCGGGTGCTGGTCGGCCTGATGCCGGACGAGCCGGAGGCGGCCGCGCTGCTCGGCCTGATGCTGCTGCAGCACTCCCGGCGGGACGCCCGGCTGGACGGGGACGGAAACCTCGTACTGCTGCCGGACCAGGACCGGTCCCGGTGGCACACCGCGGAGATCGCCGAGGCGGTGGCGCTGATCCGGGGGGCGGCCCGGCTGAGCTCTCCGGACCGCACCGCCAGCGCGGCTAGCGGCACCAGCCCCGGAGACGGCACCAGCCCCGGAGACGGCACCAGCTCCAGTAACGGCACCAGCCCCGGCGGCGGCACCAGCCCCGCTGACAGCACCAGCTCCGGTGGCGGCACCAGCCCGGGTAGCGGCGCGAGCCGGGCCGGGCCGTACCTGCTGCAGGCCGCGATCGCCGGGGAGCACGCGGTGGCGGCGCGCGCGGAGGACACCGACTGGGCGGCGATCGCCCGGCTGTACGCCGAGCTGGAGGCGCTGACCGGCTCCCCGGTGGTGCGGCTCAACCGCGCGGTCGCGGTGTCCGAGGTGGACGGCCCGGCCGCCGGCCTGGCGCTGCTGGACGGGCTGGCCGACGCGCTGCCCCGCTACCACCTGCTGCCCGCGATGCGTGCCGACCTGCTGCGCCGGCTGGGCCGGACAGCGGAGGCGGCCGCCGCGTATGACGAGGCTGTCGGGCTGGCCGGCAACGCCGCCGAACGGGACTTCCTCCGGCGCCGCCGCGCGGCCCTCGACATCCCGGGCGGAGAAGGCCCCAATCGGCATAGCCCATAAGAGTTCCGGCAAGCGCCGCATATTGACACCAAACGCCTGGGAACGCTTCAGTTTCTGCAGTGCCTGACCGGCATCTCCCCTCGGCCCCGGGGTCAGCCTCGACAGGACCCGCCTCGGGGCTCCCAGCCGCAGGAGGTCAGCGTGCAGCGCAGACGCCTGTTCATCGTGCTCGGGGCACTGCTCCTGAGCATCCTCATGTTCATGGGCATGGGATCGGCCGCGCCCACCGGCCCGTCCAGCCCGTCCGGTCCGTCCGCCGACCCCGGCCGGACCAGCGCCGAGTACCGGATCAGCGGCGTGAAGACGCTGGCCGACCGCAACGCCGTCGCCCGCACCGGCGCCGCGATCAACTACGTCGAGGACAGCCGGCTCAACGTCACCGCCACCGCCGCCGAGGTCGAGCAGATCCGCGCGCTGGGCTACACCGTGGTCCTGGACGTGGTCCCGGCCCGCAGCGGTGCGGTCACGCCCTACGACTTCCCCTCCGCCGACTCCGCGTACCACAACTACGCCGAGATGACCTCGGAGATCAACAGCCTGGTCGCGGCCCACCCGCAGATCGCGCAGCAGACCACGATCGGCCAGTCCTACCAGGGCCGGAACATCGTCGCGGTGAAGGTCTCCGACAACGTGGCCGCCGACGAGGACGAGCCCGAGGTGCTGCTCACGTACCACCAGCACGCCCGCGAGCACCTCACCGTCGAGATGGCGCTGTACACGCTGCACCTGCTCATCGACAACTACGGCGCCGACACGCACGTCACGAGCCTGGTGGACAGCCGCGAGATCTGGATCGTCCCGGACCTGAACCCGGACGGCGGCGAGTACGACATCGCCACCGGGTCCTACCGGTCCTGGCGGAAGAACCGCCAGCCCAACAGCGGCACCACCAACGTCGGCACCGACCTCAACCGCAACTGGGACTACAACTGGGCCTGCTGCGGCGGCTCCTCGAGCAGCACCGGCAGCGAGACCTACCACGGTGCGTCGCCGTTCTCCGCACCGGAGACCACGGTGGTCTCGAACTGGGTGAAGACCCGGGTCGTCGGCGGCGTGCAGCAGATCAGGACGAACATCGACTTCCACAGCTACAGCCAGCTCGTGCTCTGGCCGTACGGCTACACCTTCAGCGACACCGGCCCCGGGCTGACCACCGACGACCAGGCGGTGTTCTCCACCATGGGGCGGGCGATGGCGGCCACCAACGGGTACACGCCGGAGCAGGCCAGCGACCTGTACATCACCGACGGCACCATCGACGACTGGCTGTGGGGGGTGGAGCGGATCTTCAGCTTCACCTTCGAGATGTACCCCGGCCCGAGCGGCACCGGCGGCGGCTTCTACCCGCCGGACGAGGTGATCCCCCGGGAGACCACCCGCAACCACGACGCCCTGATGTACTTCCTGGACAACTCCGACTGCCCGTACAAGGTCATCGGCAAGCAGGCGCAGTACTGCGACGGCCAGCCGCCGCCGCCCGGCTGCGGTCCGTTCACCAACCCCAACGACGTGCAGATCCCGGACCTGGCCACGGTGTCCAGCCCGGTCACGGTCTCCGGCTGCACCGGCAACGCGTTGTCCACCTCCACCGCCGAGGTGCACATCAAGCACACCTACATCGGTGACCTGGTGGTGAGCCTGGTCGCGCCGGACGGCACGGTCTACACGCTGCAGAACAGGTCCGGGGGCAGCGCGGACAACATCGACCAGACCTACACCGTCAACCTGTCCAGCGAGGTGCGCAACGGCACCTGGCGGCTGCAGGTGCGCGACGCGGCCAGCCTGGACACCGGCTTCATCGACACCTGGACCCTGAACCTCTGACCACGCACGCCCCGGCCGTCCACCCGCGCGGGCGGGCGGCCGGGGCCGCGCTCAGGTGCCCGCTGCGCTCCGTGCGCCGCCTCGGGTGGCGTCGGGTGGCGTCGGGTCAGATGGGCAGCCGCTCGCGTGCGGCGCTCACCGTGGACTTCACCGCGATGGGAGCGTCCCGGCGGACGTCGTGCGCGGCGTGCCGCACCGACCGGGGCAGCCGGCGGGCCCGCCAGGCCAGCGACGGCCGGCCCCCGGTGTCCCCGGCGGCGAGCAGCAGGCCGCCGAGCAGCCCGGCGTTCTTCAGGAAGTGCACCCGCTGCATGGCGCGCGTGCCCGGGTCCTCCTCCTCCCAGAACCGGTGGGCGGCCAGCGTGGTGGGCACCAGGCCGACCGCCAGGCCGAGCGCGGCCAGCCGCGGGAAGACACCGAGCGCCAGCGCCGCGCCACCGGCCACCTTCGCCGCCGCGTCGATGCGCACCACGGTCACGGGGTCGTCCGGGATGAACGAGACCCGGCCGGCCAGCCCGCGCACCACCGGCTCGGCCGCCTGGGCCTTCTTCTTGGCGTTCTTGAGGTTGTCGATCCCGCCGTACACGAAGATCGCTGCGAGCAGCGGACGGGAGACCCTGCTGACGACGGCCATGGTCCACATCATGCCCCGTATGCACGGAACAAACCCCGCCGACCCGTCGCCACGATCATCCACTGTGGACGGGACCGGCCACGGTCAGGGGTGCGTGGGCGGCAATGGCGTGGGGTCGCCGGAGGCACGCACCTCACGCAGGCCGCGGGCCAGCCCGGCCAGGGTGTCCGCGGCATCCTCCAGGCGGCGCACCGCGATGGCGTCGAGGGAGCCGGCGCTACCCGCCGACACCGCCTCGGCCGCCACGGTGACCAGCCGGTCATAGGCGGACACGCCCTCCTCCAGCCGCTGCCGCAGGGTGCCCACGGCGGCGTCCAGCCCGGCGGCCGCCTCCCCCTCCGCGCCGTCCCGGGCGGCCTCGACCGCCCGCAGCCGGGCACCGTACTCGCGCAGCGTCATCGCCGCCTGGCCCGCCTCGGCGGCGACCTCGTCCGCGGCGGCACCGAGCAGCGCCAGCAGTTCGCCCAGCGCCCGCTCCCGGTTGGCCAGCCGCTCCAGCGGCACCCGGGCGGCCGAGCTGGGCGGCGGCAGCTCCGGCGGCGGCGCCGCGGCCGGCAGCGGCAGCGGCAGCCGCTCGAGCTGGTACCACCGGGCGCCGGCCGTCACGGTGCTCACCGCGACCAGGGCGGTCGCGCCGCCGAGGAAGATCTCGGAGCCTTCGATGGCCGGCCGGTCGCCGGCTTCCGACGTCCACCAGGCCAGGACCAGCGCGGTGAACGCGCGGAAGACGGTACGGCGGCGGCCACGGCGCCGCGCCCGGATGAGCTTCTTACGCGGATGGCGCGCCTCGGCCAGTGCCGCGGCGAACTCCCTCTTCCACGTAGGCTGCTCCACGGCGCGCTTCCACGCAGGCTGCTCCACCGCGCGCTCGGGGTCAGGACTGCTGGGCGGCCTGACCGCCGGGGTTCGGGGCGGTCTCGGCAACCGGCTGCTCCGCCGGCTTCGGAGCCTGCGTGACGGCCGGCGGCTCGGGAGCGCCGGCGAGCTGCCCGCCACCCATGCTGGCCCGGATCTGGTCCAGCCGGACCGAGCCGGCCATGTCCAGGGTCGACTTCTGCACCTCGAGCATCCGGCCCTCGACCGAGTTCTGCGCGAGCTCGGCCTGGCCCAGCGCGGTGGCGTACCGCCGCTCGATCTTCTCCCGCACCTCGCCCAGTGACGGCACGTTGCCCGGCGCGGCGAGCTCCGACATCTGGGTGAGCGAGGAGGACACCTGCTCCTGCATCTTGGCCTGTTCGAGCTGGCTGAGGAGCTGGGTGCGCTCGGCCAGCTTCCGCTGCAGCACCAGCGCGTTGTTCTCCACCGCCTTCTTCGCCTGCTCGGCCGCCTGCAGCGACTGGTCATGCAGGCTCTTGAGGTCCTCCATGCCCTGCTCGGCGGAGACGAGCTGGGTGGCGAACGTCGTCGCCGTCTGCTCGTACTCGCCGGCCTTCTGGGCGTCGCCCTTGGCGCGGGCCTGGTCGGCCAGCACCAGCGCCTGCCGGGCCGAAGCCTGCAGCTGCTCCACCTGCGACATCTGCCGGGTCAGCTTCATCTCGAGCTGCCGCTGGTTGCCGATTACCTGCGCGGCCTGCTGGCACAGGGCCTGGTGAGCTCGCTGCGCCTCTTCGATGGCCTGCTGGATCTGGATCTTCGGGTCAGCCCGCTCGTCGACCTTGGCACCGAACCACGACAAAAAGTACTTCCAGGCCTTCACAAAGGGGTTGGCCTTGGCCATCTCTCGTCCTCCTGTCAGCGACGTTCCCTCACCGTACGCCGCACGATCTCCATCGTGTCAGAGCGCGGACCACCGCCGCGACCAGCAGGCCGCGCCGGTGGTCCAGGCGAGGGGGCGACTCGCCGTGGATCCGCCCACCGAGGTCGGCGGGCCCGGGTCATCCGCGGTCCAGCACCCGGCGGGACAGCTCCTCGGTCTCGGCGAGCCCGGCCCGGAGCCCGTCCAGCTCCTCGGCGAGCCCGGCGATCCCGTCGTCCGCCGTACCGGCGACAGCCGATGCCGACAGCGCGAGCACCTCGGTGGTCCGGGCGACCAGACCCTCCAGTCCGAGGGCGGTCGACTGCAACCGGGCCAGCAGGGTGTCCCGCGCCGACGTCAGCCGATCGGCCACCGCCAGCTGCTCTTCCACACTTCGTAGCGAACGGCGGTGCTCGTCCCGAAGTTCCGCGGAGGCGGTTGCCGCGATCTCGGCGGCCAGCCGGGAGCGCTCGTCGGCCAGCCGGGGCGTCGGGATCCGGTACAGCGCACGGGTCACGGCGGTGGCCTGGCCGGCGAGCCGGCGCACCTGGTCCTCGGCCTGCCGCGCGCCCTCGTCGACCGAGCGCAGCGCCGACGGCGCCCCGGGGTCGGAGTGGGTGAGGTCGTGCAGGTCGCGGATCGCGCGCAGCGCCCGGGTCTGCCAGATCTCCGCCGGGCTGCCCCGCTCCGGACTGGGCAGCTCCCCAGGGCCGGGCTCGGCGTTGCCGCGCCGGGTCAGCGCGCCGGCGGCCAGCTTGACGCCGTACACCGCTGCCGCCACACCCACCCCGATCGGCACCGCGACGATGCCGACCGGCGCCGTCACCGCCCACGCCAGGCCACCGGCCACGCCCGCCACGACGCCGCCCCAGGGGTCTACCAGGCTGTCCCGCTTGCCCACGCCGCCCAGTCTCCCACCACGTCAGAAGTTGCTGAGGACGTTGGCCAACACCTTCTGGATGGTTGCCGGGTTGCTGGCGTCGTACGCGGTGGCCTTCGAGGCACGGCCGATCCGCTGCAGCACGGAGAAGTCGGCCTGCCCACCGTATGCGATCGGGAACACCCGCACGGAGGCGTCGCCGTCCTCGGTGTCCAGGTTGTCCAGCAGGTTGTCGAGGTTGTTGTCCTTGTCGTACTCGTTCTTCCCGTCGGTCAGCAGCACCACGGCGTTGATCTTGGCCGGGTCAAAGGTGTCCCGCATGCTGCGCACCGCCGCGCGGGTGGTGGCGTACAGCGCGGTGCTGCCGTTCGGGCTGAGCGCGTTCACCTTGGTGGCGAACTCGCCCTTGATCCGGCTGACCGGGCCGGGCTCGATCAGCGCCTGGTACGGCGGCAGATCGCTGCCCGCGGGCTCGCTGGAGAATGACCAGAGCCCGAGCTGGTCGTCCGGCGCGAGCTGGCCGATCGAGGTGAGCGCCGCCCGCTTGGCCAGCTCCAGTCGGCTCTCCCCCGCGCTCGGCACCGGCTGCTCCATCGAGCCGGACACGTCGATCACCATCAGCACCCGGGCCCGCTTGCGCAGCGTGTTCCAGGACTGGGCGACCTGGTTGAGCACCTGCGGCGCCGGCGGCTCGATCACGGTGTACTTCGTCTCGGGCAGCAGCCCGTTGTCCCTGCTGACGGGCCCGCCGGGCTTGCCGTCGAAGGACCGGAACGCCGCGTCGGTGAACCTGCGCTGCTGGTCGCCATCCCGCAGGAACGCGAGGAAGTCCGCGGCCGCGGCACGTTTGGCGTCGTCCACCCACCCGGCCTTGAGCACCGTGTACGGGTTGTCCGAGACGAGGGTGCCCTCCTTGGGGTAGATCGCGGCCAGCGGCGTACCCGGCTTGCCCTGTTGGCCGAGCGTCTTCGGGTCGCCGCTGGGGTTGCCCTGGTTGTAGTCCCAGACCGACTTCTCCTCCACCGTCACCGCGCTGATGTAGGACAGCCCCTGGCCCTTGGCCCCGGCGTCGTAGAGGTTCTGCAGGAAGGTCAGCGTGGTGTCGCCGTAGTGCACGACGCTGCTCTCCACGCCGCGCACGTAGTCGAGCACCTTCTTGTCCCGCACGTCGGCCGAGGTCAGGTCCGAGGACCGGCCGGTGGCGGCGAAGTAGGTCGCGACGGTGGCGTTCAGGCCGGAGGTGGAGAAGTTCGGGTTGGTCTTGCCGAGCTTGAACCGGCCCCACTCGGGGTGCCCCCGGCTGCCCCAGCCGCGCGGGTCGCGGGCCAGCGCGAGGACGTCGGACCAGCCGAGCTGCTTGTCCGGCCAGCCCAGCGCCTGCGCCATCGGCTGCGGCATCGCGATGACCAGCGGCGTCTGCGCGATCGACGGCACGTCGTCCGGCACCAGGTCGGCCTTGTCCCGCGCCTGGGTGCGCTGCCGGAGCAGCACCGTCCAGGACCGGGACGCCGGGCTCCACACGTCCGGGCGCGGCCCATCGGTCCGCTCGTCCCAGCCGCGGGCCAGCGCCTCGGCGGCGCCGCCGGAGGCCATGCTGGTGACCCGGACGTCCACGCACCGGTTGGCCGCCCTGCGGTCGGTCCCGTTGTAGTCCTCGGCGATCTGCGACAGCAGAGCGGCCTTCTCGCTGGACGCGGTCACGCTGAGCGGGATGCAGTTCTTGCGGTCGGCCCGCGCCCGCTGGTCGCCCCCGCCGGACGACCCCCCACCGGTCACCAGGTTGCGGACCACGATGACCAGTACGACGCCGAACACCGCCGCCACCAGCAGCGGGATCCTGCGCCGCAGGCTCGAGGCTTGGACCACAGATGCTCCTCGGGATGTCCTGCCCTGCCGCCCTCTGGGCAAGTCTGGCAGCCGGTCCGGCCCGTCGTGGGCCGGGTCGGTGATTTAGGTCGCGTCTGCGCCGGACGGCAGTCCGCGGGTCAGGCATTCGGCGGCGGCGCGGATGGCATCCGGTCCTGCAGGGGTGGCAAGGTGCGAGGCGAGCCAACGGAGTACCACGTCCTCCCCGCCCACCCCGGCCGCGGCGAGCTGGCCGCGTACCGCATCCCGGGCCAGCCGCCAGCCGTGCCCGCCCGGGTCCTCGACCAGCAGCGCGGACAGCACCGCCGGCTCGCTCTGCGCGATCCGGCGCACCGCGGCGTGCTGGCTGATCCGGGTGGCCGCCCGGACCAGCGCCTCGGTCAGCGGCAGCCCGGCGCACTCCGCGGCGAGCCCGGTCAGCTCGGCCTCGACCAGCGCGGACCAGACGTCGTCCTTGGCGCGGAAGTGGTTGTACAGCGTCGCCTTGGCCACCCCGGCCGAGGCGGCGATGTCGTTCATCGTGGTACGCCGCGTGCCCTGCCTGGCCACCGCCCGCAGCGCCCCCTCCAGCAGGCCGGCCCGGGTACGAGCCATGGCGTTGCCGGCCCGGGACCGGGTGCCCGCCGTCCGGCGCGGCGGCGCGGACGCGAGCCCCGGGTCGGGGCGGCTGGCCTCCGGGCGGCTGGCGTCGGGCTCCTCGGACTCGGGCTGCCTGGACTCGGACCGCCCGGACTCGAGCTGCCTTGACTCGGACCGCTCGGGCTCGGATTGCCCGGACTCGGGCTGCCCGGACTCGGGCTGCCCGGACTCGGGCTGCCCGGACTCGGGCTGCCTTGACTCGGGCTGCCTTGACTCGGGCCGCCCGGACTCGGGCCGCCCGGACTCGGGCTGCCCGGTGCCGGATGACGCGGGGTCGAACGAGGCGGGGTCGAACTGGGCGGTGCGGGGCGCCGGTTCGGGCGGCGCTGGGTCAGCTGACCCTGGGGCAACGGGTACAGCGTCGGCACGCGCGCGGTCGTGCAGCGGTTCGGCCACGGTTTAACTGTCACCCGTCGGCGGGGCCAGTCAAGCGACACGCCCCGGTACGACCCGGAGGCAGTCAAGCGACACGCCCGGGTACGACCCGGCGTCAGGCCGCGATGACCCGACCCGGGCCGATCCGCAGCACCGCGTTGAGGACCTCGCGGGAGTCGCCGCCGGCGGGCTCCAGCGGACACCGGGCCGGAACCTGGGCGACCTCGGCCACCGGCACCGCCTCGGCGCCGTCCACCGAGACCGGGGCGGGCTCGAGGATGGCGCCGCCAGCCTGCTCGGTGCTCTTCTCGGCCGGCACCACGGCGGGCACGCGGCGGATGGGGCTGAGCTCGCGGCGGACCGGAACCGGCTGCTCGGCGCGGCGCATACCCTCGCTGACCTCGCCCAGTACGTCGGACAGGCGCAGCTCCAGCGCGTCACAGATGGCGGCGAGCAGCTCCGAGGAGGCTTCCTTCTGACCACGCTCGACCTCGGACAGGTAACCGAGGCTGACCCGGGCGGCACCCGACACCTCGCGCAGGGTGCGCCGTTGGCGCAGGCGCTGCCCACGCAGCGTCTCGCCGAGCACCCGACGTAGCAGAGCCATGCGGTCCACCCCTTTCGCGCGGTCACACCACCGTACAACGGTCACTATTTGTAGTACCGGCAAAGGTCCATCCGTTACGCCACTGGCGTAAACACGTCGGTCTAACGGTCCACCAGCCCTACGGATTCCGCACCCCCTCCAGATCGGGGACGGGCGGATGTTCGGACAGCAGCGCGACCAGCAGTTGCAGCGCGGTCTGCACCGCGGCGGACCGGATGGCCGCCCGGTCGCCGGCCAGGTCCAGGTGACGCACCGCCCGGCCGTGCGGGCCGGCCAGCCCGACGTAGACGGTGCCTGCCGGCTTGCCGTCCTGCAGGTCGGGGCCGGCCACGCCGGTCAGCGCCACGCCGTACGTCGCCCGCAGCCGCAGCCGTACCCCGTCGGCCAGCGCCTCGGCCACCGGCGCACTGGCCGGGCCGTGCTCGGCGAGCACCTGCTCCGGCACGCCGGCCAGGGTGGCCTTCAGGTCCGTGGCGTACACCACCAGCCCGCCGCGGAAGGTGCGGCTGGCGCCCGGCGTCTCGGTCAGCGCAGCGGCCAGCAGGCCGCCGGTGAGCGACTCGGCCACCGCGACAGTGGCGCCCTGGTCGGCCAGCGCCGCATGGATGAGTGCCGGATCGATATTCACGGCTCGGCCGCCTCGGCCGCCTCGGGCGGCGCGGCGGGCACCGCGGGTTTGGCCGGTGCCCCGGGCCTGGCCGGCCCAGCGGCCTGCGCTGCGGGCGTGGCGGGTGCCGCGGGTTTGGCCGGTGCCCCGGGCCCGGCCGGGGCACCGGCCGGGCCCGGGGCCTGCCCTGCGGGCGTTGCGGGTGCCGCCGCTTGCCCTGTAGCCCTGGCCGACGCCGCAGTCCTGGCCGGCGCCGGGGACCTGGCCGGTGCCCCGGCCTGCGCTGCGGGCGTGGCGGGTGCCGCGGGCCCGGCGGCCGGCGCGGCCGGCGCGGCGCGGACGGCCGCGGTGGCCTGGCGCACGCCGGCACGGCGCAGGCTCATCGCGCGGGCCACGTAGTCGGCGCCGGTCGCCAGGGTGAGCAGCAGGGCGGCGGCCATCACGCACGCGGCAACCAGCGCGGCCCCGTCCGACAGCGGCAGCACGTACAGCCCGATAGCCACCCCCTGCAGCAGCGTCTTCAGCTTGCCGCCGCGGCTGGCCGGGATCACCCCGTGCCGGATCACCCAGAACCGCAGCAGCGTCACGCCGATCTCGCGCACCAGGATGACAGCGGTCACCCACCACCACAGCAGCCCGAGCGAGGACAGCCCGACCAGCGCCGTACCGATCAGCGCCTTGTCCGCGATCGGGTCGGCCAGCTTGCCGAACTCGGTGACCAGCCCGCGGCTGCGGGCCAGTTGGCCGTCCATCCGGTCGGTGATCGAGGCGACCGCGAACACGGCCCATGCCGCTACCCGCCAGCCGGTGTCCGCACCGTCCGCGTGCAGCAGCAGTACCGCGAACACCGGAACCAGCAGCAGCCGGAGCAGCGTCAGCCCGTTCGCGACATTGGCCACCCGCACCGTCTGCGGCGGGGTGGCTGCCGGGTCCGGGACCAGCGACGTCATGCCAGCCGCTCCGCCACCAGGTCCACACCCTCGGTGGCGGTGACCTGGGCCCGGACGATTTCCCCCACCCGGGCGCCGCGGGCGCCGGTGACCGCGATGGAGCCGTCGACGTCCGGCGCCTGGTGCGCGGCCCGGCCCTGAGCGACGGCGCCGTCCACCGACTCGACCAGCACCTCGACCTGCTCGCCGACCCGCTCCTCGGCGCGCTGCGCGGTCAGCTCCTCGACCAGCCCGGTCAGCCTGGCGACCCGCCTGGCGACCGCGTCGGCCCGCACCTTGCGGTCATGGGTCGCCGCCTCGGTGCCGTCCTCGTCGGAGTACCCGAACACGCCGACCGCGTCCAGCCTGGCCGCCACCAGGAACCGCTCCAGTTCGGCCACGTCAGCGCGGGTCTCCCCCGGGAACCCGACGATCACGTTGGACCGGATGCCGGCCGTGGGACAGGCGGCCCTGATCAGCTCGATCAGCCCGCAGAACCGCGCCGTCGAGCCGAAGCGCCGCATCCGGCGCAGCACCGGCTCGCTGGCGTGCTGGAAGGACAGGTCGAAGTACGGGGCCACCTTGGGGGTGCCGGCCAGCACGTCGATCAGCCCCGGGCGCATCTCGGCCGGCTGCAGGTAGGACAGCCGGATCCGCCGCACGCCGTCCACCGCGGCCAGCTCCGGCAGCAGTTTCTCCAGCAGCCGCAGGTCGCCGAGGTCCTTGCCGTAGGAGGTGGAGTTCTCGCTCACCAGCACCAGCTCGCGCACGCCCCGGTCGGCCAGCCAGTGGGCCTCGGCCAGCACGTCGGCCGGCGGCCGGGACACGAACGCGCCGCGGAACGACGGGATCGCGCAGAACGCACAGCGCCGGTCGCAACCGCTGGCCAGCTTCAGCGGGGCCACCGGGGAGTCGTCCAGCCGGCGGCGCAGCACCCCGCCGGCGTACCGCGGCGCCATCGCGTCGCCGTGGCCCGGCACCGCATGGCTGCGTCCTTGCGCCGCGCCGCCGTGTCCTTGCACCGCGCCGCCGTGTCCTTGCACCGCGCCGCCGTGTCCTTGCACCGCGCCGCCGCGTCCCGGCACCCCGCGTCCCGGCACCCCGCGTCCCGGCGCCACGCCGCCGCGTTCCGGCTCCGCACCACCCCGTCCCGGCGCCACGCTGCCGTGACCCGGCACCGCGACGGCGGCCGTGCCGCGCTCCACCGGGGTGATCGGCAGCAGCCTCCGGCGGTCCCGCGGGGTGTGCGGGACGAGCGGCCGGCCGGCGAGCACGTCGTCCAGCCGGGTGCCGATCTCGGCGTAGTCGTCGAAGCCGAGCACTGCGTCCGCCTCGGGCAGGCTGGCCGCGAGCCTGTCGCCGTACCGCTCGGCGAGGCATCCCACGGCGACCACCTTGCGGCCGGTGTCCGCCGCCCCGAGCAGCGTGTCGATGGAGTCCTTCTTGGCCGCCTCGACGAACCCGCAGGTGTTGACCACCACCACGTCGGCGTCGTCGGCGTCCTCGACCAGCTTCCACCCGTCGTCGCCGAGCCGCCCGGCCAGCTCCTCCGAGTCCACCTCGTTGCGGGCGCAGCCGAGGGTGACCAGCGCAACGCTGCGGACGGGGGCGGGGGACGACACGCACCGAGCGTACCGGCGGACCCGACCGTGCCCGGCAGCCGGCGGGCACGGTCAGCCGGCGGGCACGATCAGCCGGCGGGCACGATCAGCCGGCCTGGGTGCGGTCGGTCGGGTAGGTCAGGCTGCACACCTGCGTGGTGCACGGCCTGCCGATCTTTGTCCCGTTCACGGTGACCTCGACGACCGGCGCGTTCCCGAAGCGCAGGGCCAGCGCGGTCGGATCGTGGAAGTCCTTGCCCTGTCCCTCGGTCAGAATGCCCTCGTAGAGCTGGATGCCGGTGCTGGAGGTGACCCGTACCCAGCTCGCGTCGGCGGTGACCTGCAGGTGCACGGTCACCCCTGGCGGGGTCGGCGGCGTGGTCGTGGCCGGGGCGGTGGTGCTCGGCGCGGTGCTGCTCGGGGTGGCGCTCGTGGCAGCGCTGGGGGTACCGGTGCTGGCCGGGGCGGTCGCCACCGCGGTGCCGCCGGCCAGCGGCGGGGTGCCGCGCTCGGCGCGCCGCCCGACCACCCAGCTCACCGCCAGCAGCACGACGACCAGCGCGAGCACCGCGATGGCCGCGGCCGGCCACTTGGGCGCCGACTTCGTCGCCTTGCGGGTGATCTCCCGGACGGGCTCGCCGATGGTGCTGATCGGCGCGACGGTGAGCTTGGGGAGCTGCCGCCCGTACCGCCGGTCGAAGTCCGCCACCAGCCCCTCGGCGTCAGCACCGACGACGTGCGCGATGGAGCGGATGTGGCCGCGCGCGTACACCTCGCCACCGCACCGCTCGTACTCGTCTCTCTCGATCGCGCGCACCAGCGTGGACCGGATCCGGGTGGCCGCCGCGACGTCCTCGACGGACAGCCTGGCCCGCTCGCGGCTGGCCGCCAGGGCGGCACCCGGCGTCTGCGTGCCCGATGTCTGCGCACCCGGACTCCGCGCAGCGGTTGGCTCGCCGGCCGGCTGCGATCCGTCGCGGTGGACGTCGTCGGTCACGATGTGGCCTTCCGGGGCGAGTTGGCGGACTAACCACTACGGCAAATGGCCTGCTACCCAGTCTACGGAGCACCGACACGCCAGGACAAAGCGTGATCACACGTTCACGCCCTAGCCCCCTCCGCGCAACGTGTGGAGGACGCCGTCGAGTTCCTCCGGCGTGACCAGAACTTCGCGGGCCTTGGAGCCCTCGGACGGGCCGACGACGCCGCGCGACTCCATCAGGTCCATCAGCCGGCCGGCCTTGGCGAACCCGACCCGCAGCTTGCGCTGCAGCATCGAGGTCGACCCGAACTGGGTGGACACCACCAGCTCGGCCGCCTGGCAGAGCAGGTCGAGGTCGTCGCCGACGTCCTCGTCCACCTCCTTCCGGCCCTGCGGCGGCGCGGTCACGTCCTCCCGGTACGCCGGCTGGGCCTGGTCCTTGCAGTGCGCCACCACCGCGTGGATCTCGTTGTCGGACAGGTACGCGCCCTGGATCCGCTGCGGCTTGCTGGCCCCCATCGGCAGGAACAGGCCGTCGCCGCGGCCGATCAGCTTCTCCGCGCCCGGCTGGTCCAGGATGACCCGCGAGTCGGCGAGGCTCGCGGTGGAGAACGCCAGCCGGCTCGGCACGTTGGCCTTGATCAGCCCGGTGACCACGTCCACGCTCGGCCGCTGGGTGGCCAGCACCAGGTGGATGCCGGCGGCGCGGGCGAGCTGGGTGATCCGTACCACCGCATCCTCGACGTCGCGCGGCGCCACCATCATCAGGTCGGCCAGCTCGTCCACGATCACCAGCAGGTACGGGTACGGCCGGTAGACCCGCTCGCTGCCAGGCGGGGTCCTGATCTCGCCCTTGCGCACCTTGCGGTTGAAGTCGTCCACGTGCCGCACCCCGCTGGCCTCCATGTCGGAGTAGCGGTCGTCCATCTCCTTCACCACCCAGGCCAGCGCGTCGGCGGCCTTCTTGGGGCTGGTGATGATGGGCGTGACCAGGTGCGGGATGCCCTGGTAGGCGGACAGCTCGACCCGCTTGGGATCGATCAGCACCATCCGCACCTCGTCCGGGGTGGCCCTGGTGAGCACCGACGCGATCAACGCGTTGATGCAGCTGGACTTGCCGGCGCCGGTGGCACCCGCGATGAGGATGTGCGGCATCCGGGTCAGGTTCGCCACCACGAACCCGCCCTCGATGTCCTTGCCCATCGCGACCACCATCGGGTGCGGGTCGCCGGTCGCGGCGTGCGAGCGCAGCACGTCGCCGAGGTGCACGTTCTCCCGGTCGGTGTTCGGGATCTCCACGCCGACCGCGCTCTTGCCCGGGATCGGGCTGATGATCCGGACGTCCGGCGATTTGACCGCGTAGGCGATGTTGCGGGACAGGTTGGAGATCCGCTCCACCTTCACGCCGGGGCCCAGCTCCACCTCGTACCGCGTCACCGTCGGTCCGCGGGTGAAGCCGGTGACCTGCGCATCGACGTTGAACTGCTCGAACACCTCCTGCAGGGCGGCGATCACCACGTCGTTGGCCCGGGTGCGGACCTTGCCGGGGGCGCCGTGCGTGAGCAGGTTCGGCGGCGGCAGCCGGTAGTCGCCCTCGGCCAGCGCGAGCTGCTCGGCCCGGGTGGGCAGCGGGGCCGGCCCGGGCTCCGACCTGCGGGCCGCCGGCCTGCCCCGGACCCCCGGCACCGGCTCCACCCCGCCAGGGCCGGCCGGATCGGGGTCGGCCGGATCGGGGCCGGCCAAATGGGGGCCGGCCAGATGGGGGCCGGCCGGATCGGCGGCGGACGCGGCGAGCGAGCCCTGCCGACGGCGGGACGCCCGACGCAGGTGCACCGGCTCGGCGGCTTCCTCCGGTGCCGGCTCCCGGCCGCGTTCCGCGTCCCGCTCCGGGTCCGGCTCGGCGGCCGGGTGATGCCGGCCGAGCAGCCGGTCCGGCAGCTCGCGGAGCCGGGTGGCCACCTGGTTGAGCGGGGTCGCGGTGACCACGAGCACGCCGAACGCCGCCACCAGCCAGAGCAGCGTGGCGGCCATCACCACGCCCACCCCGGCGGTCAGCGGCCCGGCGACGATGGCGCCGAACACGCCCCCGGCGTCATGGCGCCCGGCGGCGTCGGCCGGCGAGGCAGCGGCGACATGCGCGAGGCCCAGCGCGGCCAGCGCCACGGCCGCCCAGCCCACGATGAGCCGGCCGCGGGCCTGCGGGTTGCCGCCGCGGCGCAGCAGCACGAACGCGGCCAACGCCAGCAGCACGGGCAGCGCCAGCGCGGTGCGGCCGAGGCCGGCGCGCAGTACCCCGCCCAGCCACCGCCCGACCGGGCCGGCGCCGTGCCACCACAGCCCGACGGCGAGCACCAGGCCGAGGCCGAGCACCCCGAGGCCGGCACCGTCGCGGCGGTGCGCGGGGTCCAGGTCGCGGGCGGTGGCGGCCTGCCTGCCCACCGCCCGGGAGATGCCGCCGACCGCGTGCGCCAGCAGCATCCACAGCCCGGCCAGCCCGCGGTAGACCCCGCGGAACACGGCGCCCACCGGCCGTGGGCTGGCCGGGCGGCGGGCCGGCGGCCGGCGGCCGGGCGCCTTGCGGGGGGCCGGCGGACGCGCGCGCGAGGCCGTACTCCCCCGCGCCGGCGCCTTCCGCGGCCGCGAGCCGGAGCTGGTGCGGGCGGGCATGCCGACCACGGTATCGGTGCGAACCGCCCCGCCCCCGCCGACACGCACCGGCCGCGCACCGGCGGGCCGACGCCCGCAGCCCATACCGCGGCCGACCCACGCCGGCCCCATACCGCCGCCGAACCCGCCGGGCCCACACCGCGGCCGTTCGACGCCGGCCACACCCGCCCACCGGGTGATCGTCGCCGACCTCCTACGGCTGGAGGCGACAAAACCCGGCGACGATCACCGCACCTGGCCACACATCCATCCACCCCTCCGCCCCATGAGTGATCATCCCCGACCTCCTACGGCAGGAGGCGACAAAACCCGGCGACGATCACCGCGCCCGGGGGGCGAGCCGCCCACCACACCACCCCACGGGTGATCGTCGCCGACCTCCTACGGCAGGAGGCGACGAAACACGGCGACGATCACCGCGCCCGGGGGGGCGAGCCGCCCACCACACCACCCCACGGGTGATCGTCGCCGACCTCCCCCGGCAGGAGGCGACAAAACCCGGCGACGATCACCGCGCCCCCGGGGCCGGGCCCCCCACCACACCACCCCACGAGTGATCATCGCCGACCTCCCGCGGCAGGAGGCGACAAAACACGGCGACGATCACAGCACGCGGCCACACACCCGCCCACCCCTCCGACACGCACCGGGGGGCCGACCCCGCAGCCCATACTGCGGCCGACCCACACCGGTCCCACACCGCGGCCGGTCCACGCCGGCCCATACGGCGGCCGATCCACGCCGGGCCGCGTGACCTGGCACCACACCCGCCCACCGGGTGATCGTCGCCGACCTCCTACGGCTGGAGGCGACAAAACCCGGCGACGATCACCGCACCTGGCCACACATCCATCCACCCCTCCGCCCCATGAGTGATCATCCCCGACCTCCTACGGCAGG
>WNGA01002280.1_pt1 | contig 32228 bp, 37 predicted proteins | sample 5400061 | NCBI WGS metagenome assembly WNGA01 (sample SAMN13153366, study PRJNA577476) | soil metagenome | isolation source: 100 cm soil or saprolite under grassland replicate 2 | place: USA:California | collected 2016-06-15 | reverse complement strand
GCGTCCATTGTCAGAGGCAGATTCCGGCGGACCCATCAAGTGCGGTTTCAATCCGCGGATATCTGAGTGGTCGATCGCCGCTGCCACTTTGCCCGCTTCTCCACCACCTTGACAAAGCCGCGTCATATCTGTGGGAACTTGGGTCCACACCAATTCTTGGGGCTTTCCATAACGCGAACCCACAGGCTTGGGGCGATCAGCGCCGATAGACGTCGCGGCGGTGGGCGATCCTGGCAATGAGAACGAGGTCTTCGGTGTCGTACACGGCGTAGACGATGCGGTAATCGCCAACCCGGATGCGGAAGTCATCCCGCCCGGCAAGCTTCACCGAGCCTGGCGGGCGCGGGTCAATCGCGAGGTCATCGATTGCAGTGGCGACACGATCGTCGACCGATCCACGGAGCCGGCGGTACGCCTTGCTCGCCTCTGGGTGGAGGCGGACGTCGTATCTCTTTCTCGGTGCTACTTGCGGACCTTCGACCAGGGTACGGCGAGGTCGACTTCCTCGCGGGCCTGTAGTGCGGCGAGGCTGTCCTCGAGGTACTCGGCTCGCTCGACCATGGCCCGATACTGCTCGACATCGATGAGGACCGCAGCAAGCCGCCCACGCTTGGAGACGAAAAGGACTTCTTCACTCGAACGCAGCTGATCCAGCTCACGGCCAAGTCGGCTTCTCAAGTCGTCTGCTGTAACTACACGGGGAACTGCCATATCAAGGCCATTGTAGACCTTACGATCAACCGTAGGGTTGAGGACCGAGTGATCCCGTGAGGCAGGTCCAACATTCGGGAACCCAAGCGGATGATCCTCACCGGATTGGGACCGCGGAGACCGAGCGCTTGAGGCTTCCGACCGCCTTGGTCTTGCTCGCACCCAGCTCCTACATGGATATGTTGCACGTACCTCCGCGAGAAGAGCGGCTGAAGCTCGCGAACAGTCGTTTAGATCCAGTAATCCAGGCTCACGCTATGCCACGTCTGGCGTTCGATCGACTAATCGCAGCGGTTGCGTCCGCACAGCGATCAGGCCTGCCTTACGAGGAGAGCAGCAATGACCGTCAACCCGATCGATGCTCGGCACGCCAGTTCGGCCGACTGACCACGTCAGTGGACGAGAGGGGGCGCGGGTGCGGCCCCCTCTCTGCTGGGTCCTAGGTCGGTGTCGGGTCTGGGTACGAGCCTCCGAAGATATCGGAGTTGCCGAAGTTCGCGGGACAGTCCTGCTGGGGCGCCGGCCGCGCGACGGTCGTGCCGTTCCGAAGCGACATCCGCCAGGCGTCGATGGCAGAGCAGTCCCCCGCGTTCCTGGCATCGTTCCAGACCGCCGCACCGTAAGTCCGGGTCGCGACGGCGTAAACGTAGTCACCTAGGAACTCGCCGACCAGGTTGTTCTGGCTCGAGCCCCTCGGGTCACCGTTGGCACCGCGGTTCAGCTCGGTGAACGCCCCGGTAGCGTTGGCACTGACATCAGCGTGAAGGACGACCCCGACCAGGTTGCGCGGGTCGGTGGTGTTGGTGCGGTAGGGAGTGGTGAACGCGTTGTATACCACGTAAACGTCGGTTCCGTCCGGCGAGATGGCCGGAGCGGTGTAGTAGCCGCGGTCGCCTGCGGTTTCGATCGCCCGCGGCGTTGACCACGTCGCCCCGCCGTTGCCCGATTCGGTGAAGTACACGTGCGGGGTGGCAAGGCTTCCGCTCACGTAGGTCAGCACCATCCGGTCAGTTGCGTCGGCGCCTGTAGGCGCTCCGTTCGCGATGTCGACGCTGGGTGCGGGTGCCAGGTCACTACGGGCGCCCGCGATGCCATCGATCGTCGGGCGGCCAAGGATCGGGTCGATTACGCCCGGCTGGGTGACAGGGCCCGCCACAGTGCGCGGTGCCGACCAGGTGGCGCCTCCGTCGCTGGAGATTGACACAAACTCAAAGGCCTGGTGACCGCCCGAAGACTGCGTGCCGACGCCGAAGACGTACGCGTTGCCATTGCTGTCAGTGCGGACCGTGCAGCCATCCATCGGGTTGCGTTGGCTGTTGTTCGCCGCCGCGCCGATTGGATGCTGCGTCCAGGTAGTGCCGCCATCTCTTGAAACGGCGACCTGCAGTTGCGCAGGCGCTGCGTTTGGGCTCAACTCCTGCCCCACGAAGCTTGCCCAGCACACGTAGACGTTGCCGAAGAATCTGCTGGACGAGGCGTTGTCGGCCCAGATCTGCTCTTTGTCTGAAAACGTGGTCGAGGATTGCCGCGAGATGAGCACTGGTGGCATCCACGCGCTCTTCACGCTGGCGGCTGCGGCCGTCACGTCGTCCGTGCGAGAAACCGCGATGGCCTCGAAACCGCGAAACGCCTGCTCCCCAGAGGCGGTCGGCGCGTTTGAAGTCAGGTTCGCGTAGTAGAGCCTCGAACCGTTGGTCCAGCTGAATCCCCCTGAGCTGGGCTTGGGTCCAAAGGCGAGCGCGGGGTCGCCATCGGCAATGAGGCCGTTCTCGTAATACCAGGGCAGGGTGCCGATTGGCCCGGGCGTCGGCGTGCAGCCTGCATCGGGTCCGACCACGCCCAGGCAGTTGCGCGCCGTCAAACCCGTGTAGGTGGGCTGGACCCAGCCGTGACCGCTGTCGAAGGAGAAGTAGATGCCTGAAACGCCGATCCCGGCCGTGAAGGGGCAGGTTGTGTCGGCGCCGGCGTTGCATGCTTCCTCGTCGATCTCGTCGTTTGACCCGGCGGCGAGGATGCGGGCTCGTTCTGTTTGTTCTGCGAGAAAGGCGTCGATGGGCTGCCGACGCTGACGAGCGTATCGGCGCCGGCCGTGGCGGAGATCGTGGTGGCCACGGCAAACAACGCAGCGACCGGTAGCGCCCAGAGTTTGAGACTGAAGCCAGGACCTTTTGACGAAGTCTATCCCGATCCGAGGTCCGGCGCCCACAGACCCCCTTGCGGGAAGCGTCTGGCGCCATTGGGTCGTCCGGGTTGAGCTTCGTGAGCAATCAGGTTCCGTCGGATATACCGAGGCTGATCCCCAGCCTGACAATCGTCGGTTGGTTCGTGTTACGGACGGCCCATTCAAAACCGCGTACTAATGAGCCACCGCGCGGTCCCACGGAAAGTCGCGCCGCCCGTAGGGGGCAACGGACGGGGCAACGCGGCGTGCGTCAGTGTTCCGGAATGATCCCTGACGAGGTTAACCCGGATCGGCCGGAGCAGCGATGAGTCCGTGGTGGTTTGTCAGTCTCTACTGCGTACGGAGCCAGGCTGAGATGCGGCCGGAGCCGGCGGTCGAGAAAAAGGAGTCATGAGATGACGCGGTACCTGATTTCGTTCCCCAGCGGCGCGATGGATCACATCCCCCATGAGGAGTTCCCAGCCGTAGAAAAGGCCGCTCACGCGGTGGTCCAGGAGGCCATGGACGCAGGCGTGTGGGTGTTCGGCGGCGGGCTGGCCGAAGACGTGGATCCAATCATGGTGGCCGGTGACGGGACGATCACCGCCGGCACTTACCCGCAGACCAAGGAGTTCAACGGAGGGTTCACCGTCCTCGACTTGCCCTCTCGGGAGGCAGCCCAGGAGTGGGCCGCGAAGATCGCCACCGCCTGCCGCTGCGCTCAAGAGGTCCGCGAGTTCATGCCCGACCCAGCGGTGGGCAACTGAGCGAAGCCCCAATCGCGACTTGCACCTGGACGTCATCCCCGCTCGGGCAATCGGGTATTTCGACAGCCGAGACCGCCGTTTCTCGCTGGTATCGGTGGTCATTATTGGCGCATGGCGCTGATCGTCTGCCCGATCACGGTCGTCAACGCGGCGATCGAGCGCGTATGGGCGATGCTGACCGATCCGGACAGCTATCAGCGCTGGGCCGACGCCGAGTTGGTCCGCGCGTCGCCTCAGGGGCCGGTGCGCGAAGGCCAGGTGCTGGACTTCCGGACGCGCGAACAGGGAGTCGCCTTCCGCGTGCGGATGGACATCGGCAAGCCGGAGCCCCCGCTGCTGCTAACGCTTCGAGTCCACATGCTTGGCCGCCTCAAGCAGGCGGCGGAGTCGGGCTAGGGGACCGGACCGTCAGGCTCCAGAACCTTTCGGGCGCTTACACGACGAGCATACTTCGCCTGTGCCCCCGTGTCCGAGCCGGCATGAGGCGAAGCTTCTGGTCGCATGGGACTGAGATCGCGCGAAATAGGTCAAGACCTGGTGCACACCGGGGTCCTCGTCCAGGCCGATATCTCCGGGTACACACGCTACGTAAGCAGGACTGCAATTCAGGACTCTTCAGCCACCGTCCGTGAGTTGCTGGGCGTACTCGTCGACGAGATCGGAGGGCGCCTCGAGCCAGCCCAGTTCGAGGGCGACTCCGTGACGTTCGCCGGTGACCTCGGCGCTCCCCAACTTGTCGAGCAGCTGGAGCATGCGTACATCGCCTTCAAACGCTGGCTCCGCGACATGCAGAAGTGCAACACGTGCACGTGCGAAGCCTGTGCTCGAACAACAGACCTTGCGCTCAAGTTCATTGGCCACCGCGGCGAGTATGCGTGGCAGCCGCTCGGCCACCGGCGGCAGCAGCTCCACGGCCCGGAGGTCAACAAGTCGTTTCGATTGCTCAAGAATCATGTCCCTCTTGACGAGTACCTCCTCCTAACCTCGCCCGTGCTGGATCAGCTCGACACGGACAGTCGCACGGAGTACACGCCTCACGTCGAGGAGTACGAGCACGTCGGACGTGTCAATTGCGGATACCGCCCGCTGAGCCCGGTATGGGAGGCGGCCATGGCCCGTGAGAGGACGCGCGTATCGCGCGACGAGGCGCGCCTTTACTCGGAGGTAACGCTGCCGACCGGAATCGACCAGACATGGCGCATGCTCATCGAGCCTGAATCAATCCGCCGGCTGCACGGCCTGCAGGACATCAAGACCCGAACTGGAGCGCGCGGGACCGAGCTCGGAGCGGTGTACTCATGCCGGTACGCCGATCCGCACCGTGAACCTGAGGTGATCCGGGTCACTGAGTCCGACCAAGGGGCCGTGCATTCGGTGGTCTACGAAACGAAATCGACCGGACCCCTGTACATGACCGCCTACCTGACGTCAGATGGAGCGGTGACCCGAGTTGGAACTGCCTGGCTGTGGGAGCCGGGCAACCGCAGGCCCCGGTTCACAAGAAACTCGGTGAAGGACCGAATGAACCAACTGAATGATCGTTTGCTCGAACTGGCGGCGTCCGAGTCGAGTCGGCAAGGAAACCGGTAGCTAGGTCCAACACCTGCCGTGCCTCGATGGCAGCGGAGTGCTCGGCTGGGGGCCGTCTGGTGGTCATCGCTGATGGAACCCCGAATGTGCCCGCCGATCACGGTCGGCGCCCGTTCGCGTTACGGAAACTACGGCCCACCAACTCTTGGCACGAGGTTGTCGAGAGAATAGGAGTCCAGTGGCAACTCCTCGGCCGGTCACAATTGCGTTGGCGGGTACTGGTTCGCGGGGCAGCATGTTCGCAAGCTTTGCGCAGCAGTATCCGGACCGGGCTCGCATCGTGGCGGTCGCCGATCCACGCGCCGATCGCCGTGACGCTTTGGCGGATCAGCTCGCGGTGGCGGCGGACCGACGTTTCGACGACTGGCGGGAACTCGTCTCGTTGCCCCGGTTCGCCGATGCCGTGATCGTCGCAACGCCGGACCGCGAGCACGTGGGACCAGCTTGTCGCTTTGCCGAGTTGGGCTACCACGTACTGCTGGAGAAGCCGATCGCACCAACGCGGGCAGAGTGCATCGAGGTAATCGACTCGGTCGAAAAAGCCGGGGTCATATTCGCGGTCTGTCACGTTATGCGCTATACGGCCTACACGGATTCGGTGAAGGACATTGTCGCCACGGGTCGGCTGGGCCAGGTCGTCGGCATTGAGCACCTCGAGCCGATCGGCTGGTGGCACTTCGCCCACTCGTATGTGCGGGGCAATTGGCGCCGCTCGGACCAGGCAGGGCCGAGCATCTTGACAAAGTGCTGCCACGACTTGGACTGGCTCCGGTACATCGTCGACCGGCCTGCCGTTGCAGTGTCCAGCTGGGGCGGCCTGCACCACTTCACGGCAGTCAACCGGCCGCCCGGTGCGGCCGATCGATGCCTGGACTGTGCGGTCGAGCCGGATTGCCCGTACTCTGCCGCGCGGCTCTACCTGGGCTGTCTGGGCGACGCGCAGCGCGAGCGCTGGCCCCTTTCCGTTGTCACAACCGACCTGACCGAACCGGGGGTGCGGCGGGCATTGCGTGACGGCCCGTACGGGCGATGCGTCTACGGCTGCGACAACGATGCGGTCGACCACCAGGTCGTGACAATCGAATTTGAGGGAGGGATCACGGCGAGTTTGACGATGAGCGCCTTCACGCCGGCCGATCGGCGCCGGACGCGGATCATGGGTACTCGAGGTTTTCTCGATGGCGACGGCCGTCGGCTCACAATGACTGACTTTGTTACTAGCGTGGTCCATTCATTCGACCTGCCCAGCACGGGATTGGACGCAGGCGGCGGGCACGATGGAGGCGACTTCGGTGTCATGAGCGCGTTCCTGGATGCGGTCTCATCAGGCGATCGGTCCTTGATCCGCACTGGGCCCCGCGAGTCGTTGGAGAGCCACCTCATGGCTTTCGCTGCAGAGCGCAGCCGCTTGACGGGAGTCCGGGTAACCGTCTGGGATTAGCGACCGGAGGTCGGTGGTTCGAGTCCAGCGCCCATCCCGGCCTTTCCCGAGCTTAACCAGGCTGGGGCGGCTTGACCATTCTCCAGTGAGCTCCCCCATCAGAAGTCATCGCCAATCCGTTATCGGTGGAACGTGCGGCCGAGGTCATGGCCCACCACGCATGGTCGGCGTCGATCACACCGGCGGTCTGAAAGTTCCAGTACTCGGGGAAGCCGCTGGCGACCACTTCACGCCAGGTCGAGCCTCCGTCGGCCGTCCTGTAGATAACGCCGTCTGGTGAGGTCAAAGTCCACCAATGGGTGGCGTCGACGAAAGCCAGCTCCTGGATCCCGGCAGGAACCGGTGGCAACGATCGCCACGTTGCCCCGTGGTCCGAGGACACGAACGCACCGGGACTGACCGGTCCACCTTCTGCCACCACGAGCACAGCTCCGCCGGGGATCAGCCCCACGCTGGTGAAGTACTCACCTCGTTGCGAAGGAGCGAGCTGGAGGTCGTGCCAGCTGGCGCCTCCGTCGGCGGTGGTGTAAACGATCGGCGCCGATACGTTGTTTGCGCCGAGCCAGCCCTCACCCGACTCCCGAAACGCGTGCTGCGTGACTCCAAACGTGTCGAGAGCCGCCCCAGGAGGGAGGCCGGCCGGGAGCAAGGACCACGTGACTCCGCCGTCTCCGGTCGAGAAAAGTCGTGGGTGGGCCGATTGGGCGTCGTCGAAGGAGTCCCGCGCGAGCGCCCAGCCGCGAGTGGGGCTGGCAAACGTGAGCCAGGGTGGAGGGTAGTCGCGGCCCTCGGGGCCTTCGATGAGCTGCCAGCTCGCACCGCCGTCGACAGTTCGGTACATGCTCGGACCGATCTCCGCCAGCCCGTGCTGAGCGTCGAAGAACCGCAAGAAACCCTCCGAGCCCTGGCCGGTGCCCGTGTACTGACGCAGCCAGTGCCTGGCGCCGTCTGTGGTCTTGAAGATCCAGAACGTGCTCGAGGATGGACATTCCGCCAGGTCAGGGCTTCGACACGAACCGAGGACGGCGTAGTCGACGACGATCGCCCAGCCGGCCTGTGGGCTGATGAAGTCGTATGTCGCCGAGTAAGTCCCCGACATCACTGGAACCGGCGATGGGGATGGTGCCGTCGCTCGCGGTCCCGCCGAGCGCATGTACAGCAGCCCCGTCAGCACGACCGCGGTGAGTGCCGCGGCGATGATCGCTATGGCTCGCTTCGAGCGCCCGCTCTCGAGCTGCTGCCCGTCTATGGTCAAAGAAGATCGAGATAGATTGTGAATCCATGATCGGCCTTGTCCGACCGCCTGACGTCGACGACGCTGCCGCCATCGCCCGGGTGCACGTGGCAAGCTGGCGGTCCACCTATCGCGGCCTCCTGCCCGACACGAGTCGGGTCACTTGAATGAACCCGTTACTTGTCGAGCCATGAGGCAGACCCCATGAATGTCGTCGAGTGGCTGCTGGACTCCGACCCGGCGATCCGCTGGCAGGTCATGGGCGACCTTGTTGACGCGCCCGAAGAAGACGTCGCGGCAGAATGCGGCCGTGTCGCCAACGAGGGCTGGGGCGCACGGTTGCTCGCCCTCCAACGCCAGGATGGCCACTGGGATGCAGGCCCCCCGACGTTTACCTCCACCGCCGCGGCGGAATGGTGGCACTCACTACCACCCGCGAGGCAAGGCACCTTGTTCCCCGAATGGACGTCCACGGCCTGGAGCTTGATGCTGCTGCGGAGCTTCGGTCTTGATCCCGTGAGCGCAAGCGCGCGACATGCCGTGCGCCGGGTCCGCGAGCACTGCAGGTGGGAACACGACGGCGAGCCCTTCTTCGCGGGCGAGGTTGAGCCGTGCATCAACGGCAAGGTCGTCGCGATCGGGGCCTACTTCGGCGAGAACGTCCAGCGCATCGTGGACCGTCTCCTCGGCGAGCAGATGAACGATGGAGGGTGGAACTGCGAGCAGGAGAATGGATCGACGCGCGGATCATTCCACAGCACGATCGACGTGCTGGATGGGCTGCTGGAATACGAACGAGCGACTGGTGGCTCGCCGGACGTGAATGCCGCCCGTCTCCGCGGCCAGGAGTATCTCCTCGACCGGCGGATGCTTCGCAGACTTTCGACCGGTGAGGTGATCGACCCGTCCTGGACACAGTTCTCCTACCCGACCTACTGGCACTACGACCTGCTCCGAGGTCTCGACTACCTGCGCGCGGCCGCCGCCGTTCCTGACGAGCGGGCGAGCGAGGCGATCGACCTGGTCGAGTCGAAGCGCGACGCGGACGGCCGCTGGCCCCTCGAGAATCCCCATCCCGGCCGGCTGCACTTCACGATGGACGAGGGCGAGGGCAGACCGAGCCGGTGGAACACCCTCCGGGCTATGCGTGTCCTCAAGTGGTACGAGCAAACACCACCAGCGGCGATGACTCCATGATTCCCGCCCGAGGCCTCCGCCGTTAGAGCGCGGGCCATATTCGCAAAGAGTTGATTCGACCAGCCATAAAATGGTGGGCCCTTGCCATCGCGGCCCTTGACCCGGCTGACGCTAGCGGCCCTGCTCGCTGCCGCTTCTCTGATCCCTGCAACGTCTGGACAAGCTGCATGGAACGCGGTGCCCTCCAGGTTCGCGGCACGAACCGTTTTCATCCACTACTACGACTGGTACGGTGCACCCCCTCTCAGTCCGACTTATGTGCACTGGGACGGCGGCAACAGTAGCCGACCCGATCCCAGCCAAAACATCACGTCAGCCTCCTACCCGGTGCTTGGGGCCTACGACAGCTCGTCCACTTCCGTGGTGCGACAGCACATGGCCTGGATAAAGGCAGCTCACGTCGACGTCGTCAGCCTCGACTGGTTTGGGCGAGGTAGCCGCGAGGACAGGCTGGCCAAGCGAGTGATGGACGGCGCGGCCGCCCAGGGGCTGAAGGTCAATTTCGTGATCAACCCCTATGTCGGCGAGACCGTGGCGTCGATCGGTTCCGACATTGCCTACATAAACCGCCAGTACGGAAGCCACACGGCCTTCTACCGTGTGTCGCGTCCAACCAAGTACGGCCCATCCACGAGGTTGCGCGGCGTGTTCATGCTCTACAACCCACCTCCGCCGCGCCTTCACTACACCGAGTACAGCAAGCTCATGGATCAGATTCGCGGGACTGCCAACGACGCCATCGTCTTGGTCCGCACCGACGACAGACTGCTGTACTCCGATACCAATCTGCGCCCGTACCTGAGCGCCTTGCATTTTGATGGGATGTTCAACTACGGGGTTTACGGCAAGGCCGATTACCAGCGTCAGCTGCCCCAGTCAAACGACTACATCTTGATGTTTTCGGTAGGGCCTGGATTCGACAACAGCCGGGCATCAGGAATCAGCAGCCCCGTCACGATTGCGCGCAACAAAGGTGCCTACTACGACGGCGGCTGGTCAACCTTAATCGGCCGACGACCGGAATGGATCTCGGTCGTCACCTTCAATGAATGGCACGAGACAAGTCAGATCGAACCCTCGCGGCCCTTCAGCTACGGCGGCTTCCGGTACCTCGATTACGAGGGTGCGTATGGATTGCATGGCACAGCCGCCTCCAATGCCTACCTCACTCGGACCGCCTTCTGGGCAGACCGCTTCAAAGGCAAAGGGGGAACGCCCAGTCCTCCGCCGGCGACGAGCCCTCCGCCCGCGACGAGCCCTCCGCGGCCGGCAACCAGCCCCCCATCGGTCCCGGCCATCTCTACTCCTGGTCGGCTTCCAGAAGTGCCGAGGCTGGCATTCATCCTGGTCGTCGTCGGTGGTTTGACAGCGGCCGCCGTGGTGCTCTGGAGGCGGAGACGATAGGTTCAGCGCCGGGCGAATCACCGAGGCGGTAGGTGGTTCGAGTTCACCGCGGCCATCACGGAAAAGCCCCGGATCCGGGGCTTTCGTCGCCCGCAAGGCAACACACAGTAGGGTGAGCACATGACGATTCAGCGCATGGACAACGTTCTCATCGTTGTCGACGACCTCGAGGCGGCCAAGTCCTTCTTCATCGAACTCGGCCTCGAGCTCGAAGGCGAGACGCAGGTCGAGGGACCTTCGGTCGACAGCCTGATCGGGCTCAAGGATGTTCGCGCCACCCTCGCGTTGATGCGGACCCCGGACGGCCACGGTCGCATCGAGCTCGACAAGTTCCACACGCCCACTGCGATCAGGTTTGGGCCTGTGGACGCGCCGGTGAACGCGCTGGGCATCCGTCGCATCATGTTCGCCGTCGAGGACATCGACGCCATCGTCGCGCGCTTGCTCGCCCACGGGGCCGAGCTGATAGGCGAATTGGTGCAGTACGAGGACACGAATCGGCTCGCCTACATCCGCGGGCCTGAAGGCATCATCGTCGGGCTGAGCGAGCAGATCGGCTAACCGGATCAAAAGTGAATGCCGTGGCCGAACACCAGGTGGCGGTTCGGTGTGCGCTCTATGTCTAGACGGTCTGGTTCTGGAAATTGGGCTGGATCGCGATTGGCCGCGCCGACCAGGGGCAGCCCCTCGGGCGACCCGCCTTTACGGGATGAGACTCGCGCCGAGAGGTGGACCTTCCGTCGTGACTCTTACTTCGATTTCTTCTCCCTGGATGCGCCTCGTTTGCGTGGCAGGCAACCCATCCGCGTTCGCGCAGCCGCTCAGCTCTGCGGTCGAGGAAAGCGCGCACTTCCGTTCAAAGCCAAACTTCTAAGATTTGCCGGGCGGGTGCAACCGGTTGGAGGTGGGCGCAAATGAACGTCGTCCTCTGGATCCTGCAGATCGTACTGGGGCTGTTCTTCGTGTTTCACATGACCCTTCTGCTGCGGGCGTCACCCGCCCGGGCTCGGGGCACGATGAGGTGGATGACCGAAATGCCATCCGGCCTGCGCCTTTTCGCGGCCGTGGCCGAGGGTCTGGCCGGGCTGGCTCTCATCTTCGCGCCGCTCGTGCGTGACATCGACTACTTGGCCCCGATGGCAGCGGCAGGGCTGGTGCTCCTGATGCTCGGCGCCATCGTCTTCCATCTGCGGCGACGCGAGTATCCGAACATCGGCTTGAACACCGTCCTCGGCGTCCTGGCAGCGGTCATCGCGTGGGGCCGCTTCGGCCCGTACCGCTTCTAGGCGCGGTCGACGTGGAAGCTCTGACTGGTTGCGCTGCCCTGCCAAGCTGGTAGGCGAGTCACCGGCTCACGCCAGATAACCCCCCGCGGCCCTTCAAAAGCCACCCGCTGCCAGGATTGATTTGTGGCGATCAACCAGCGTCTCGGCGCCCTGGTGGTCGCCGCGTTCGCGATCGGATTCACCCGCATGCCCTGGTTGATTCGACTGCTCAACCCCGTGCTGGGGTGGTTGCTCACAACTCCCCTACCCGCCGGTCCGAACGCTCTGCTGACCGTTCGTGGGCGAAGAACTGGGCGGCCGCGGACGGCGCCGGTGGCCTTCCTGGATCTTGGCGAGCGGGGCCTTCTTCAGGCCGCAGCGCCGGACGTGAGTTGGGTGCGCAACCTCCGAGAGTCCAGTGAGGCCGTGATCAGGCGGGGAGCCGTGACGCGAAAGTTCGACGCGACCGAGTTGGCGCCTGAAACCGCGGGTCCCATCCTGCGTGAGCTCCTCGCGGCGTTCCCGCGCTCGCGACTGGTCCGTGCCGTCGTGGGTCCGAACGCTCGACCGCCGGTCGCCGTCCTTTACTCGTTCCGGCTCCGGGTCGACGATGCCGTCGCCGACTACATCGCCCTGGCGAGGCGTCAGCCGGTGTTCGAGCTGCGCGCTGATCGGGGGGCGTCAACCCTGTTCGACCATTCGGGCACAACCGGTCTCACCCCGAGCCCAGGACTGCCTCATTCGGGCGATTTTGGCGAAAGGAGTCAGCCGCGGCTCCTGATGGTGGCGAAGTGGCGAAGGTGGGGCTGATTTGATCGGTCATGTGGGCTTGATCGAAGCCACGATCACGTCCTGGCCGACCTTGATCACGTCGCCGTCTGACAGCGCCCTCTCCTTGATGCGCTGGTCGTTCACGATCGTTCCGTTCGCGCTGCCCAGGTCGGTCAGGACGTACCTGCCGTTCGTGAACTGGATCTGCGCGTGGCGGCGCGACGTCGCAGGATCGTTCAGGACGACGTCGTTCTCGGAATCGCGACCGAGAAGAGCGATCCCGGTGGGCTTGATTCGAAACCTGAAGCCCGTGTCAGGACCCGCGGACACCGTCAGGATCGCGACCGGCGGGGCGGCGGGCATCGCGCCGAGGACCATCGTTTTCGCCTGAGTCGGGGGCAGAGGCAGCGGCGGCGCCGGCGGAGCGGCCTCGACGGGAGGCGCCGCCTGCATCGGGGGCTGAGCGGGTGGCGTGGGAGGCACAGTCGGTGTGGCAGGAGGGGCAGGAGCGGCTGGAGCGTCAGGAGCGTCTGGCGGAGCTGCATAACCGGCAGCCGACTGGTATTCGGGACGCCACCACGACGGCAGCTGCCCGGCTATGTGGGCGGCGCCTCGTTCGGCGGCGGTTGGCGCTGCCGTCGACGGAGGTGCGGGAGGCGGCGCCGGCGTCTGCGCCGGCTGCCCTGCCGGCTTGTCATCCGCCGGCCACCAGGAAGGAAGTGACGATTTTGGCTTGTCGTCCTCGGCCATGTCGCTGCCCATCATCTCGTAACTCCAGCCAGGGTGAAGCGTTTACCTCATTGAGCGGTCTTCATCACGCATTCGACGCTCAAGGGAGGTTCATACCGTTGGGGAACCGAGTTCGCGTGATCCAGGTCCTGATCATCATTTCTGCGCTCGTCGGTCTGTTCGCGCTGCGTTCCGCCCGGCCGCGCCAGGGTGTGCTCACCGGCGCCGCCGCCCTTCACTGACAGCAAGAGCCGAACAGCAACCAGCACCGCCGTTCAGAAGTCGACCCGTGCGGCCCGCAGCCTGCACGGGTCGCACCATCTCCATCGGTGGCCGAGTCTTGCCCGCCTGGATCGGGGGACTTACACTCAACGACCGTGAATTCTGTCGGCGACAGTTTTGCGTGGCCGTTCCAGGACCCCAACTTCTTCGGCAAGATCGTCGTCCAGGGACTGATCACCATCATCCCGATCGTGGGCTGGATCGCCACCGCCGGCTGGCTCGTGCTGACGATCGACAACTACCGCGCCGGCCGGCGCGAGCTACCGCCGGCGGGTTTCCACCTCGAGCGCGGGATCGCTCTGTTCGTCGTCTACCTGGTCTGGGCGATCGTCTTCGGGATTCCGGGCGGGATCGTCCAGGGCGCGGGCAACTCGAATGACAACGCGGGCCTGGCGTCGCTCGGAGGCTTGATCAGCTTCGGGCTCAGCCTGCTGCTCGCGTTCCTGGCCCCTGCGGTCATCCTCTCCACCTATCGCGCCGGTTTCGCGGGGGGCTTCAACATCAACGGGATCTGGCAGATGGCCACGGCCAACCCGACCAACACCGTCATCGCCGGTCTGTTGATCTGGGTGGCGGGACTCATCAGCGGCGCCGGGGTGATCCTGTGCTGCATCGGTCTTCTCTTCACGATCCCATACGGGAGCGCTGTGGTCGCCGGCGTGGTGACCTGGTTCGAGCGCGTGTCCTCGGGACCGGCGCCGGCCACCCCGGCGGCGAGCTAGAAGAAGGACAGACCCCGGCAAAGAAAAAGGAGCGGAGCCGAAGCTCCGCCCCCTTCACGCACCCCACTCCGTCGGTTTAAAGGGTGTTACCTACCGATGTCGTGCTCTCAGCTTTCCGGCGCGGCGCCGTGAGTGTTGCCCGAGACGCAAGTCCCGAACTCGCGGCCGACCTGCCCGCCATCCTGGCATTCCTTCACATGAGCCGCCCCAGCGCCGTTGCGGTGCGCCTGTCCGTTGGTTGACGCGATCGCGCTCACGCACTGGCCGTGCACTCCATTGGGCCCCGTCGGGCATGTCGTGCGAGCGGCTGACGAGACGATGGCGCCGTGGTTGTCTCCGCTGGCGCTCTCGTGCATCGCCATCGCGGTGCCCGAGCCGAATGTGAGCGCGGCAGCGGCCGCCACGACGGCAATACGCAACTTGATCATCAGTCCCTCCTGAAATCGTGTGATGAAGTCCGTCCGGTTGACGGAAAGCTCTAACGCCGACCGCGTCGCGTCTAACCAAACTCCAGGCCCGGGCGCAAGAAATTAGACGTTTCGTCATTAAGCTCTCCAGCGGACGCACCACAGAGGAGGCAACATGGCAGCACTACGTCGCAGAACCGTCGTCGCAACGTTGTTGAAATTGATGCGGACGGTTGAGCTCTCGGCGCCGCCGTCACCTGGTCCCGGCTGCACCTGCGAAAGCTGCTTGCAGGCCTGGGACCGGCACAACCCCGGGAAGGTCAGACTTTCGGGCGACCTTTCGCGGCTGCGACCTAGTCTTGACTGAGCCGTCAGGCGATCGAGCCGAGCAGCGCCGCGTTGCTCAGCGAGACGACGGCCAGGCAGATCGTCACAGTCTGCACGGCCACCAGCGCGAAACGGTACGTCAGGCGCGACAGCCGGTGCGGGTCCTCGCGGACCCTGTAGGCGGCCGCGACCAGGGCCGCCGCGGCTGAGGTGACGATGATCACCTTGAAGCCCCACAACAGCGCGACGCCGCCGACATCGAGGATGCGCGCGCTGACCGGCATGGACTCCACCGCACCCCGGCTGCGACCGAGGGCAGTCGTCAGGGTATCCGTCGCCTGACTCCCGAGTAGCAGGCCGCTCCAGAGCAGCGCCTGCCTGACTTCCACAAAGTTACAACGCCCGGCGTGCGGTCCTGACCGGGTCGATCCGGCCGGGTTCGCGTTGCTAATGCGGAGGTGGCAGGTTAATGGACCAAGGAACACTGGTTTCCATGGGGGTCGTCGCCCTGGTCGTCGTGGTCGTGCTCCTGCTCATTCGCGCCGCCGCCGGCGGCCGCCGCAGGCCTCAACTCCGGCCGCTGGCGCCCGATTCACGCGAGCGCTACATCAGCGAGTGGGACGACCTCGAGTCCAGGTTCGTGGACTCACCCGAGCAGACGATTCGTGAGGCTGAGGCGCTGGTCATGTCAGTGCTCCGCGAGCGAGGCCATCCGCTGACCGAGCGGGACCTGCCGCAGGAGGTGCAGCGAGCGCACAGGCTGGGCTATTCGTCGCGCGACAGGACCGAGGGGATGCGCCTGGCACTGCTCCAGTACCGGGCCTTGATGGAACGCATGATGGGCTCGGTGTCCGAGACGCATCGCGACCAGCGGCGCCGGGAGCTGGCCTAGCCCTCAGAGCGCCGGCGCGGTCACGCGCGGCCATGCGTCGTAAACGGCGGAAAGGCGCGACGTGACCTCTGACGCGCCCGCGATGCTGTAGATGTAGGTGACGCCGGTCGGAGACGGCTGGCCGCCGAAGCATGTCGAGCACGGGCGCTCGCCGATGTACCAGACCAGGTCGTTGGTCAGAAAGCGGACGCCAGATCGCCCAGGGCCGATCTCGTTCGTGACCCGGTTGGCCTGGACGCTGTAGAACCCGACTCGGTCCACGCCGGCGTCGGTTGGCGTGGTGTAGGCGATCCAGCGGCCATCCGGGGACGACTTCGGCCGGACCCACATCACCGACGTCGCCGTCGACACGCCTGCACCAGGGTCCCAGCGCTTGACGCTGCCGGTCGGATCCCGAAAGAACAGACGGCCGGGCGCCGACGCCCAGACCGCCATCGTCCCGCCCGAGGTGGAGTAGACGAGCGACCCGTCGCTTGCCTTCCGGATCTGGTCGGGCGCGGTTTCGCCTGTCCCGCCCACATGGAAAGTCTGGAAGTACGCGACGTAGACACCGTCAGGTGAGAATCCGAGAAAGCTGTCGTCCTGGTTGAAGCTGACCCCGCGAGCCGGAGCCTCCGGCAGCGTGGTGAGGACCCGGTTGCCCGACTGCGTGACGAGGTGCCACGCGTTGTGGTCGAGGTAGGTCAGAGTGCGACCGTCGGGACTGAAGGCGTACTGCCCGGAGTCGAACCCGCTGGAGTAGGTCGCGAGCATCGTGGCCGGGCCGCCGCTGAGGTCGGCCTTGAGGATTTGCCGGTCCGCGGTCTCATAGGCGACCGTGGTCCCGGTGACGAACTGGGGGGCGAGCGCGGCAGCGGCGAACGTGCACAGATTCCTGGCGTGCGCCGGGTCCTGGATGTCGCGCACGACCACGGTCGGATCCCCGGTCACGGCTCCGATGACGAGGTTGTCGCCCGCGGGGACCGTGCCGGAGCAGTGGACGAGGGGAGAAGGCCCAGTGGTCGGGCTCGCGGGCGGCGCGCTCGCCTCGGACTGACCCGCCGAGGCTGATGGCGTGTTTGACGCGGGAGGGCCGGAGCCACCGCACGCAGAGATGATCAGCAAGAAGACCAGCGCTGCCCCGCGCACGGGGTAACAGTAGCCGCCGGAACCCAGAGACGCTGCTACGCGATCAGGTCGCTCAGCAACTTTCGTGTCTCCGCCGGCATCCTGTCGCGGAGCCGGTAGTTGATCCAGATGCCGCGCTTCTCGGATTCGACCAGGCCGGCCTCGGCCAGCTTCGCCATGTGGTGCGAGATGGTGGGCTGCGAGAGTTCGAGCCCCGCCGTGAAGTCGCAGATGCAGATCGGCGCGGCCGCCTTCCACAGCGAAGCCAGGATGGTGAGCCGCGTCGGATCGGCAAGCGCCTTCATCAATGCGGCGCGGCTGTCCGCCCAGCTCTCCTTGACGACCGGTAGGGCGCAGCACACCCCGCGCTCACGAATCACCGGAAGCTCCTTGACCGCCACGCACTTCATGCTACGCTATCCATCGAAAGTTGTCGATGGATTCAGGAGGCGGCATGCGCAACATCAAAGAGGGCGTCAGAACGTACTACGCGGACATCGCCAGGCAGCTTGCGGTCCTTCCGGTCGACGACTCTGCGAGCTGCTGCACGGGAGACGGCGATTGTGACTGTCAGTGTGGCTATTCCGGCCAGGAGCTGAAGGACGTCGGCCTGACCGACGCTGTCAGCCAGGGCTGCGGCAACCCGATGATGCTTGCGGACCTGAAGCCGGGCGAGGTCGTCCTCGACCTCGGCTCCGGCGCGGGCCTCGACGTCCTCCTTTCGGCGAGGCGCGTGTCTCCTGGAGGGCACGCCTACGGCGTCGACATGACAGACGAGATGCTCGAGCTTGCCAACCGCAACCGTGACCGCGCCCGGCTCAAGAACGCGACGTTCCTCAAGGGCTCGATCGAGAGCGTACCGCTGCCCGACGACTCCGTCGATGTGGTCATCTCGAACTGCGTGATCAACCTGGCCGAGGACAAGGGCGCCGTCCTCAAGGAGGCGTTTCGCGTCCTGCGGCCTGGCGGGCGCCTTGCGGTGGCGGATATGGTCGAGCTCGAGACGCTGAGCCCGGCGACCAAGGCCAGGCTCGATTCTTGGGCCGGCTGCATCTCGGGCACGATCCCCGTCGAGGAATATCGCACCGCGCTGACCAGCGCTGGGTTCGAAGACCCCGAGTTCGAGATCCACTCGACGCAGGCCCTGCCCGGCGTGGGCAAGGTCGGCAGCGCCTACATCCGCGCGAGGAAGAGCTAACCGATCCGGGCGAGCGCGATGTTGCGGGCCGCCGCGTCGGTGCTGATGCCGTCGCGGGCAGCCCGCTCCAGGATCTCGTAGACCGCGGCGCCGATCCCGGCGAGCTTCTCATCGAGAGTCTCGCGCGTCCAGTGCAGCTCTTCCAGGCCGCCGCCGTGCAGAACGCCCCCAGCGTTGATCACGAAATCAGGCGCGTAGACGATGCCGCGATCGCGCAGCAGGTCGCCGTCGGCCGGCGTCTCGAGCTGGTTGTTCGCCGCGCCCGCGATCACGCGGCAGCGGAGCTCGGGGATGGAGCGCGGGTTGAGGATGCCGCCCACCGCGCAGGGCGAGAGCACGTCGCACTCGGTCGTCAGCGCGGCGTCTGGACTGAGAACCTGGATGCCTTTAGCGCTCAACGCCTCGAGTCGTCGGGCGTCGACGTCGGTGGCGATCACCTTCGCGTCTGCCTCCATCAAGAGCTCGATCAGCCTGCCGCCGACGCCCCCCGCGCCCTGGACCAGCACGGTGCGCAGGCTCAGGTCGTCGGATTCGAAGGCGAAGCGGCACGCCGCGCGCATGCCGTGGAGGACGCCCACCGCGGTGTCGGGAGCCGTGTCGCCGGACCCGCCCGCCGCCTCGGTCTTGCAGAAGACGTAAGGGGTGACCTCGGCGATCACGTCCATGTCGAGCGCGGACGTGTTCATGTCCGGTGCGGTGCTGTACAGGCCGCCGAGCGAGTTGACGAACGCACCGTATTCACGCAGCAGGCGGCGGCGCGCCTCGCCCTGTGGAATCTCAGGCGTGGGCAGCGCAATGACAGCCTTGCCGCCTCCGTGTGGGAACTCAACGCAGGCGAACTTCAGGCTCATGGCCCCGGCCAGGCGCATGCCGTCGGCGAGAGCGTCGGCCAGGCGGGGGTAGTGCTTCATGCGCGTGCCGCCCCCGGCGGGACCAAGCCTGGTCGAGTGGACGCAGATGAACATCCACGCTCCGCTTTCGCGGTCGCGGTGAATCGAGACGGACTCGCCGTCCCACGCGGCGAGGAGCTCTTCCATGACGCTCTAGTTAAGCGTTTCTTGAACGTGGCCGAGCCGCCCGAGAAGGCGCGGAACGTGGAGCAGCTTCGGGAGGCAGCGATGACCTGCCGGGGCTGCAATCTCTACGAGAACGCGACCCAGACCGTGTTCGGCGAGGGCGACGTACATGCACGGTTGATGCTCATCGGCGAGCAGCCGGGCGACCAGGAGGACCTCCAGGGCAAGCCGTTCGTGGGGCCGGCAGGCCGCCTCCTCGAGCGGGCACTGGAGGAGGCCGGGATCGATCGCAAGCGCGTCTACCTGACCAACGCTGTGAAGCATTTCCGCTGGACGCGACGCGGCAAGCGCCGTCTGCACGAGAAGCCGAACGCCGCGCAGGTGCGCGCCTGCCGGCCGTGGCTGGAGGCCGAGATCGCGGTGGTCCGGCCCCGGATGCTGGTGCTCCTCGGAGCGACCGCCGCGCAGTCGGTCATGGGCCCGGCGTTTCGGGTCAGCAGGCAGCGCGGGGAGGTGCTGCCGTCTCCGTACGGCGTCCCGGTCGTGGCCACGGTGCATCCCTCCTCGATCCTGAGGGCAATCGACGAGGAGTCCCGGGATGCCGCGATGTCCGGCTTCGTCTCCGACCTGAGGGTTGCGGCCGGCCGCGCGTAGCGCCACAATGCCCGCGGCATGCCACAGGCGCGGGAGAGGGCCGTCCTACCGCTGTCGGTTCAGAACGCCTATCGCGAGCGCTACCGGGCCATCCGGCCGGGCTGGCGATCGAGCGGCGATCAGCTCGAGACGATGGTCCGCAGCCACGTCGCGGCGCAGAGCAGCGTCCTCGACCTGGGCTGCGGCCGTGGCGGCGTGGTCGAGCTGCTCTGGCGCGAGGTCAGGCTGGCCGCGGGCCTGGACCCCGACTCGCCGTCTCTGAACGAGCACCGCGAGCACGGCATGCCCGTCATCCGCGGCGTAGGCGAGCGGCTCCCCTTCGTCGATGAATCGTTCGACCTGGTCGTGAGCCTCTGGGTCCTCGAGCACCTGCAGGAGCCCGTCGACACTTTCCGCGAGGTGCGACGCGTGCTGCGGCCCGGCGGACACTTCGTCTTCCTGACCCCGAACATGCGCAACCCCTTGATGGTGGCGAACCGAATCGGCAAAGCCCTGCCCGGGCTGCAGCGGCGCCTCGTGCCGAGGTTCTACGGCCGGGACGAGGCGGACACCTTCCCCGTGCGCTACCGCGCCAACACGGTCGAGGCGGTGCGCGCCCACGCGCGGGCTTCAGGCCTGGAGGTCTATGACCTGCGCGTCGTGGCCGACCCCACGTACCTGGCCGTGAACAGCTTCATGTTCAACGCTTCAGTGATGTCGGAGCGGGTGATGCCCCGGGGCTGGGGCGTGCACCTGCTCGGTGACCTTATCCGGACCTGATCAACTGGCGGCGACGATCGACGAAGATTGGCGGCATGACTTTGAACTTGAGCGTGCTGCTGGTTATCGTCGCCCTGGTTGCCTTCGTTCTCGCCGCGATCGGCTGGACCTGGCGGAAGACCGACCTGATCGCTGTCGGCCTGGCCCTGGTCTCCCTGTCGTTCCTGGTCAGCCGGCTGAGCCACCTGAGCCTGAGCACCATCATCCTGCTGCTGGCGTTCATCGCCTTCGTCGCCGCGGCGGTCGGGTGGCGCTACCGCAAGATCAACCTGATCGCGACCGGGCTCGCGCTCTGGGCACTCTCGGTGATCGTCGGCTAGGGCTCGGCTCGCGCGGCGGGAACTCGCGTCGTGCCGCCGCCTCCGGTCAGGCGCGCGGCGACAAGCACCGGGATGATCGTGACCAGGATCACGAACGAGACGACCACGTTCACCTCGGGGAGGCGCTGACCGAGCCGGATCGCGCCGAAGATCCACAGCGGGAGCGTGTTCTGGGCGCCCGCGGTGAACGTGGTCACGATGACCTCGTCAAACGACAGCGCGAACGCCAGCATCGCCCCCGCGATCACCGACGTCGAGATCAACGGCAGCGTGATGTCGCGGAAGGCGCGAAACCCGCTCGCGCCGAGGTCCATCGCGGCTTCGATGAGCGACGGCTGTGTGCGGCGCAGGCGGGCGAGCACGTTGTTGTAGACGACGACGATGCAGAAGGTCGTGTGGCCGACGACGATTGTGTAGACGGAAAGCGGGATTCCGCCGAAGCTGAAGAACGCCTGCAGCGCGATGCCCGTGACGATGCCGGGCAGCGCCAGCGGCAGCACGAAGAGCAGGCTCACGACCTCGCGGCCAAACCACGTCATGCGATGGATGGCGAAGGCCGCCCAGGAGCCGAGCAGCAGCGCGAGCGCCGTCGCGATGAGGCCCGCCTGGAGCGATAGCTCGAGCCCGGCCCGGACGTCGGGATCGTCCCAGGTCGACGAGAACCACTGCAGCGTCAGGCCCGGGATCGGCCAGCTCTGGATGTTGGACGTGTTGAACGCGTAGAGAAAGATCAGGACGATCGGCGTGAACAGGAAGAGCAGGATCAGCGCCGCCCAGATCCGCAAAACGAGTTTCGTCCAGAAACCCTCCATCAGAGCGCCTCGAACGCGCCCAGGCGCTGCGCGATCAGCAGATAGACGGCCATGATCGCCACCGGGACGATGGCCAGCGCGGCCGCGAAGGGGATGTTGTTGGCGATGCCGACGTTGCTGTAGATGACGTTGCCGATGAAGCTCGAGCCGGCGCCGCCGACCAGGATGGGCGTGATGTAGTCGCCGAGAGTGAGCGAGAAGGTGAAGATGGAGCCCGCGACCACTCCCGGGAGCGCCAGCGGCAGCACGACGTCACGGACGGCGCGCCACCGCCGCGCGCCGAGGTCTGAGGCGGCCTCGAGCAGCGACTCGGGGACGCGCTCCAGCGCCGCGTACACGGGGATGATCATGAACGGCAGCCAGATGTACGAGAAGACGACCCACATCGCGGTGTTCGTGTAGCCGATGTCGGCGGCGGGCAGCCCGATCGACGTCAGGCTCCAGTTGAGGACGCCGTTGTGGTTGAGGATGAGGATCCAGGCGTACACGCGCGCGAGGTAGCTGGCCCAAAGCGGGAGCAGCACGGCGGCGAACAGGAGCGTCTGTACGCGGCGCGAGGCGACGCGCGCCATGTAGTACGCAAACGGGAACGCGAGAACGGCGTCCGTGACCGTGACGAGGGCGGCCATGACGACCGTCCGGCTGATGATCGCCCGGTAGGCCGGCTCCTGGAGGATGCGATCGAAGTTGGAGGTCGTCCAGACCTGAACGATCTGGGTGGTGAACGGGTCGATGGTCCAGAAGGCCGTGACGAGGAGCGTCGCCAGCGACGCCAGGTAGATGACGACGAACCAGGCCAGCGGAGGTGTCAGGAGGAGCAGCGGGCGCAGCCACGCAAACCGCCAGAAGAAAGCCTGGAGGCCGGCCGCCCCTCCGCCCTTGCTTCGGGGCCGGCCGGCCGCTCGAGCAGTTATTGAGGCGTCACCCCTTGATCGTCGTCCAGGCCGCGACCCACTGGTCGTAGGCGACGCAGTCCGTGCTCCCGTCGCCGCACTCGGTGCGCGGGGTCTTCCAGAACTTGATCGAGTCGAAGTAGCTGCCAGGCGCGTCGGCGTGGTACTGCTTGCACGACCCCGCCTGCAGCGCCTCCATCTGGGCGCACGCGTTGGTGTTGACCGGGGTTTCGCCGAAGAACAGCGCCTGCAGGGCCTGCACCTTCGCCGTGCTCACGTATGCCGTCCACAGGTACGCGCAGGTGGGATGCGGGGCCTTGGTCGCGAGCATCCATGTGTCGCCCCATCCGGTCGCGCCTTCGACGGGAATCGTGTCGTCGACCGGCGCCTTGGCCGCCTTGAGCTGGATCGTCTGGTACGGCCATGCCGCGCCCACGACCACATCGCCGTTCTTGAACAGCGAGATCTCGTCTGATGCCAGCCCCCAGTACTTCTTGATCAGCGGCCGCTGGTCCTTGAGCAGCTGGACGGCGGCGTCGAACTGCTTCTGCTTCAGCTCGTACGGGTCCTTGATCCCGAGGTCGAGCTTGGTCTTGCTGAGGTAGAGGGCAGCGTCGGCGATCTGGATCGGGTTGTCGGGCACCGTGATGAGGCCCTTGTTGGCTGGGTCGTAGATGACCGCCCAGCTCGTCGGCTTGTCCGGGAACTTCTTCGTGTTGTAGAGGAGGGTGTTCGGCCCCCACTGCAGCGAGATGCCGTAGTGGATGCCGTTGATCGTGTTGTAAGGAGGATCCTTGAAATAGGTCTGGAAGTTGTTCCAGTCCGGGATGAGCTTCTCGTTCATGGGCTTGACGTCGCCGCCGTAGATGAGGCGGAGGTCCGCGTCGCCGGAGGCCGACACCATGTCGTACTGGCCGCCGCCGCCGTCCTTCATCAGGCTCACCATCTCGTCCGAGGAGCCGGCGTACTTCGCGCTGACGATGCAGCCGGTCTGCTTCTGGAAATCCTTCTTCCAGGAATCGTCGACGTAGCCTTCCCAGGCGATCAGCTTGAGCTGGCCCTCGCCCGGGCCGATCGAATCGGGCGGCTTCATGTTGGCGGTCGGCGGCTGCTGCTGCTGGTTGCCGGTGCTGCCACCGCTCGAACCGCAGGCACTAATTAGAAGCAGCGCGACCGCTGCCACTGCACGAAACTTCATCGGCTTCCTACCTCCCGTTGGTCGAGAACGTACGTGTGATCCTGCGTCCAGGCGAGCTTCACGGGGCGACCCTCGAACTTCCTGGCGTCGCCCACGGCGTCCATATTTTGACGGACCGCCACCAGCCGCTCGCCGCGGTCGAGGCGCACCACGTATCGCGTGCTCATGCCGACGTAGATGACCTCCTCGACCTGCCCCGATTCGACAGTCGTCCCTTCCGGCGGCTGCTCGCCCTCGGCCAGCATCCGGATCTTCTCCGGCCGGATGACGAACCGGACCCCGTCCCGCAGCAGCACGTTGGAGATCCCAATGAACCCGGCGACGAACTCGGTCGCCGGTCGCTCATAGACCTCCACTGGGGAGCCGATCTGCTCGATCTGGCCGTTGGCCATGACGGCCAGGCGGTCGCTCATTGTCAGCGCCTCTTCCTGGTCGTGGGTGACGTAGACGAACGTGATCCCGACCTCCTGCTGGATCTGCTTGAGCTCGATCTGCATCTCCTGGCGCAGCTTCAGGTCGAGGGCGCCCAGCGGCTCGTCGAGGAGCAGGACCTCGGGCTCGTTGACGACGGCGCGGGCGAGCGCCACGCGCTGGCGCTGGCCTCCGGAAAGCTGGTTCGGCCGCCGCCGGCCCAGGCCGCTGAGGCGAACCATCTCGAGCGCCCGCGCCACGCGCTTGTCCCGCGCCTGCCTGGACACCCCTTTCACGCGCAGCCCGTAAGCGATGTTTTCGGCCACCGACATGTGCGGGAAGAGCGCGTAGTCCTGGAACACGGTGTTGGTCTCGCGCAGGTAGGGCGGGACCGAGGTCACGTCGCGCCCGCCCAGTTCGATCCTGCCCGCGTCCGGTCGCTCGAACCCGGCGATCAGCCGGAGCAGGGTCGTCTTGCCGGACCCCGACGGCCCGAGCAGCGTGAAGAACTCGCCCTCCTCGACGACCAGGTCGACGCCGGCCACCGCGACCACGTGGCCGTAGCTCTTGCCTACGCCGTCGAGTCTCAGGGCGGGCTTCTTGCTTGTTGGGTCCGGAGGCGCGGACGAAGGGCCCTTCGTCCGCGCCTCAGTCAAGCGAGGCCATGACGTGCTTGATCTGGGTGTACTCCTCGAGCGAGTAGACGGACATGTCCTTGCCGTAGCCGCTCTGCTTGTACCCGCCATGGGGCATCTCGTTGACGAGAGGGATGTGCGTGTTGATCCACACGGTCCCGAACTGCAGCTTGCGTGCCATCCGCAGCGCACGCCCGACGTCTCGCGTCCAGACCGACGCCGCAAGGCCGTAGTCGACGCCGTTGGCCCACCTCAGTGCCTGTTCCTCGTCGCCGAAGCGTTGCACCGTGACGACCGGGCCGAAGACCTCCTTGTTGACGATCTCGGCGTCGGGGCCGCTGGGCACGACGACGGTGGGCTCGTACCACGACCCGGATCTCTTGATGCGCGCTCCGCCGGTGAGGACCTCGGCGCCCGCGTTCTTCGCGCGGTCGACGAAGCCGGACACCCGGGTCAGCTGCTCCTCCGAGACCAGCGGCCCCATCTCGGTGTCATCGGAGAGCGGGTCGCCGACCTTGATCGCCCTCACCACGGGTACCAGGTCGCCCAGCAGCTTCTCGTGGACCTGGGGCCCGGCGATCACGCGCGTGGCCGCGGTGCAGTCCTGTCCCGCGTTGAAGAAGCCGCCGATCTTGATCCACTCGACGACCTTCTCCAGGTCGGCGTCGTCGAAGACGACCACGGGCGCCTTGCCGCCGAGCTCGAGGTGCACGCGCTTCAACGTCGACGCGGCCGCGCGCGCGACCTCCTTGCCGGTGGCGACGTCACCGGTCAGGGAGACCATGCCGACACCGGGGTGGCGCACCAACCCCGCGCCGACGGGCTCGCCGTCGCCGGTGATGACGTTGAAGACGCCCGGCGGAAAGATCTCGCCGGCGATCTCGGCGAGCTTGAGGGCCGTGAGCGGCGTCCACTCCGACGGCTTGAGCACCACCGTGTTGCCCGCGGCGAGGGCCGGCGCGATCTTCCACGCGGCCATCATCAGCGGGTAGTTCCAGGGGGCGATCGAGCCGACGACGCCGATCGGCTCTCGGCGCACCATGCTCGTGAACCCCTGCATGTACTCCCCGGCGGCCCGGCCCTCGAGTGTCCTCGCCGCCCCGGCGAAGAAGCGGAAGCAGTCCACGGCCGGCGGGATCTCTTCCGACTTCATCACCGCCAGCGGCTTGCCGACGTTCTCCGACTCGATGCGCGCAAGCTCGTCGCCGCTGGTCTCGATGGCATCGGCGAGCTTGAGCAGGCGCTCGCTGCGCTCGCGAGGCGTGCTGTCGGACCAGCCCTTGTCGAACGCTTTGCGCGCGGCTTCCACGGCCCGGTTGACGTCCTCTTCGGTCCCCTTCGGCACGTGCGCGATGACTTTGCCGGTCGCGGGGTTGACGATCTCCTGGGCCGCTCCGTCCGCGCCAGGCGTCCACTTGCCGCCGATGAACATCTCGTGACGGCGCAGCGTCGTGCTCATACCCCCTCCTTAGTTCACTGGTGCGCCGAGCGTAGCGCCGAGAATGTCGAGGCCTTCGTCCAGCTGCTCGTCGGGGATCGTGAGCGGCATCAGGGTCCGAATCACGTTGTGGTGCACCCCGCAGCGCAGGATGATCAACCCCTTTTCGCGTGCGGCGGCCAGGATCTTCGCCGTCTCCTTGTCCGCGGGCTCTCTGGTCTTGCGGTCGCGGACCAGCTCCATCCCGACCATCGCCCCGAGCCCGCGCACGTCGCCGATGATCTCTCGCTCCGCGGCCCACGTCCGCATGCGCTCCTCGACCACGGAACCGATTCGAGCCGCCCGCTCCGGCAGCTTCTCGTCACGCATGATGTCCATGACGGCCAGGCCGGCGGCGCAGGCGACGGGGTTGCCACCGTACGTTCCGCCGAGACCGCCTGGGTCCGGCGCGTCCATCACCTCGGCCCGGCCCACCACTCCAGAAAGCGGAAAGCCCGCGGCCAGGCTCTTGGCGACCGCGACCAGGTCGGGCTCGACACCCGAATGCTCGATGGCGAAGAACTTGCCGGTGCGCCCGAAGCCGGTCTGGATCTCGTCGGCGATGAGCATGATGCCGTGCTGTTTCGTCAGCTCGCGGAGCTTGCGCATGAAGTCGAGCGGGGCGGGCACGAACCCGCCCTCGCCGAGGACGGGCTCGATGAGAATGGCCGCGACTCGGTTCGGCGAAACCTCTGACTCGAGCAGGTTGTGCAGGTCGGCCAGCGCCGCGTCGGTGTTCCAGCCGCGGTACTCATAGGGGAATGGGGTCTGGTAGATCTCGGGCGCGTACGGCCCGAAGTTCTGCTTGTACGGCTGGACGCTGCCGGTCAGGCTGAGGGTGAGCAGCGTGCGCCCGTGGAAGGCGCCGCGGAAGCTGATGACGGCGGGCCTTCCGGTGGCGGCGCGGGCGATTTTGACCGCGTTCTCGATCGCCTCCGCCCCGGTGGAGAAGAGCACCGCCTTCTTGTCGCCCCCGATCGGCGCCACCTCGCAGAGGCGTTGCGCAAGCCTCAGGTACGACTCGTAGTGGACGACCTGGAAGGAGGTGTGGGTGGCCTTCTCCAGCTGCTCGTGGACCGCCTTCATGACGCGCGGGTGCGCGTGGCCGACGTTCATGACGCCGATGCCGCCCGCGAAGTCGATGTATCGCTTGCCGCTGACATCCCAGATCTCGGAGCCCCTGGCGCGGTCAACGGTGATTGGATGGGCGCTCGTGATGCCGCGGGGGACGTACCTGGCGCGAAGCTCGGCCAGCTCGGATTCGGTCGCGATGTGCATCGCGGTCACGCGGCCATTCAAGCAGATACGATCCGGGCCGGGTGGACGCCGTTTTCGCGGCTGTTGCGAGGCTGTGGCCGGGCCGCGAGGCGACCCTGTCCGAGCTGGGCGGCGGGATCACAAACCGCAACTTCAAGGTCACCGTCGGGGGTGAGGTTTTCGTGCTCCGGATGGGCGGCGCGAAGACCTACCTGCTGGGTATCGACCGCTCGGTCGAGCACGCCGCGGGCAAGAGGGCGTTCGAGGTCGGTGTGGGTCCGGAGGTTGTCGCGTTCCTGCCCGAGGAGGGCTGGCTGGTGGCACGGTACATCGACGGCAAGACGATCTCGCTCGACGAGATGCGGCGTCCGGGCTCGCTCCGGCGCGTCGCCGCGGCGCTGCGGGCGTTCCACGAGTCGCCGCCGATCCCCGGGCGATTCGACGCCTGGGCGGTGGTCGAGGCCAACCGCGCCACGGCCGTCGCGCACGGGGTGGTGATCCCGCCGGAGTTCGAGCCTGCGCGCGAGGTCGCCGAGCGGATCCGCGCCACGCTCGGCCCGCAGCCGCTCGTCCCGTGCCACAACGACCTGCTGAACGCGAACTTCCTCGACGACGGGTCCATCCGGATCGTCGACTGGGAGTACGCCGGGATGGGGGATCGGTTCTTCGACCTCGCCAACTTCTCGGTCAACCACGAGTTCGGTGCCGAGGACGATCGCCGGTTCCTGGGCGAATACTTCGGCGTCGAGCGGGAGGCCGACGTGGCGAGCCTGCGCCTGATGCGCTACATGTCCGACTTTCGAGAGGCGATGTGGGGTGTCCTCCAGTCGGGCATCTCAGACCTCGACTTTGATTTCACCGGCTACGCGGCAAAGCACTTTGCCCGGATGGAAGGGACTGCTTCAGACGCCCAGTTCTTGAGCTTCCTCGGCAGCCCCTCCAGATAGCGGGTTCAGTGCCCGGGGCAGAGGCTGACCCGCGGGTTGTAGTTGGCGAACATGCCGAGCGGGTTGGGCCGCCAGATCCACGCGTGCAGGGCCCATATCTGCAGGGAGGTGACACTGGTGAAGTCGTGGCCGAAGAGCCGGGGCGGGTCGCTCGACACCCAGCTCGACCAGGGCACGATGTACTCGACGGCGACCAGCTGGAGCCGGTCCTGGTCGATCTCGTAGACGAGAGCCTCCGGCCGGTTGGCCTCGATCGTGGCGTCGAACCGGGAGGTGTCGGCGTAGTGCTGGCCCATGCCGCCGACGCCGGGAAGGTCGAAGCAGGCGAGGAGCGGTGCGTACTGCGCCGCCGTCGCCTTGTCCAGGTAGTGGAAGCTGTCGGTGGCCTGGCGCACGCCGGCGACCGCCAGCTCGTCGTCACCGTTTGAAGCCTGCGCCTCGGGGATGGTGAGGAGCGTCATCGCGACGCCCGCGATGGCGAGCGTCGTGAACCACCTCTTCACGGCTACGCACCTCCCCGGTAAAAGTAGGGGTCGAGGACGCTGACGCGCGAGATCTTGTCCGCGGGCAGCTGGTTGAGCTTGGCGGCCTTGCGGATCGCGTCAGGGCTCGGGGCGTCGTAGATGCAGAACGTCTTCGTGTGGTCCTCGGTGACATACGAGTGCACCCAGGTGACCCCGAGCTCGGCGTTGGTGCCGACCACCGAAAGGCATGCCTGCGCGCCCGAGTCCGTCGGTGGAATCTCGAGACCATCGGGAAACGTTCGCTCGACCATGAATCGCGCCATTTGTTGAACCTCCCTGCGCGTGATGCGAAGAAGCTAGGCCGCTTCCTCCGGCACCACATCGGGGAGAAGGCTCAGCGAGTGCTCAGTTCAGGTGCTCATTTCTCGCGAGCCAGGTGGCGACCTGCACCCGCGAGTCGAAGCCGAGCTTGTCGAGGATGTGGTGGACGTGGTTGTCCACCGTCCGCTCGGAGAGGTAGAGGCGCTCGGCGATCTCGCGGTTGCTCAGGCCGCGGGCGACGAGCTGCGCGACCTCACGCTCGCGCCGGCTGAGCTCGATGCCGCCGCCGGCGCGTACCGGCTCGGCAGCGGCCGCGGCCTGCTCCGGCCCGGCCGCGTACAGGCTCCACGAACCGGGGATGCCGGCGAACACGCGGACGCCCCGGTCGGCGAACTCGATGCCCGACCCTACGACGAGATCCTTGACCGTGCCCGAGACCAGCACCTCGCCCGGCTGCGCCGCCTGCATCACGCTCGACGCGACGTGGAGGGCGACCCCCCGAGGACGCCCGCCCGCCATCTCGCACTCGCCGGCGTGGACTCCGGCGCGGATGCGCAGCCCCAGATGGAGAAGCTCATCGCGCACGTCGAGCGCGCACCGGATCGCGCGGGCTGTGCCGTCGAACACCGCGGTGATGCCGCGCTCGCCGGCCTCGATCTCGCGACCGTGATAGCGCGCAAGCGCCTTCCGCACGACCGCGTGGTGGCTGTCGACGAGCTCGTGCCAGCGCCTGTCACCGAGGAACACGGCGTGCGCACCGGCCTGGGCGACCTCGGTGCAGAGGACGGTGGCGAGCATGGTGTCGGGCGCCGGCGCCGTCCGCACACCGGTCAGGAACTCCTGGATCTCGCCGAGCACCAGGTCCGGGTGCACGAAGTAAAACCAGTGGTCCTCAGTGTCGAGCTCGAGCATGCGGGCGCCCGGGATGTGCTCGGCGAAGTAGCGGCCGGCCTCGATGGGAGCGACCTTGTCTCGCGTGGCGTGGATGACCAGCGTCGGCACGCGAATGCTCGGCAGGATCCCGCCGATGTCGATCTGCAGGTTCATGGCCAGCAGGTCCTGCGCGTCTCCCGGGCTGGCGCTCATCTGCATGAAGGTCTTCCACCAGCCGGTGACCTCGGGGTTGTCGACCTGGCTCGGCGCGTACCGATCCATGCGGGCGTGCGTACCCCAAACATCCTTCACCCGGGCCAGGGCCTCCCTGTACTCCGCCTCGGTGTTGCCCCATGGATAGCCGGGGCGCCGCAGCGCGGACGGGTAGCTGCCGTTGATGATCAGGCCGATCGTCCGCTCCGGGTACGTGGCCGCGAAGAGGGTCGACATGACTCCTCCCTCGGAGATGCCCATCACGGCCGCACGCTCTGAGCCGGTCGCGTCCATCACCGCCCGGACGTCGTCCATGCGCTGCTCGAGCGTTGGCACCGGGTGGACCCGGTCGGACATCCCGGTACCGCGCTTGTCGTAGAGGATCAGGCGTGTGAAGGAGGCCAGGCGGTTCAGGAACCTGGCAATCGCGGGCTGCTCCCAGACGTAGGCGAGGTGCGATACCCAGCCGAAGGTCAAGACCAGGTCGATCGGGCCGTCACCGACGACCTGGTACGCGATGTTGACGTCGCCGCTGCGCGCGTACTTGGCCCCGGTGAACACGTGAACGCCAGTCTAAAAGCGCTGGATGGGTTAGCGCTCTATAGGCTGTGTCTATGTTTCGGATCAAAACAATTGATCCCTTTTATCGCTGAAACGGGCCTAGCCTGTCGTTACTACATTGACGATGGGCGACGGCGAAACCGTTCTCTACGGGTCGGATGATTGCGGTGAGTGCCAGGCGATGGCCGATCAGCTGCACGACATGGGCGTGGACTTCCAGTTCCGCGCGGTGAACCGCGACTCGGCGGCGCTGCAGGAGTGGGAGCAGCTCGACGGAGAACGCACGCCGGTGCTGCGCATGGGCCCTCACACGATCGTGCGGGGCTTCGACCGGATCCGGGTTCAGCAGCTGTTCGGCTGGGTGGGCTGTTAGGGGGCTCGCTGCAACCAAACGGGTAGCCGGCGCATCTAACCGGCATGAACCCAACAAACGCTTCCTCAACGTTCCGCTTTGGACCCATCTGGATCGCGGCAGTCGCGGCGCTCTTGCTCGGTGCGCTTGCGGCAGGTGTTCTGATCGTCTCCTCACCGAACCGAGCTGAGCCTCCGGCGGTCGCGGCCAGGCAATCGCCGGCGCCGTCAGCGGCTCCGGTGGCCAGTGAAGAGGTCGCCGCGGCGCCTGTGGCCAGCGTGACCCCGTTCAGGTGCACGGCCTCGACGCTGAGCGCCTCGAACGCGCCGGCGGTCGCGACCATCGACGCCGTGCGCACGGGCACGCACGCGGGCTACGACCGGCTGGTCGTGCAGTTCTCCGGTCCGCAGCCAGGCCGTATCGAGATCCGACCGCAGGCGACGGCGACGTTCCTCGGCGCGCCGAGCGGCGCCGCGATGACGCTGGCCGGCAGCCGGGGTATCGCGGTGCTGGCGCGTGGCTCCGACATGCACACGGCGTACAGCGGCCCGCGCGACATCAAGACCGCCTACCCCGGCCTCCGCGAGACCCGCGTGATCGAGGACTTCGAGGGCTACGTGATGCTCGGCCTGGGGATCAACGGCAGCAACTGCTACCGGGCGTTCGTCCTCACCAGCCCAACCCGCCTCGTCGTCGACATCCAGACGGGCTAGCCCGGAGGCCGCCATTCGGGCACGTGGGGCTATCCCCTTCGTTACAGTGACCACTAGATCTTGATTCTGGAGCGATTGGCGCGGGCGGAGGGTCGGTGCTTGCGGCCGCTGATGAGTGCGCTGTATGGGTGAGGCGGAGTCCGGACG
>WNGA01001958.1_pt1 | contig 32233 bp, 28 predicted proteins | sample 5400061 | NCBI WGS metagenome assembly WNGA01 (sample SAMN13153366, study PRJNA577476) | soil metagenome | isolation source: 100 cm soil or saprolite under grassland replicate 2 | place: USA:California | collected 2016-06-15 | reverse complement strand
TGGCCGCCGGCGAGCTGCCGGCGCTCGTCGCGCCACTCGTGCCGGTGCGTAGCCGTGAAGGCGACATCAACGGAAAGCTGATCGCGTCCATTGCGGCGCGCAAACAGTTGCCTTAGCATCTAGTACTCATTGTCTTTCCGAGCCCCGCTCGTGTTCTTTGTTGCGTGTTTGTCGATTCCGGCGATTGCCAGCGCCCAGGCACCCGATCCGCAGTCTCAGTCACCGGTGTCGTCTCCGGCGCCTCCTGATATGTTTGGCGGCATGCTCGACTCGGGCAGCTCCGAATGGAAAGGGACGCTCGGCGTCGCGCAAGGAATGGTGATCTTTCATTCCGCTCGCGGCCACCGCTATCTGCTGGACACGCTCTCGTGGGGTCGCGTGCTCAGCGATCCGAAATTTGCTGGCTGGCTGCGCGGCCGCTTTCAGTGGGCGTTCGAAGTGGCTCCGGTGTACGCGCAGTTTCGACCGGACCACGCGTACGGCGTCGGACTGTCACCGCTCGTGTGGCGCTGGAATTTCGAGCCGCGCCGCCGCTACGCGCCGTTCACCGAGCTCTCCGGCGGACTTCTCTTCACCTCCCGACCGGTGCCGCCGGGCACTGCGCGAGCAAATTTCACCGCTCACGCCGGCGGCGGCGTACGCGTGCTCGTGTTTCCCGACCAGGCGCTCGTCATCGAATATCGGCTCGATCACATCTCCAACGGTAACCGTCTCGAAAAGAACCCCGGCGTACCTGCCAGCAAGAGTGGATCGGATCGATGAAACACCTCACCTGCCTCGTCATCGCGATGTTTTGGGTCACGCCCGCGCTGGGACAGCTCGCTGCGCCGAATCAGATTGGCATCACGATGGGGCACGTCCATCTTCGTGTGAAGGACGTCGACGCGCAGAAACAATTCTGGATCTCGGTGATGGGCGGGACGCTCGTGAAAAACGGTCCGCTGGAACTCATCGAGTTCCCGGGCGTGTTCATCATGCTGAGCCAGGCCGAGCCCTCTGCGCCGCCCGCAGGCAGCATCGCCGATCACTTCGGCTTCGTGGTGAAGGACATGCCGGCAGCGTTAGCCAGATGGAAGGCCGCCGGCATCACTATCCAGCCGACTGAAAATCCCAACGAAGTGTATGTTCTTGCCCCGGACGGCATCCGTCTGGAGGTTTACGGTGAACCGGCACTGCCCACCGACGTGAGCATGAACCACATTCACTTCTATGCCTTCGACATCCCCGGCATCAAAGCGTGGTACGTCACGGCTTTCGGCGCGAACCCCGGCCGGCGCCCGTGTGTCGCTTGTCTTTCCAAGCCGCGCATGATTGAGGCGGACGACCTTCCCGGCGTGAATCTGTCGTTCTCGCCGAGTGACAAGCCGCGTCTTCCGACCAAGGGCCGCTCGCTCGATCACATTGGTTTCGAGGTAGAGCATCTCGAAGCGTTCGTCAGCAGCCTCGAGGCAAAGGGGATCAAAATCGAAGCGCCGATTCGACAGGTTCCCGGCACCCGATTGAAGATCGCGTTCCTGACCGATCCCTGGGGAACCCGTATCGAGCTCACCGAAGGGCTCGCGCCCGAGTGATCTCGTCTATCGTTCATAAGACTCTCTTCTCGCCGATCCGGAAAGCTTCACGAGATACCGAAACGGATCCTGCCAGAAGAGCGTCTTCAACTCTGCGAGACTACGCGCTCCGCCGTAGCTGATTGACGAGCACATGTGGCGAAAAATGTCGCGGATGATCGGCCGGACCGAGCCGCGTGCCGGGACGCTCACCTCGGTTCCTTCCGCGCCGAGCGCCTCGATGTCGACATTGTCGACGTCTTCGACGTCTAGACGATCCCGAATGGCGTGAATAGACGCCATTCCCCGAAGCACTTTGAACGGCACCTTGACGGAGCGCTGCGCTTCGGACAGCACGACGGATTTTTGAACGACTTCGCCGGGCGTTTCTTCCGTGCCGGCAAACATGCTGCCGAGCATCACCGTATCGCCGCCGAACAACAACGCTTCGAGTATCGCGCCATGCCGCCGGATACCGCCATCGGCAATTAACGGGATCCGTTTGCCGGCGGCAAGGTGGCACTCGACAAGCGCTTGCACCTGAGGCACGCCGAAGCTCGTGGTGATGCGCGTCGTGCATCCGCCGCCGGGCCCGATGCCGACCTTGATCGCGTTGACCCCACGCTCGGCAAGAAACCTCACGCCATCCGCGGTGGCGACGTTTCCTGCGACCAGTTCGAAATCACCAAACCGGGCCCTGAACGTTTCGATGGCACGGGCCATCACCGTCGAGTGACCGTGCGCGATGTCGATCACGATGACGTCCACGCCCGCTCTCACGAGCTCTGACGCGCGCTCCAGGTAATCACCCTTGGCGCCAATCGCCGCACCAACTCGCAGGCGCCCGGACGAGTCGCGTGTCGCGAAGGGCAACCGCTCCTGCTTGAGAATGTCTTTCGCGGTGATGAGACCGAGCAGCGTGCCGTGGGAATCGACCAGCGGCAGCTTTTTGACTTTTCTATCGGTCATCAGCCGCTCGGCCTGTTCGAGCGTGAGCTCGCCTTCACCCGTGACGAGCGCCTCAACCGGCGTCATGCGAGTCGCAACGGTTCCCCGATCGATGGGAATGAATCGGATATCTCTCTCGGTCAGCAGCCCTTTCAGACGCCGGCTCTCATCGACGACCACGAGCGTCCCCATGCGCGTTCGGCGCATGAGCGCGACAGCCTCGGCCAGCGGCGTTTCCGGCGTGACCGCATACGGATCCCGGATGATGACGTGCTGTGTGCGTTTGACTATTTCAACCTCGCGCACCTGCGGTTCGATATCGCCGCCTTTGAATCCGCGATCGATGATGCCCAACCCACCCTCTTCAGCCTGGACGATTGCCATCGGCGCGCGCGTGACGGTATCCATGTTCGCCGAGACCAGTGGCCGCTCGAGCGTGATGTGCTCCGAAAACCGGCACGAAAGGTCGATCACGGTTGGATCGCGCCGTTCGACGACGCTGTACCGAGGGCGGAGCAGAAAGTCGTCGAACGTGCAACCGGTGACCACGCGCAGCAGGCGACGGACGTGAGGTTCATCTGTGTCCATCTGCGGCCTATCTGCGTCTATCTGCGGTTTATCTGCGTTTATCTGCGGCTTCATCTGCGGTTATCTGCGTCCATCTGCGGCTTCATCGACGGTTATCTGCGTCCATCTGCGGCCGACTGCGTTATCGTAGTCCAACGTGCAGCTGAGCCTGCCACTCTCGGGTCCCGCGCCGCTCGCAACCGATCGGATCGTGTTTGTGCGTCATCGCCGCGCCCGCCGCTACATTCTGCGCGTACTGACCGACGGCACCGTGCGCGTCACGTTGCCGCGCTGGGGAATCAAACGAGACGCTCAGGCGTTTGTCGACGCCAGCCGCGAGTGGATCGAGCAGCGGCGCGCGGCGTTGAGCCGGTTGGCGCGCCCGGCGCAGCATTGGCAGGACGGCACATCGATCCTGATCGACGGCGCAGCCAGCATCATCCGCGTTGAGCTCGCCACGTCCGGCTACCGTGTGTTCATCAACGGCTCAATCGTCGCTGAAAAGCTGCTTCATCTGCGCGAGGTTCGCCCAAGCGTCGAGGTGATGCTGCGCGCGAGAGCGGCGCGCGAGCTTCCGCCCGCGCTCCTGGCGCTGGCTCGGGCGCATGGCATCACTGTGCCACGCGTCTCTGTTCGCAATCAGCGATCGCGCTGGGGTGCGTGCTCACCGGCAGGCACGATCACGCTCAACTGGCGCCTCATTCAGGTGCCCCCGTTTGTGCGGGAATATGTGCTGGTTCACGAGCTGATGCATCGGCGCGAGCTCAATCACTCCCGTCGATTCTGGAAACTCGTTTCCTCAGCATGCTCCGAGCTCGCCAGGGCGCGTGCCTGGCTGAAGACAGAAGGGAAGGAACTGTGGCCGGACGCCGATTGATTCTCGCGCTGATCGCCGTAATGCTGTTGCCCGCGGCGGCGCATGCACAAGCGAACACGGGCTTCGTCACTGCATTCATCGGCGCGGCGAGAGCGGGCGACATCACCGAGTCCGGGTGGACGCCAGGAGCGGCGGTGGTGATTGTCGACGAGCGCGGCCTCGGCGCTGAACTCGACGGATCGTACGTGAGCGAATTCGATCACTCACGCTTTGTCGAGAGCGGCATCACGACGTTGATGTTGAATGTCACAGGTATCTTCCTGAAGCCGCCGAGCATCGTTCGTCCGTACGTCACGGGAGGCGTGGGGCTGCTGCGCACGCGCGTTTGCGTGAACGACTGTTCTTTCGCGGTCACGCATGCCGATGTGGGGATGGATATCGGCGCCGGCGTCTTCGTCCTGCTCAACGAAATGTGGGGCGCGCGCGGCGACGTCCGCTATTTTCGCGATTTGCAGACACACGGCGATCTGCCGCTCGCGGCGCCTGGGAAGTTCGAGTTCTGGCGGATCTCCATTGGCGCGACGCTGTCGTGGCCGATGCCCTGAGGAGTCTGGCACAAGCGATGCAACATCAGCCCCCAACTTCAGCGGGGGGACCCATGACTTGTGGAGAACTGATGACGCCGTCGCCCACGTGCTGCCAGCCTCAACACACCATCAACGAGGTTGCCGAAATCATGAAGCGCGAGGATGTCGGCCTCGTGCCAATAGTGGAGGAATCCACCAATAAGCTCATCGGCGTACTGACCGATCGCGACATTGTGATGAAGGTCGTCGCCGACGATCGCGATCCGCGCGGCACTGCGGTGAGCGAGGTCATGACGAACGATCCCTGCGCCTGTCAAGAACAGGACTCCATCGAGACCGTGATGCAGCAAATGGCTGCACACCAGGTCCGCCGTATACCCATTGTGGACAGAGACGGGAGCATCGTCGGCATCGTGTCCCAGGCCGACATTGCCACGCGTTTGTCTAACGCTCGCGAGACGGGCGAGGTTGTGCAGGCGATCTCGGAGCCCGCGACGACTTAGCTCTACCGAGCCTCGCTGCCCTTGACGTATTGGTCGTGGCGCGGCTTCACGCCGCGCCGCGAGAAAGCCTCCGTTGCGCCGCTGCTCACGCTGGCGGCGGTGATGTTTGTGGGGGCGATGTCGGCCCTCTTCATGTTCGGCCTCATCTCCGCGCTGTTCTTCATGGGCATGGCGATGGCGGGGATTCACGCGATCCTCGCGTACGTCGGCGCGTGCCCAGTGCCGAGTGTCAAGTGCCGAGTGCCAGGTGCCGAGTGCCCAGTGCCCAGTGCCAAGTGCTCGTAGCACGCGGCGCGTTAGAATGAGGGTCTGCTTCTCGGGCCGGAGTGGCGGAACTGGCAGACGCGCGGGACTCAAAATCCCGTGCCCTTCACGGGCGTGTGGGTTCGACCCCCTCCTCCGGCACTTGTTAACCTTAGGACTCGCTCGCTCGCAAGACTCACGTTCGCGCGACTGCGTCGCTCGCAGAACTCCCTCGCTTCGCTCGCAGGCATGTCCGCCGAAGCTCGCACACGTGATAGTGCGACCGAAGGGCGGATTTGGTCGCTCCGCTCATTGGCCGGATTCACTGCGTTCACGCGGCGACGAATTCTCGAACATCGAGTTCGACGCCTGCTTTGTGCAGAGCATCGAGTGTTTGCAGCGCTTGGTCGACAGCGTCTGCGCGCAGGTACGCCTGCGTCCTCTTTCGTCACAGGCCCGCTCGACATCGCAGCTACGCATTGCCACGATCGCACAAACGCAGGACGATGAACCGTCGTTTCACACCGCGAGTACGCGATCAGTCATGAGCCGGGCCAAAGCTTTCGATCCCTACGGCGGACGCGATCCACGCGAGTTGCCAGCATATACGCTGGTCGAGGCCGGGCACTACCTTTCGCTCGCCGAAAACACATTGCGTGCCTGGACGTACGGGCGCCCGTACGCGTCACGCACGGGCGTCAAGCGGAGCAAGCCACTCATCGTGCCCGCGGATCGGACCAACCATCTCTTGTCCTTTGTGAATCTTCTCGAATTGCATGTCATCAGCGGCATCCGTCGCGAACACCAGATCGACATGCGCAAGGTGCGTCAGGCGATCGACACGCTCGAGCGTAAGTTCCGCTCGGCGCCTCCTTTGATCGCGCAGGACATGGTGACAGACGGTACCGATATTTTCGTCGAGGAGCTCGGCGAGCTCGTGAACCTCAATCAAGAGGGCCAGCGGGCGATGCGCGATCTCCTCGAGGCACATCTAAAGCGCATCGAAGGCGACGAAGCAGGGCTGGCGGTACGGCTCTATCCATTCACCAGGCGACCCAGTCCATATGCGCCACGGCTGGTATCCATCGACCCGCGCGTCGCCTTTGGACGCCCTGTCGTTGCCGGCAGTCGTGTGCCCACCGCAGAGATCGCCGATCGGTTCAAAGCCGGCGATTCGTTCGAGGACTTAGTGGCCGAGTATGACTGCTCGCCGGCGGAAATCCAGGAAGCGCTCCGCTGCGAGCTCGAACGCGCCGCGTAGGCCTAAAATCTTCGTCGACGAATGCCTCTGCGCAGGACGACGTCGTTGTCATTACAAAGGACACGCGCATTCAGAAGCGCACGATTGAAATCAAGGCGCTCACGGCGAGCGGACTTAGAGTCTTTGCTCTCACGGGCGGCAGCCTCTCAACTCGACGACGGTAGCGGCGTCGGGCGAGCGTGCGATGGGTGCGACGTGCTGGTGCGCGCATCACGCGCTTACGAGCGCTGCGGGATCACACAGTACAACGCATCGCTCCCGACATCGAACACGCGATTCCAGCGTGAACGGAAATTTTTCTGCGCGGCATCCGCAGCAAACTCAATCAGCTGCTCCTCAGAAAAGTGCGTGCGCAACTCCGTATAGAGCGTCTCGTCGACGTTCGCGGGCGTGTCGGCCAGCGCATCCGCCAGGGCGCAGCAACGCGCGCTCGGCCGCTGAGAACTGTTCGAATCGTCCACCCAGAAGCGCCGCGATCTCCTCGTTACTGAGGCCGTATATCCTGCCGCCGGCAGAATTGATGTCGACTCAAAACGGGCACCCGATGCGCGTAGCCGTGCGCAGCTGCACGATGGACCTCTGCCGGCGCGGCACTCCGGCTTTCTGCCCGAGCAGCAACTCCGTGATCACATAGGCCCAGAAGACCCGCGGCACCCGGGCCTGGATTTTCTGCGGCGTCAAATCCTTTCCAAACACCTTACGGACTTGACGAAACACCTGCCTCATCAGAAACGAGGTGCTGTACGGGTCGATGCCTTGGATGCGTGCCACATCTCGGAACTTAACAGAGGACGGTTTTGGCGAGGGCGGCGAAGATCCCTTCTCGGAAGGGATTACGGCAATCGCATGGCGCGCACGTATGTGCCAATTCCAGACGCCATGCCCGTCAGCGGCGTGACTTGTCCGGCAACGAACCAGAAGCCGTCGCGAACCGCGAGCACGGCGACATTCGGAAGAAACTGCTCATCGACCACGAATCCTGACCTGGTGAGCGCAGTCAACCGGTCGTCAAACACCGCCACGTACGTGTGCTCGAAGTTCACACCGGGGGTCCGCGGACTTGGTGACGCATTCAGCAACGGGAAGTCTCGCGATTGTGTCGTGCCTAGCGCCACCACCTTTCCACCGGACGTCAGCTCGACGGCTCGGCCCATATCGAGCTCGCTGCCGCCTAAGAACGTCGACGCGAGCAGCGATCCCGTGGGACTGAACTTCACGATGAACCCGTCGAACGATCCGTTGCAGGCCTCGTCGGTGCCACAACGCTGATCGTACGCGCCGGGTGTGGCGGGCATCTCCGCGGATCGCGTGTAGCCGGTTGCGTAAACGTTGCCGCTCTGATCCACGGCAATGCCGTTTCCGGCCTCGTCCCTGCTGCCGCCCCAATACGTGGAGAACGGCAGGGCCTGCCCGGCGGGATCGAGAACGGCCACGACGGCGTCGCCGTCGACAGGACTCGTCTCGCGCAACGCGCTTTTGACGGCGCGGACGACCGGAAAATCCTGCGAGCTCGTTCGGCCAGTGATCGCAACGGCGCCGCCCGGCGCGATCGCGAGCGCTGCGGCCGTGTCGAGCGACCGGCCTCCGAGATAGGTTGCGTACTGTGGTGTTGGGTCGCCTGCGGCGAACCGTGCGACAAAGATGTCAAGCTGACCGGCAAGCTGACGCTGGTAGGCATTCTGTGTCGCTGCACCTGGCGTGCCCGTTGTTCCGAGCACCCAGAGGCGACCTTGCGCATCGAGCGCGAGATCTGCAAGCGCCAACAGCCATGGATAACACCGCAACTCCTGGAGCTGTTTGAGCGTGTAGTCGAACCGTGCGATCCAGAAAGAGCCGGAACAGCTGCCTGCAAACCCTTCAAACGTCGACGACGTCGTGGCTCCGGCAAGCCACACGGTGCCGTCCGGCGCGACCGCGATTCTGGGATTGTCGTCCTGTCCCGCGCCGCCGAGAAACGTTGAGTAACGGATCTGGCCAGTCGAATCGATCACTGTGAGGACGGTGTCAGCCAACCGTGTGATTCCGAACCGACTTTGAAAGGGATTGCAGGCACCGTCGGTGCCGCATGTGCGATCGAACGCGTCCGGCGTCGTGGGGTAATCCGGCGCGGTAGTGGAACCGACGATGTAGACCCAGCCTCCCTTCGGGGTTGGCGCGATGTCCTGTGCGACGGTGCCGCCAACGACAGCGGTGAACTCCTGGGGAGAGAAGGCCGAGTTTTCAAACTGCAGGCCTGCCACGGCGCCAATGCAGAGCAGCATCAGAGACCGCATACCTCGATCGTACTAAAGTTGCGCGCTTCGTCGAGACAAGTAGAGGCAATAGGGGCGCGCCAACTCTGCGGTAAGGTTCTCTCGAGATGGTTGGTGCCAACAGCCGATGACCCATGCCGTTGATGTGACCCGCTTGTGACTGCGCGCTAGCGCTGGGGGATGACGCAGTACAACGCATCGCTCCCGACATCAAACACGCGATTCCAGCGCGCGCGGAAGTTCTCCTGGGCCGCATCAGCAGCGAGTTCGATGAGCTGCTCTTCGGAAAAGTGCGTGCGCAACTCCGCGTACAGCGCGTCGCTGACGTTCGTGGGCGTCTCGGCCAACACATCCGCGAGATGCAGCAGCGCCTGCTCGGGCGGCGAGAACTTCTCGAATTGCCCGCTCAGAAGCGCTGACACCTCGTCGTCACTCAGGCCGTACATTCTGCCGCCGGCAGAATTGATGTCGACTCAAAACGGGCACCCGACGCGTGCTGCCGTGCGCAGCTGCACGATGGACCGCTGCCGGCGCGGCACTCCGGCTTTCTGCCCGAGCAGCAGCTCCGTAATCGTCAAAGCCCAGAAGACGCGCGGGACTCGCGCCACGATTTTCTGCGGCGTCAAGTCCTTGCCGAACACCTTGCGGACTTGACCAAACACCTGTCTCATCAGGAACGACGTCCTGTTCGGATCGATGCCCTCGATGCGTGCCATAATCCGCAACTTAAGAGACATACGTCATGCGGCGAAGTCTCGCAGCGGCGGCCGTGAGACGTGAGCCGCACGCACCTCCATCATGAGCAAGACCGCTCTCATCGACGCCCTCAAGGGCTTCGATATTCCACGCGTCCGAACGATCCTCGAGGATCATCCGGAGTTGAAAGCGCTTCGCCTCGATCACGAGTTCAATCTGCTTCAGTTCTGTTGCTCGCGCTCCACTGTTGGCGATTCCGCCGCGGCCTCGCGGCAGCTGCGTCTCGCACAGTGGCTGGTCGACAACGGCTTCGATCCGCGTGTCATTCATACGACGAAGCCCGGTGAAGACGGCGAAGAGGAGGCTGCGCAGGTCTCACTGGTGTTCTTCGCCGTCGCCAGGGCGCAAAACGATCGGCTTGCGCGGTTCTTTTTGAACCAGGGCGCCGAGCCGTCGGCGTTGTTTGCCGCCGCGTGGTGGGGCAACGCGAATATCTTGTCCGACCTCGTGGCGCATGGCGCCGATCTCAACGAAGTTGTCGGCGCGACACCGCTTTACATGGCCGTCGCCGTGCTCGATCGCGGCATCCAGGGCAAGCCGGACCTCGCGCGCCGGCGACTGAAAACGCTGCATGAAATGCTGCGGCTGGGCGCCAATCCCAACATTCCCGCGCTCGACGGGACGACGGCGCTGCACCTGGCGTTGAAGAAGGGATACGACGTGGAGGTGTTCGAGCTTCTCCTCAGGTACGGTGCGGATCCCGACGTGCCCGGCAAAGACGGGCGCACCGTGCGCGAGATCGCGTCACGCAAAAAGGACGCGCGATACATCGAAGCGGTGAACCACGCCGGCGCCAGGCGAGCTTCTCGTCAGAACGCGTAGCGGCGCGACTATCATTCGTCCATGCGAGCACTCGCCACGCTGTTACTCGCTTGTACGGTTACGACCGTTGGATTCGCTCGGCGGCTCGCTTAGTGCAGCGCTTAGGGAAGTCCGCAGTGCTCGACCCGCGTGACCGGATACCCACACTGATTGCGCTCCTGATCGTTGCGGTATTGGTCGGCGTCACGATTCGCTTCAACATCTTCGTGCCGTTTGGCACCGACTCGGCGGCGTACATCACGGCGGCGCACCAATGGGTCGAGCGCGATCTCTTCAAGCCCGCATCCTTTTCATTTTGGGCACCGTGGTCGGCCGACGGTCTGGTCGAGACGCCGTTCGGCAGCACACCAGGTCCGATTAAGGGCACTCTCGTCGGCAGTTACCCGCTCGGGTATCCCATCCTCCTCGCGGCGGCGCTGAAGCTTGGCGGCATGCTTGCGCCCTACGCAGTTGCGCCCCTCTTTGCGGGTTTGCTGGCGTGGTGCGCGTATGTGCTCGCTTCGGAGCTCAGTGGTCCGTGGGCAGGGGTGATAGCAAGCCTGCTGATCGCCGCAAGCCCGGTGACGGTGGTCAATTCCGTGTCGCCGATGAGCGATGTCCCGGCGGCCGCGTTGTGGGCATTGGCGTGGGTCATGGTGTTACGGCCCGGGACGGGTGCGGCGGCTGCGGCGGGCGCAGCGGCCGCTGTTGCAGTAATGGTCAGGCCTTATCACGCTCCGCTCGCATTGGCGATCGCGCCGCTGATCTTTCTACACGGCACAGCGGCCGACAGATGGCGACGCGCCCTGGTGTTCGTTGCGTTTGCAGCGCTTGGTCCTGCGTTAGTTCTGTGGTCGCAGGCGGTGCTATACGGCAGCCCGTTCAAACTTGGTTACAGCAGCGTCAATACGTTTTTCAGTTTAGACAGAGTAGCCAACAATCTCGTTGCATATCCGCGGTGGCTGGGAGATCTCCATACGTGGCTTCCGCTTGTTGGTCTCGTCAGCGGTCCGGCGCTCGTCTGGCGGCTGCCGCGTCGGTCGTCGCGGCCGTCTCCTCGTGCCATCGCTCTTGTTGCCGTCGCGATCATCCTGATCAACTACGCGTTGTATTTGCCGTACACGACATTCCAGGGCTGGGGGTGGCTGCGGTTCTTGCTGCCGGCGCTGCTCGCGCTCTTTGTTCTGGCCGCCGCGACCGTCGACCGACTCAGAGTGTTGCTGGCATCACGCGCACGTGTGCTCGGCACACTCGCATTTCTGCCCGTCGTCGTGATCGTGGGGCATCCTCGTCACATACTCCGCGATCTGATCGTGAGCACCGCCGGCTATCGGGCGCTGCAGATGATGGGCGAGTACGTACGGGAGGTGCTGCCGCCGAACGCGGTCGTGCTTACATATCTCCAGAGCGGCGCCGTCTCCTTTTACACCCAGCGGCCCATTGCGCGGCTCGACGTGCTGACGTCGCGCTGGCTCGATACTGCCATCGACGACCTTTTACGGCGCGGATATCGTCCTGTGTTCGTCATCGACGAAGCGGCAGACGGCCCAAGCTTTCACGAACAGTTTCAGAAGACTCGCTACGGCCAGCTGGATTGGCCGCCGAGAGCCGAGTTCTGGAGCGGCCTCGCGCTGTGGTATCTCGATATCTCCGATCGCGACCGTTTTCTAAATGGCGAGCGTTGGCCGATCGATCTCGTGAAGTTCCCTCCGGAGGCACCGTTCAACGGGAGCCCGGTGTTCGAGCACCCCACGCGTGAGGTGCTGTTTCCGCCGATGCACGAGTTGCTGGCATTTCGACGCACGCTCGAGGAGAAATACAGGCGGGGACTTGGCCGCGGCGCAAGCGGCACTCATGTTGGCGTCGAGCAGTCAGTGAAGTGGATGCGCCGATATTTACGGTACCGGCTCCACAGCTGCGATCACGACGCTGCCACGATGCGGGTGCTTACGCAACTGGACGGAGGAGATGTGCTGCCGCTCTGTGGCAGGGCGCGCGATTTTCCGCCGCGTAATGAGGTGCTCGAGTTCCGCCGGCGGCTTGAAGACAAGTTCAAAGACGAAAAGAAGGCACCCAGCACTCCAACATTCGTCGATCTCGAGGGCGACGCGATCTGGCTCGAGGAGTACCTCCGATACCGGACGCGCACGTGCTCGCACGAAGACGCGGTAGAGCGGGTCATGCAGCAAATCGATGGCCGGGCGGCGGCGCCCGGGTGCTAACTCCATGCCGCCACGATGTCCCCAATGGCAGCGCCGCGCGTGTTGAACAGCGTAGGGCGAGCGTATCTGGCCAACGACCGTAGTTCATCTTCGCCAATCGCATCGAGTTGCCGCAGAACGGCGAGCAGCGCAGGCTCAGACGCCCGCTTCGCGCCGTCTTCCACTTTGAGTGCGATACCGATGCCCTCAGCGGGGACGCCGGCACAGTAATAACCTTCAGCGCCAACTTTCGCGAAGAGACGGCCGCGCGCGGCGCGGATCAAATCGGTGCAGAGGCGATCGGTGCCTGCGACATATTCCGGATGTGCAGCCATGGCAGAGAACACCCTGCCTGCAGGCGACGATGGATCGGCGGCGACGGCGGAGAAGCGCGCACAGGCGGCTGCGACATTGGCGAGTGGCAGCGCGAAGGTGGGAAGTCCGCAACCGTCGGTCGCGAAAGCGAATTGGCCGGCGGGAAAGTCACACCAGTAAGCAAGCGTCTCGAGGATCCGCTGCTGAACGGGATGCGCAAGCTCGTGATAACCCTCCGTCGCCCAGCCGTGCAGCTTGGCAAGCGCAATCATGCCGGCGTGTTTGCCGGAGCAGTTGTTGTGAACGCGCGAAGGTGGCTGGCCCGATGTGACAAGGGCCTCTGCTGATTTCGCGTGCATTGGCAGGTGCGGGCCGCATGCGAGCGCGTGTTCGTCGGCGCCGGCCTTTCTCAAGATCGATCGTGCGGCCGTCACGTGAAACGGCTCGCCGCTGTGGGACGCCGCCGAGAGCGCGAGCTCCTCGGATGTCAGGCCGAAGTATTCGACGCCGCCATCTTCCACGAGCGGCAGCGCCTGAAACATCTTGATCGCGGATCGGACGAACGTGGCCAGCGCGATGTTGCCGGCGGTTGCGACGATCGAGACGGCGGCCGGCGGGCCTGAAGGCGCGCCACTACGTACCGACGGCGGGGCTAAAGCCCCGCCACTACCTACCAGCCCTCGCGCGTCCTCGGCGCGGCAGACGACAAAATGAACTCGGTGTGACGACTCGATGACGGTCGCTCGACGAACGTGAACCAGGAGTTCCTTCACGAGGGTTCCCTCACATACGTTCGGACACGGGAGTTCACGAGGGTTCCTTCACGACGGTTCCGTCACGTACGTTCGTACACGGTGGTTCACGGACGTTCGTACACGGTGGTTCACGGACGTTCGTACACGGTGGTTCACGCGGGTTCGGTCACGTAGGTTCTCCGGCCGGGGCTTCACTCGCGAGGAATCCAGGTGAGCGCGATGAGTTGGACCGAGACCGAGCCGCGTTTGGGCTTGAGCCGCACGCGCTCGAATTCTTCGGTCGAACTATCAAAGGACGCCGCGACGTCTTGCAGCTCGCGCTCGAGATCGGCAGCAATCTGATCGCGTGCCGCGCGCAACGCGCTGACGTTGGCCTCCGCGCGGGCAACGTCCTGCGTCTCTCGTCCGATGCGGCCCATGCCCCGCGCAGCGGTGGTGGCTCGGCCCAGGGTGCCGACGTTGACCGCCTTTCGCCCGAGCAGCGCGCCCGCGATGGTGGCAGCAATCGAGACGCCAGCCTGGAGTTTGGATTCGGCGGCCTGTTGCTGCTCGCGCTGAACGGCGGCCTCGGCGCGCCGCAGCCGATCCTCGGCCGACGCGAGCTTCGATGCATATTTCTGTCGCGCCTTTTGCACGGCGGCATCGCGAGCCTCGCGCATGGACGCCTGGACACGCAGCCGGAAATCACGCTCCTGTTCGTCGGGATGTGAAACGATCTTGGCGCGCGCGCTGCGCAGCAGCTCGACGCTCTGCGACTGATTTGCCCAGCGCGCGAGATCCTTTTCCCATTGCGCGTATTTCTTCGGCTGCGTCGCGGCCGTCGGCACCGGAGCGAACGGCAGCCCCTGATCGGGTTGGGGCTCGAGATCCTGCACCGTAAACGGAGCCGGTTCCGCGCGCTCCCAGTCAACGGCAACTGCTCCGTCGCCGATTGGCGTCAGGATAACGACGTCGCGGACCTCGTCAACACCGAGACGAGCATCGCTGTAGCCGACTCTCAACGCTCCGAGCAGCGACGGCGCATACACGGATCCGCGGCCGGGGGCGAAAAACTGAGGAACCGCCGGATCGAGGACGGGGCGCGGCACAGGTGCGTTAGGTGCGTCGGGTGCGCTCAGGTGCTCGGGTGCGGTGCGGTGCTCAGGTGCGCCGGGTGCGGTGCGGCGCTCAGGTGTGTCGGGTGCGGTACTTAGACGCTCGGCGGTCACGCCTTCCTTCGGGACCTTGGATAATTTCGAGATTTCCTGACGAGTGAGCGGTCCCCGCAAATACGACATGGTCCAGCGCGTCTGGAACAACACCGGCGCCTGCTCGTGCACGTTGTGCATCAGAAAGACGCGCTTTTCGAGCGCCGACAGCATCTTGTCGAGTTGCGCGCGATCGAAGAGCGTCGTCCCGGCGTTGACCCCTTCGAGCCCATCGAGGAGTCGCGCCTTATCGCGTTCCGTCTGCAGACGCCCCAGAAACCATGTGCCTGTGTTCGACAGCGCCTTGTAATCGAGGTCCACGGGATTCTGCGTCGCGAGCACGACGCCCAATCCAAACGCGCGCGCCTGTTTCAGCAGCACAAGGAGCGGCGGCTTCGACGGCGGATTCGCGATGGGCGGAAGAAACCCGAGCACCTCGTCGCAATAGAGAACCGCGCGCAAGCTCGACGTGCCTCGCTGCGCTCGCACCCATCCCACCAGCTCGTTGAGCAGAAGCGACACGAAGAACATCCGCTCCCGATCGTCGAGGTGCGCGATCGACACGACCGAGACACGCGGTTTGCCCTGCGGCGAATAGAGCAGACTCCCGATGTCAAGCGGATCGCCTTGCAGCCACACGGCAAATCCCGGCGCGGCGACAAGCTGATTGAGCCGCATGGCGAGCTCGAAGCGATCGCGCGACGGGTAGAACGATTCGAGATCGAGAACGCCAACCTTCATCATCGGCGGCGCTTGAATGCCGGCAATGAGCGCAGGCAGGTCCAGTGTTCGACCGCGGCGCCACGCCTCCTGCAGCAGCGTCGCGATCAAGACGTGCTCACGGCTGCGCATCGGATCGGCATCGATGCCGGCAAGCGTCAGAAGACTCGTTGCCGCAGTCGCGACACGCTCGGCGACCAGCTCCGGATCGTCTGTGACCGCTCCCGCCGGAGGCGCGAACGACTTGAGAATCGAAATCGGCGCACCCGCGGTGCTCCCGGGCGTATAAACCGCGAACTCGGCGGCACTGCGCAGCCGGCCGATGCGCTCCTTCGACTGGCCCGACTCGACAAGGCCTTGGGTCCAGCGTGCAGCCTCCGCTGCCGCAAACTCCTGCTCGCTGACGCCTTGCGCGCGCGCATCTTCGGCAGTGACCCACGGCGCAAGCGCCGCAGCCGAAAGATCCGGAAAGGTGAGGAGCAGGTTGCCGAGATCGCCCTTGGGATCGATTGCGAGCACGGGCACGCCGTCGATCGCGGCTTCTTCGATGAGCGCGATACCCAAACCGGTCTTGCCGCTGCCTGTCATGCCGATGATGGCCGCATGCGTCACGAGGTCGTTCGCGTCGTAGAGAAGCGGAGCGCCCGCCGGACGTCGCGTCGTTGGATCGATCTGGCGGCCGAGATAGAACAGCCCGAGTTTTTCAAAGGATTCAGACATCGAGACCCACCGATCGCATCAGGGGGATCGCGTTTCCGGTCGCTACGACACCGGGATGCAGTTTGTAGTCGAACGTTAGCGTATTTCCGTCGAAGCGGTCCGCGAAATGCACGTTGGCGACGCGTTGGCGCGGCTCGTCGGGAGCGTGCGCCTCTTCGGCAAGCGAGGCAAGCGCGAGATCGTGTGTAGTGACGAGGCCGATTGCGCCGAGATCGAGCAGGCCATTCAAAATTCCGCGTGAACCCTGCAACCGGTCGTGCGAATTGGTGCCCGACAGCAGCTCGTCGCAGAGAAAGAGCGCGCGGCCAGTGGTCCTGGCACACGAAACAATCGCCGCAAGGCGCGTGATCTCCGCGTAGAAGCGAGAATGTCCTTCCTGCAGCGAATCCTGCAGCCGCAGCGTTGCGCCCGGTGCCAACAGACTCATCCGGAGACGCCTGGCGCGCACGGGTGCACCGGCTTGCGCCAACGCCGCGTTCACACCGACGGTGCGAAGGAGGGTGCTTTTGCCCGACATGTTCGATCCACTGACGATCAACAGGTGCGGATGCGATCCCCCAAGGCGCACATCGTTCGGCACGGCGTGCCCGCGATCGAGGAGCGGATGTGCCAGCCCGTCGCCCTCGTACAATGGAGGTCCGTCGACGACTTCGGGAAAGGGATCGTCTGGATTTTCCGCGTGGTACGTCCCCAGTGAACTGAGCGCTTCGTATTCGCCGACCGCGGCCAACCAGCGTGGCACCGCCGGTCCGCACCGCATGCGCCACGCTTCGACGGCAAAGGCCAGCTGCGTGCCGAGAAGAAGCACAGCGGAGAGAGGTCCGAACATCTGATTGTGACCCGAGCTCAGTATGTCGACGAGCCGCGCGAGATGCCGTACCTCGCGTGCAGGCGAACGGCCGGTCGCGCGCAAGTCTCCTTGCAGCTTGCTCAAGAGAGGTGTCGTGACCGGATCTCGCTCGATCCGCGCCATCAGCGCCGCGAGCACTTCCAGTTCCTGCTCGCGCGCTTCAACGCCGTGAACGACGTGATGAACGCGGGCGCGAAATCGCCAGGCGAACAGGCTTTGAACCGCAATCGAGGGAACCAGCGCGGCCGGCGGCGTCCCCGACCAAATCCACCACGCAATAGAGCCAGTAGTCGCGGCCGCCAGGAGCGGGGCGACGATGCGCGGCCAGCTCGCAGTGAGAAGCGAGGGAGCGGCCGCCCATGACGCGAGATCATCGGTTCTGACGAAGATGTCGATGTCCGGGCCGAGGACGGCAATCTCCTCGCGAAGGTCGAGACGCGGCGCGAGCTCAGCTACGGCCTCCTGTCTCTCGCCGACCTCTTCTTTTGTCGCCGGCGCGCGCAGCCACCGCGCCAGGACGGCTTCGCCGCCGCTCGTGCGCGTGGTCGACAGCAGCTCGAAGAGGCTGCCGGGGCCAAAGACGTCCAGGTCGTCTGCGTACAGATGTTCGGAATCGCGAAAGCGGTCGCCCGTGCTGCCCGTGCCTTGCCAACGGCCCTCCAGTCGATTGAGGCCACGTTCGTAGAACGCGGCTGCCCGAGCCGAGCGATCGCGGCGGTTCAGAACGGTCCCGTGATAGAAAGCGAGCGGGATAAAGATCAAGAGGGGAATGACGAGCCACGGTACGCTTGCCTGCCGAAGAACAGCAACGAGCGCAACGCCAATAAAGAGCAGCGCGAGGCGTGTCCAGGCGAGACGCGCGTGAATGGCCTCGCCTTTCGCGACGTCCGCGCGGCGCCGATTGAGCCGCTCGCGATAGATTTCGCTTACGGCCGGATTTTGCCGTCCGCTTTCCACAAATAGAGCGTGCGCCGGAGGTTGGAGCTGTCGGTGAAGGTATCGACGTTGTCCGGCTCCCAATCGCCCATGCTGAAGTTGTGAGCGACGATGCGTGCGCCGGGCTTGAGCTGACGGGTGAGAATCGGGCGAAGTTTGAGATTCGACGAGGACAGGAGATATAGCGTGACCACCGTCGCCTCCGAGACGTCCGTCTTCATCGCGTCCTGAAGCTTGAAGCTGACGAGATCTGTCACACCTGCACGCTGCGCGTTCGCGTTCGATTCGGCGATGCGAACGGGATCGATGTCGACGCCAACTCCGCGGGCGCCATATTTCTGCGCCGCCGTAATTGGAATACGGCCGTCTCCACACCCGAGGTCATACACGACGTCGGTTTTCGTCACCTGGGCCAGCCGCAGCATCCGGTCGACGACTTCCTGTGGCGTCGGCACGTAAGGAGCGAGCTGCTGAGCATCGGGCCGCTTGGGCGAAGCGTTCTGGGGGGCGGCCAGGTGCGGGACGAGGAACGTCGCCGCCAGGACGGCGAGAAGACACGCGTTTCGTCGCTCCACCACCGCGCAGCATAGCCGAAAGGGTGGCCGGTGCGACAATCCGGCTTTCGGCGGCCGCGTACCCGTCCGGTTCGCGCCGCTCGGCCGTGAAGCCGAACCTTCGTCATTTTTCGACAACAGCCCCCCGGACGAACCTCGAGACGCAGCCGGCCGCTGGCAGTCGCGACTGCCATTCCGTGAATGTCACAAGTTGTCACCAGATGGTCTGGCTATCGAGGTTCCAGTCCCGGTCAGCCGTGGCGCGGAGGCGTTTAACCGCGTGAAGCATCAGGGGTTAGCGACCGAGCGACAGACGCTCGACCCCACTAGGGCCCAAGGGCAGAGATCGCCGAAAGTGCCCGATTTTTCGGGCTTTTCCGTTGATTGGGGCGGTCGCCTGCGTTATACTGTGTGTTCGGCAGCACACTCCAGGTCCTACCGATTCACCATCCCGAAGCGAGGGGCACGTGGCATTTCAGGTTGGCGACAAGGTCATTTACCCAAACCATGGTCTCGGCGTTATAGAAAAAATCGAGGAGAAAACAATCCTCGGCACCACTTGCGGTTTTTTCCACCTGCGTATCATCGCCAATGAAACAACGGTCCTTGTTCCCGTGAGCAACGTGGACAACGTTGGTCTGCGGCGTGCGATCACGGATGACGAGGTGGATCGTTTGTTCCATTTGATCGGCGACGGCAAAATCGAAAACCACTCGAACTGGAAAGGCCGCTTCAAGGACAACTCGGACAAGATGCGCACCGGCTCCATCTACGACATGGCTGATGTGCTCAAGAGCCTCACATTTTTGTCCAAGTCGAAGAGCCTGTCGTTTCGCGAGAAACGCATGCTCGATCGCGCCAAGTCGTTGATTGTGTCCGAGGTCTCCGAGGTGATGCGCGTGACGGTGACCGACATCGAGGATCGGGTCGAAAAGGCGCTCGAACGTTGTTTCATGATGAAGGCGCGCGCGCAGCAGCGCGCGGCGGCTCGAACGACCAAGCCAATCCAGGCCAAGGCGACGACCACCCGCGCCGCCGCCGCACGTCGTCAGGCGCGCGCATCGTAAAAAAGGTTCAAAGGTTCAAGGGTTCAAGGGTTCAAAGGTTCAAGGGTTCAAGGGTTCAAAGGTTCAAGGGTTCAAGGGTTCACAGGTGCTACGCAGCTACGAACCCTGGAACGTGCGAACTTCTGAACTTCTGAACCTCGGAACCTAGGAACTTCCGGTGTCTTTCGTCCGCTCCCTCCTTACGTACGTCCTCGTTTCCATTTACATCTTGTTCGCCGGCATCATCGGGCTGGGGATTGCCATTCCCTTTCGGTGGAAGGGGTTGCTGTACGAGCTCGGGCACGCCGGCGCGGCTCTCGCGCTCGGCACCGCCGGCATTCGATACCGGGTCGTCGGCCGTGAGCGCCTCCCGCCTGGTGTCGCGGTGATCTTCTGCTCGAATCACCAAAGCAACGTCGATCCGCCGGTACTATTTCAGGCGCTCCACCGCCGCTTGCACATTCTCTACAAGGCCGAGCTGAGCAGAATTCCGATTCTGGGAACGGCCATGCAGATCGGAGGTTTTGTCCCGATCGATCGGGACAATCGCGATGCCGCGTTTCGCGCAATCGAGCGGGCGGCCGATTCGGTTCGCACGGGCAACTCGTTTCTGATTTTTCCCGAAGGCACCCGCAGCCGCACAGGCGATCTGCTCCCATTCAAGAAGGGCGGCTTTATCCTCGCGATGAAGGCCCAGGCGCCGATCGTCCCCGTGGCGGTGACCGGCGGCCGCGCATCCATGCGGAAGGGGAGCGCGATCATCCACCCTGTTCTCGTGACCGTCCGAATCGGTCAGCCGATCGAAACCTGTGGAATGACGATGGACGATCGCGATCGGCTGATTGCCCTGGTGCGGGACCGGATTACGCAGCTACTGCGTGAGGCTCTCGCCGATCCGGCCGTTGGGTGACGATAGCTGCGGGTACTTCGTGCGCAGGGTGCGGACGACCGCGGTGTATTCGAGGCGGAGTTCCTCGACCGCCTCGGGCAGATTCGACGCTCGTCGCTTGACGAGGGCCAGCTCCAACTCGGCCGCCAGGTCGTGAAGACGGATCGCGCCAATGAGCCCGGCGCTGCCCTTGATGGCGTGAACCGCGCCGCGTAGCGCCGCCGGATCGTCCCGCACGACAGATTCGCTGGCGGCTTGGACGCGCTGCGCGTTGTCGTCGATGAACATGAGGAGCATCTCTTCGAGAAACGCGTGGTTGGCGTGTTCACCCGAACCGGAGATGCGGAGGAGGTCGTCGAGGCGCACTTCACCAGGGGAGGCGATCATGTGCTGTCCGCGTGGTGCAAGCGGTATGCCCAGCGGTTTCGCTCGCAAAAACGCATTTTGCTAGGAAAAATCAGCGATTTTGCAGAGTGACTGCGGCAGCACGCCACGCAGATCCATTTTTGCCGCAATCGGGCCGCAGATGGACGCAGATAGCCGCAGATAGCCGCAGATGGCCGCAGATGGCCGCAGATGGCCGCAGATAGAAAAGCGTCGAATCGGGCGCTAATCTGTGATCATAAGAGACGCGCGTGGATCTGCTCATCTCGCTTGGCCGGACGCTTGGTTTTTCGCTGACTTCCGGCGTCAACCTGTACGCGACAGTTGCCGTCCTGGGGCTCGCCTCGAGGTTTCAATGGGTGACGCTTCCGCCGCAGTACCAGATCTTCAACAACGACTGGGTGATCGGCGGCGCGATCACGCTGTATCTGATCGAGTTCGTCGCTGACAAGATTCCGTGGGTCGACTCGATGTGGGACAGCGTGCACACGGTGATTCGGCCCCTCGGCGGTGCCGCGGTGGCGATTGCGACGCTCGGCGATGCTTCGCCCGGATTCCAGGCGCTCGCCGGCATCGCGGGGGGAGTCATTGCTGCCGGCAGTCATCTGACGAAGGCGAGCGCCCGGGTTGCCGTCAACGCCAGTCCCGAACCGTTCTCGAACTGGGCGTTGAGCTTCTTCGAGGATACGTTCGTCCTGGGTCTGGGCCTGCTCGCCTTGAAGTATCCCGTCGCTGCATTCGTGGTCACCATCGTCATTCTGGTTGCCATCGTGCTGGCGCTCCGGTGGATCATTCGGATGCTTCGGGGAATAATGAGGAAACCTGCCATGGATGCACCATGACCCAGAAGCTTCAGCGGGCGTGTCTCATGGCGTCCGCTCTCGCACTGGCCGTTCTGTCCGCTGCGCCGGCGGCGCAAAACACGGAGCAGAAGCAGGAACAGCCGCGCTTTCGCGGCGGCGCGAACCTTGTGCGAGTCGATGCGTACGTCTCGCGCGATGGCCAGCCCATAGCGGATCTCACGGCAGACGACTTCGAGGTACTGGAAGACGGCGCGCCGCAGCGGATTGAAAGCTTTCAAGTGATCCGCGCGCGAGGGCCCGTGCCGCAGGCCGCACGTGTCGAGCCGAACACGGTGGCGGAAGCGCGTGCGATGGCCGCTGATGCAGACGCGCGGCTGTTCGTTCTCTTTCTGGACGTGTGGCACGTCCATGTCGAGGGTTCGTTTCGCGCGCAGAATCCAATCATCAATCTGCTCGATCGTGCCGTTGGACAAGACGACCTGATAGGCGTCATGACACCGGAGATGTCCGCGCGGAATCTCACGCTCGCGCGGCGCACGACGACCATCGAGGGAATCCTCCGCGATAACTGGTACTGGGGGCAGCGCCAGCGCCTCAACACCGCAGACCCGCGCGAGCAGGAGCTGCAGATGTGTTATCCGGACAGCTCCAGCGAGACCGCCGGCATTGCACAGGAGCTGATCGATCGGCGCCGCGAGCGCAAGACGCTCGATGCCATCGAAGATCTCATCATCCATCTCGAAGGCATCCGCGAAGAACGCAAGTTCGTGATACTGCTTTCCGAAGGTTGGCGACTGCCGAGGCGCGACGACCGGCTCGCGCGGAAACTCGCTGGGTTCGGTATCCCCGGAACCGATCCGATCGGTGTCGGACCCACGGGCAAGCTGACCTCGCGTCCGGCTCAGGGCGCCGCCGGCACTGACTCCTGCGAGCGCGAACGACAACGTCTGGCCGCTGAAGATCTCGAGCTCGATTTTCGCACGCTGCTGCAGCGAGCCAATCGGGCAAACGTCACGTTCTACACCGTCGACCCTCGCGGCCTTGTGGTCTTTGACGAGGACTTGAGCACGCGCCGTGCCACTGACGTGATCGGGGACCGTGAGCGCCTTTCCGCGCGCCAGGATTCGCTGCGTGATCTGGCCGCCAACACCGACGGCGTGGCAATCCTCAACACCAACAACATCGAGGCGCCGCTGCAGCGGATCCTCGCGGACACCAGTTCCTACTACCTCCTCGGGTATTACTCGACGAACACGAAGCTCGATGGGAAGTTTCGGAAGCTGACGGTCCGCGTCAAGAAGCCGGGATTCGACGTTCGCGCGCGCCCCGGGTATCTCGCGCCGACAGAAGCGGAGCTGGCGGTTGCTCGAGTCGATCGCTTGATGAACGGAGCAGCTCCGGGCCACAGCGATATCCCGCCCGAACTGAGACGTGCGCTCGACAAGCTTGCGCCGTCTCGTGCCAGCGTTCCCATGCGCGTGCAGGTCGGTTCAGGCGGAGGGCGAATCTGGCTGACGACAGAGCTCGACGCGACAGTGGTGAAGAGCCCTGAATGGCAGAAGGGTGGCATCGCTCACATCGTTGTCGAACACGAGCGGGGCGCGGCCGCGCCTATTCAGAGAGACGTCACGCTGGAATCGGGCCAACGAATGTTCAAGGTGATGGACATCGGTCCGGGCTCGCTTCCGCCTGGACGATACGTCATCCGACTATCGCTCGCGCCAACCGGAGGAAGCCTGCCGCTGCAGACCACGGTCGATGTCACGGTGCCGGACGCGGCCGCGCTCATTGGCACGAACGGACTCGCACTCCGGCGCGGTCCCGCCACAGGGCTGGCTTACGTGGCAACCGCCGACGCCCGTTTTCAGCGGACCGAGCGGATTCGCTTCGAAGTGCCGCGGCTCTCATCCGACGGCACAGTCTCTGCTCGTTTGATTAACCGCAGCGGACAACAGCTGCCGCTCGAGGTCGCGCTGGGTGAGCGCGATGACGATGAACTTCATCTTCACGTGATCGTGGCAGATCTCACGCTCGCAGCTCTCGGCCAGGGTGAATACATTCTGGAAATCGCCGTCGAGAAGGAAGGAAAAACGGAGCGAGCTTCGTATCCATTTCGACTGGTGCCGTGATTCGCCGCTTTGCGACGACGGTTCTTCTCATTGTCGCCCTTACCACGCTGACACGTGGGCAGCCACCGCTCAGCGCGGGCGAAATAGCGAAACTCATTGAAAGCGAGCTGACAGCGGCCCATGTGCCGGGAGCTGCGATTGCCGTCGTTTCCGGTGACGACATGCTCGCGCGCGGAATAGCCGCGCCGGTTTCTGACGCGTGCCAAAGGCAAAGGGGATTAGCGGGATTTTCGGGATTACGCAGCGACCAGGCAGGCCGTCAAACGCGTCGGCGTGCGCCGGCGTTGCCGGCGCAGTGGTGAACACCCGCGCAATCGGGAAGACACGCCACAGGAACGAACACGGGCGCGTCTTCCCGATTGCGCGGGTGTTCACCACCGCGGCTTTGGCCGCGCGCCGACGCGACACCGGCGCGTTCCCCTAAATCTCCCTAATCCCGCAAATCTCCTTTATTTTTTTGCAGCTGATGAACACGTGATCAGTCGATCTTTCGCTGGCCCGCGCGATACAGAATTCCGCCCAGCGCGACGAACAAGGCGGCGCTGGCAAGCTGCGCGATAGAGCTGTTGTCGTGCAGAAATGGCAGCGCGTTTCCGATGGCCTGGAACATGTTGAAGATCGGCCGAAGCTGCTCGGCGCCGAAGAGAGCCGCGTACAGGATGCCCGCCAGTGAACCGCCGGCGATGAGGCCGGAGCTGAAAAGCGTGCCGGAGCTGAGATCTGATTCCGACGTGACGCCCGTTTTTCGTTCGACGAGCCAGCGAACAAGCCCACCGGCGAAAATCGGCGCCGTGGTCGCAATCGGTAGATACGAACCCACTGCAAAGGACAACGATCGAATCCCGCACAGCTCCAGCGTGACAGAGACAAAGATTCCGACGAGCACGAGCGCCCAGGGCAGCTGCTGGCTCAGAAGTCCTTTGATGATCGTCGCCATCAGCGTGGCTTGCGGCGCGGCGACGTCTGCCGATCCAATCCCGAACACGCGATGCAGGTAGAGCGTGGTCAGGCCGATGACAAACGCCGACGTGATGACGCCAATCAGCAGACCGAGTTGCTGATAAAGAGGAGTGGCGCCGACGATGTAGCCGGTCTTGAGATCCTGAGAGGTGTTGCCGGCGTTGGCGGCAGCAATGCAGATGATGGCGCCGACACACAAGGCGACCGGCGAGTAGACGTCGCCGGTCCAGCCGAGACCCACGAAAATCAGGCAGGTGAGGATCAATGTCGCAATCGTCATTCCCGAGATCGGGTTGGACGACGATCCAATCAATCCGGTGATGCGCGATGACACTGTGGCGAAAAAGAACCCGAAGATGATGACCAGCACCGAGACGAGCACGTTGCCCTGCGTCGGCAGTCCTGGAACGACGGCAAGAAAAATGGCGAGCAAGAGCGATCCGCCGAGCACGACCGTCATTGGAATGTCGCGTTCGGTGCGCATGCTTGTGGCGCCGCTCGCGGCGCCGATGCCTTTGAGGCCTTCACGCGCGGAGGAAACGATGGTCGGGATGGTGCGCGCCAGCGTGATCAGGCCGGCCGCCAGGACCGCGCCCGCGCCGATGTAGCGAATGTACGCGCTCCAGATTTGCCCCGGCGCCATTTCCGAGAGCAGAAACGGTCGTCCTGTTGCTGGATTCACCGCAAAGTTCGGATGTATCGGCGGAAACGGTGTGGGGATCGCTGCGCCAAGTATCGACAGCAGCGGAAGCAGCACGAGCCATGACAGCACGCCGCCGGCAAACATCGTCCCCGCAATGCGCGGACCGATGACGTAACCGACGCCCATGTACTCCGGCGAGATGTCGACGTTCAACGTCGCATTGGGAAACTGGCTGTTGCGAGGAAATGAGTAGCCGACAATCTGCAGAAAGATGTTGAACGTCCATGAGAGCGATTTCCACAACGCGCCCACACCAAGTCCGCTGAAGACGAGACCGGCAAGCTTTCCGCCGCGCTCTCCCGCGACGAGCACTTCCGCACACGCGGTGCCTTCCGGATACGGCAGCACGCCGTGCTCTTTGACGATGAGCGCGCGACGGAGCGGCACCATCATCAGAATACCCAGAATGCCGCCGGCAAAAGTGAGGAGCGTGATTTGGTAGTAGCTGAAATAGCCAGGACCGTAAGGCGTGAGAAAGATCAACGCGGGAATCGTGAAGACGACGCCGCCAGCCACGGATTCGCCGGCCGATCCGATGGTCTGGACGATGTTGTTTTCGAGAATCGTCGACCCGCCGAGTTTCTTCAGCACCGAGATCGCGAGCACGGCGATTGGAATTGACGCGCTCACCGTCAGGCCTGCGCGCAGACCGAGATACACAGTCGAAGCGCCGAAGATCAAACCGAAGATCACGCCAAGCACGATGGCCTTGACAGTGAACTCCGCCATCGATTGAGCAGACGTCACGTACGGCTGAAATGTCCTCGGCGGCGCTGCCGGTGCAATTGCCGGTGCCGGTGCGGGTGCAGCCGTCGTGGTCGCGGGGGAATGGGCCATTCGCGGATTCTACTGCCAGACGAGCGCCACTCGATCGAAGGCCAGGTCGACCTTGCCCAGGCTGTCAACGAGGAGCGTTGCGGGACCGTCTTTCGCCAGCCGGCAAGACACACTGAGATCGCGAAAGTCTGCGGGGATTTGGCCCGCGGTGAAATCCGCAGAACAGCCGACGGTGCCGTCCAGTTGCACGAGAGCCAGGCGCGCGACGGGCGTCGTCGACGGTTCCGCTTGCGTCGAGCGCCGGGCGCGGAGCGTAACGGTCAGCGGCCCACGCGGCAGGTATTCGTCCGGTAGTAGCACCACCGGCCGCTCGCCACGGCGGCTATCGGCAAAGCGAACCTGATGGTGCACCGCGCCATCAAACGTATTGTCGGCGCTGATTCCATCCAGATCGGCCGCCGCATAATCAACTCGGAGAGGCCAGTGCTTGAACTGCATCGCGACGATTACCCCGCAAAGCAGCGCGGCTGCTGCGCCGACAGCGGGCGCGCGCAAAGCGCGGCCGACTGTTGCCGTGAGCCGCGCGAGAGGTCCGCTCACCAGCACGTAGACCACGGGCAGAATCGGCACGGCGAATCGATATGACGCGAGCGTCACGATATGGACGATGAGAATCGTCAACACGATGGCGGGAAGCGCCCACCACAGTTTCAAGCGATCACGGCCGAGAAGCCACAGCGACACCGCGAAGGCGGCCAGAAGCCAACCTCCGCGGACAACGGACTCGATGATCTTCAGCGGCAGCAGGCCTGTCGTTGCCCGCCAAACCCACACGGCCGCCGGATGTGGAACCGTCCAGCCGTCGCGAAGCACGCCCCAGAAATACAGAATCTTTCTTCCCGCCAGGACAAGCGAGCGGCCGGGATCCGTGCGCACAAAAGCGAGTCCCGTCGGTTGTCCGACGCCAACAAGCGGCGCGTTGTAGGTGCCATTGGCCAACGGGTTGTTCCCGAGCTCGATGACCAGGGGTCCCTTCTCTGAAATCGTGATCAGGCGTCCCTCCCGCACCGATTGCAATGCGGACCACGCGACGGCGGGTGCGAGAGCGATTGCGATCGCGATGAGCGCTGCGCGAGCCGCGAGCGGACGATCGAACGCCCTCAGCCGCGACCAGAGCCAGAGGGCAATCACGACCACCGCGACGACAAACGTCTCACGGGTGAGGATGAGGACCGCCGCGAGCACGCCTGTGAGTGCAGCCCCTCGAACGATCCCGCGCCGGTCCTTGGAGTCGGCTGTATGCGCCGCGATTGCGAGCGTTCCGAGAAGCATCGCCCCGGTCAGCACTTCGTACTGGAGCGTCCCGACGTACGCCCGGAGCGCCGGGGATGCAGCTGTCAGGGCGGCACACATCCATGCCGCGCCCGCCCCATATATACGGCGTGCGAGCCACGCGCCAAGCGCGACGGATGCGATGAGCGATGCCCAAGAGATCAATTTGCCGGCGACGAAGGAAGCGCCCGCCAGTGAATAGACAAAGGCGAGCGAAATGATCCAGACAGGCGGATGTCTCGGCGGGACTGCGGCAAGCTGCCACGACGAAGCGAGGTCGCGCGCGAGTCGGTCGTAGGTAGAAGCGTCGGCCTGCAGGTTGGGCTGCACGGAGAGGCGGTCGGGGTACCGGAAGACGTCGCGAAGAGGCAGTGCGACGAACCAGGCGATTGCCGCCAGGAACGCAGCCTTGATTAGCCAATTACGCAGTCGATCGCCCTCGATCGCGACACCTTTACATCACCTCGCCACATCAGGACCTCATCACATGAGATCGCCACATCGCCACATCTCCACATCGCGACGTGCCTCGGGATAGGTTATTCTGATCTCGCTTGTGAATTCAGCGAACAAGCGAAAGCCCACCAGTGAGCAGGTTTCCGAGCTCACGACCAACCGCCTCTCGGTGTACCTGCGGTGTCTGACGCAGCTCGAAAATGCCAGTGTGGAGACGATTTCCTCGCAGGCGCTTGCTGAGCAGTTTCACCTGAACGCCGCGCAGATTCGGAAGGATCTCGCGTACTTCGGCGAATTTGGCGTGCGCGGAGTCGGGTATTACGTCAAGGATCTGCGCCGCCACCTCCGCCAGATCCTGGGACTCGACCGCAAGCTTCGCGTCGCGGTGATGGGCGCGGGCAATCTTGGTCTCGCGCTCGCCGACTACCCGGGATTTCGGCGAGAAGGCTTCGAAATCGTCGCCCTGTTCGACATCGCGGATACAAAAATCGGCGACGAGTCGCGCAGCGGAGTGCCCATCCACGATATCCGCGAGCTCAAGAGAATTGTGCGAAAGGACCGCATCGATATCGCCGTCATCGCGGTCCCCGCCGAATCAGCGCAGCCGGTCCTCGATCAAGTGGTGGCCGCCGGCGTGAAAGCGGTGCTGAACTTCTCGCCCGGCTCGCTCAAGGTGACCCCGGGCATCAAATTGAAGAGCGTGGATCTGACGGTGTCGCTCGAGAGCCTGTCGTTTTATCTCGCGCAGGGGATAGATGATGGCGATTAAGACGCGGCTCTCGCACGTGGACGAACGCGGCCGCATCCGCATGGTGGACGTCGGCGACAAGGCCGTGACGACACGGGAAGCCGTTGCGCGCGGGGAAGTGGCCATGTCGGCACTGGCGCGCAGACTCATTCGAAGCGGACAACTGAAAAAAGGCGATCCGTTGCAGGCCGCGCGGCTCGCCGGAATCATGGGAGCCAAGCGGACCGCAGAGCTCATTCCGCTCTGCCACCCGTTGCCGCTGACGCACGTGGGGGTCGAGATCAATCCAACCCGCGCCGGCTACGCGATCGAATCGCGCGTGCGAACATCGGCGCAAACCGGCGTTGAAATGGAAGCGCTCACCGCGGTGGCAATCGCCGCGCTCACGCTGTACGACATGGTGAAGGCAGTTGATAAAGGCATCGTGATTGGACCGATTTGCCTGCTCGAGAAACGGGGAGGCCAATCCGGCGAGTACCTGAGAATTCGCCGCTCCAAACGTTAACCACGAAATCACGAAAGAACACGAAAGCACGAAAAGGATCGTTGATCTAGGCTCGGCGTTGTGGTTCCGTGTTTTCATGACGTTTCGTGTTTTCGTGGCAACGCTCTTAGCAGTCGATGAACGTTCTGATCTCCATCCAGCAGCCCGTTCGCGCATGGCAGATTCCCGACGCCGCCGTCGAGACACTCCGTTCACGATTCCCGCATCTCACGTTTGTGCATGCCACGGACGACGAGGCGCGTGCGCGTGCCCTCCCGGACGCCGAGATTGCATTCACGTGGATTCTGAACGCGAGCGAGCTCACTCGCGCTGCGAAACTTCGGTGGGTGCATTCCTCCGCCGTGGCCGTTGAAACAATCTGTCTTCCCGAGCTGTTTCAGCGCGGCATCCTCCTCACCAACTCGCGAGGCATACAGGCGACGCCGATTGCCGAGCACGTCCTGGCCGTGATGCTCGCCCTCGCGAAGCAGCTGCCTTTCGTCATGGATTATCAGCGGCAGAAATGCTGGGGGCAGAACGACTTTATTGGAGAACGGCTGCCCTGGCTGCTCAAAGGGCGCACGCTGGGCCTCATTGGCGTCGGCACGATCGGTTCGGAAATCGCGCAGCGCGCGGCGTCCTTTGGAATGAAGGTGATTGCGCTGCGCCGCCGGACGGATCGTGGCGGCGTCCTTGGCGTTGACGAAATTCTTCCGCCGTCCTCCATTGGTTCGCTGCTTGCGCGAGCGGACGTGCTCGTGATTGCCGCACCGCTCACCGCTGAGACCGAGTACCTCATCGGCGGGCCCGAGCTCGCGCGAATGAAAAAGGGCGCGGTTCTCATCAACGTCGGCCGCGCCCGCATTGTCGACAACTCCGCGCTCGTCGACGCCCTGCGCTCCGGTCATCTTGGAGGGGCCTCCCTCGATGTCTTCCCGAGAGAGCCGCTGCCTTCGGACGATCCGCTCTGGACGCTGCCGAACGTGATCCTCACCCCGCACACGTCCGGCTTCCGGCAGGGTCACTGGGACGATGTGATCGAGTTGTTTTCGGAGAATCTGAAAAGATTTCAGGCAGGAGAACCCGTCAAGTTCCGCGTCCTGCCGGAATTGGGCTACTGAAGACTCACGGACGGGCCACAGCCGCAGAGTCACAGAGACGACTTTTGATGAGAGTGTCCCTACAGCAACTCTTCCAAATGGTTTTCTCTGTGCCGCTGTGCCTCGGTGGCGCTTAGTTCTTCGTTCTTAGTTCAGAAGGCGGTGGCTCGAGGTGAATCACCGCGTCTTTGATCTGCGGATATTTCGCCATGATCCGGTCCTTTACGACGTGCGACACGCGATGCGCTTCGTCGAGGCGCATGCCGGGATCCATCCAGACGTGCAGATCGACGAACACATGATCCGTCGAGCCGCGTGAGCGGATCTGGTGGCAGCCAAGGACTTCGGGCACGCTGCGCACGACGGCCTGAATGTCTTCCGGGTCGATCACGATCTGGTCGGCCAGAATGCGCGACGTCTCCTTGAGGATGCCCCAGCATGCGTGGCCGATGAATACGGCGACCACGATTGCCGCGATCGGATCGAGCAACGGATAGCCGGCCCGCACGGCCAACAACGCCGCGATGACCGTCGCAGAGGTGAGGAGGTCGCTCTGCGTATGGTACGCGTCGGAGACGAGTACCTCGCTCGACAGGCGAACGGCCTCGCGCCGCTCGTATAACACGACGCCGACGTTGATCAAGAAAGTCGATGCCATGACCGCGAAGCTGAGCGCGGTGACGGTTGGCGCACCGCCGGACTGCAGGCGCTCGGCTGCCGCCCACAGCACCTGAACGAGGACGATCAGCAGAAACACCAGAATTCCGACTGATGCCATGGTTTCGAACTTGCGATGTCCGTACGGGTGATCGACGTCTGGCGGACGACTCGAGATCTTCACGCCAATCAACCCGACGATGTTCGACACGGTGTCGGTGAGCGAGTGAAAGCCGTCGGACAACACGCTGATCGCTCCGGAGACGTACCCGAGGGCGATTTTCGCGACGGCGACGATGAGATTGAGAAGGAGGACGCGGTAGAGGACGCGGGAGACGGCCGCGTGGCGATCCATCGAATTACGACCTACACGACACGCACAAGTCAGATCGACGCAGAGTCACGCCGTCGCGCCGGCCGCAACCAGAAGCGAAACCACGAAACCACGAAATTCACGAAGCCACGAACACGGCAAAATCAGGTTTTGGTGTTTTGGTGACTTTTCGTGTTTTCGTGGCGGCGCTCTTGGCAATACCAGCGATTAAATGCATTGATGAATTGATGCTAGTGCTGGCGTCTCTCTTCGGTCAGAAGACGCGGCCATGCGGTACGGGCCACCACCGCAGCTGCACTTTCCCGATGATGTACTTCTTCGGCACGAATCCCCAGTGGCGACTGTCCGAGCTGTTGTTGCGGTGGTCGCCCATGACGAAGTAGTAGCCCTCGGGAATCACCTGCGGTCCCCAGTCGTCGTGGCTGCGATACTCGGGAGGGACGTAGTCGTCGCGCAGCGGCACGTCGTTGACATACACACGTCCGTCGACGATTCGGACCGTATCGCCTTCTTCAGCGATCACCCGCTTGACGAACGACTTGTCCGGATTCAGCGGGTAATACAGCATGACGATGTCGCCGCGCTGCGGATCCGCGAGGCGGTACGCCAGCTTGTTGACGATGAGCCGATCCTGATCCGCCAGGGTCGGCGCCATGCTCTGGCCCTCGACGCGCGCGACCTGGAAACCAAACGTGACGATGAGCGTCGCGTACACCGCCGCCGACGCGAGCGTCTTGATCCACGCGATGAACTCGTCACGCCAGAGCTCCAGCCGGCGCACGACCGCCGACGACTGGTCGTCGACATCGATGCGCCTCAGAACGTCGGGCGATGCCGCCGGGGCGATTTCGAGAATTGGCTCGACCCGCGAATAGCGGCCGTCTGAGGTCGCGAACTCCGGCGTGTGG
>WNGA01001869.1_pt1 | contig 32291 bp, 28 predicted proteins | sample 5400061 | NCBI WGS metagenome assembly WNGA01 (sample SAMN13153366, study PRJNA577476) | soil metagenome | isolation source: 100 cm soil or saprolite under grassland replicate 2 | place: USA:California | collected 2016-06-15 | reverse complement strand
GGCCGTCCCGATGTCGCCGACGATGCGCGACAGCCCGGCGATGAGCTGGGCCGACTCGATCCGCCAGATCGCTTCGATGGCGCGATCCGCTCGGGCGGCCATCGTCTCAGCGCGGCCTGGATCGTCGGGCGCGTCTCCCGCTCGCGGAGCTATGGCGCGAGCTTCTTCACGCGCCCTCGTACATGGAGACCTCGCGGATCTCGAAGGTCCCGCCGTCGTAGGGTGCCCGCCTGAGCCACTCGATGGCCTCGTCCATCGAGCGCACATCCCACAGCCAGTATCCACCCACGAGCTCCTTGGCCTCCGCGAAGGGCCCGTCGATGACCGTGCGCTTCTTGCCGTCGAACCGAAGGCGCTTCCCCTGCGCGCTTGAGGAGAGGCGGCCAGATCCGACGACGACTCCCGCCTTGATCAGCTCTTCGTTGAACTTCTGGTACTCCGCCATCGCGTCCGGCGTCGGAGGGGTCGCCGCCTCGTTCTGATTGCTTTCCTTCGCCAGGATCAGCACACGCATCTGGGTCTCCTCTCCCTTGCTCACTTTCGGGCTCTTCGACGCCCCACTCATACATCGAATGGCGGGCGGCCATTTCGACATGGCTCGATCACGATCTCGACTCGTACCGCTTGATCCCGACCCGTCGGCTGTACGTTGGCCGTACAAGAACGACGACAGGCTCGCCCTCACTCGCGAAACGCTCGAAAACGCCAGCAAAATGCGGAGGGGGGTGGAGGCATCCTTTTGACGATTCATCTCAACGCACTGCTCGGTTGCGCGCCAGAGTGCGATCAGCCAGCCCGCGCCGACGGGGATCAGAAAACCTGCGAGGCCAGCGGGTCGCGGGCGTATGACTGTCGCTACTACTGAAAGCCCGATCGCGAGAACGAAGGGCACGCCGTACAGCGCGAACGTGTAGGGCAGGATGAAGGCCGCGGTCGCACCCAGCACCACCCCGAACAACCAAAGCCCGACGGCCAGACATACGAGCGATCGTACGGCGGGACTCTGGGTGCGCTATGAGCGCAGGTAGGCGACGTCCTTCGCGTGTCTAAGCGCCCTCGCCTCGACCTCAGTCAGACCGACGAGCTCGCCCTCGTCGAACGTGATCTCGTCGGGAAAGAAGTCGAACAGCTCCTTGCACGCACCATCGTCGAACTGATCGAGGTATGCATGGCGACAGTGCATGTCCGCTACATGGTCGATGACGTCGGCGCGGCGGTCGCTCTATACGACCCATCTCGGCTTCAGGCTACTCCCGAGTACCCCGCCCGCGTTCGCCGATGTCGAGCGGGGCGATCTGCGGCTCCTGCTCAGCGGGCGCACGAGCTCCGCGGGGCGGCCGATGCCCGATGGCCGTCAGCCTGAGCCCGGTGGTTGGAATCGGAAGTTGCCTTGGGAGCAACAAACCTTCGTCTCTGGGATGCGGCTCGCATTTCTGCTTGTTCCAGCGGATAGACCACCCACTCAAGACGCGGGCCCGAGCGCGGCGTAGACGCAGAGAGATCCCCACCCGTGAGTTGCCGAGAGAAATGGATACCCAAGATTCTTGGGGGGCAGCGCCGCGGTGGACACCCGCAAGTTCTCGAGCGAAATCGGTAGCCCGGATGGGATTCGAACCCATGACCTCTTCCTTGAAAGGGAAGCGGTCAAGAGAAGCGGCCTAGCGAATTATCCAAGCACGAATTGATACCGGCTTCGCGTCGAAAGAGGTATCAGAGAAGCGGCCACCGCGGCATCTGGCAATGACAAGCAGCCATGAGAAACACCAAAAGAAGAGGCGGGCAGCAGGCCGCCTAATACGCGAAGACACGGCCGGCGAGTCAACTTGGCTGTGCGAGGCGGCCGAGCCGGCGAAGCGTCCCTCGCGACAGGGAGCGGCCGCGGCCGGAGACTCTCGGCCGGGCTTAGTTGAGCGAAGCCCTGAGATCAAACGCGCGTGCCATCGCCTCGGCGCAGACGCGCTTGACCTCTTCAAGATCTGCCGGAAGAAAGAGCAGCTTCTGCTCTGCCGCGTGCCTCAGAGCGACGGCAGCTCGGGCGAGAGGAAATTGCTTGTTCATCGACCGAAGCAATAGTCGAGTGATGTCAGTCGTGCTAAGGCGCTGGTACAGACCTGCCCTCGAGTTCTGTATGACGATCGCTCCCATCGCCGCCGCATTCTGTAGGCCGAGGTTCGGTGTCGAAAGGAGGTCGCACGCCCGCTCCAGGTCTCCCGCCGGTAACGTCGGGCGCCTGATCGCCAGCGTTATCACATCGGCACTGGGTCGGACAGTGACGTAACGAGACAGGACGAGTTCGAGCGTGAGCGCATCGCACGTCGCCTTATCGATAATTCGGCGTTCGCTGAGCGTGTCCAACAGCGAGACGGTCGAACATGACGCATCTGGCGCCGCGAAGCGCCGCAAGCCCAGATCGTCGGCATACAACGGGGCGCCAGTCCCCTTCACGAGCTCTAGTGCATCGAACGATGGCGCGCCGATGCGCTCGCGCACTTGCTCGGCATCCGATCCAGGAATACCGACATCCTCGATAGGTCGCGGCAGAAACTCAACTTGCGCTTCGGCCCAGGAGAGCAGCTCCTCTACAGCATCCCGGCGGGCCAACAGCGCAGGATCCTGGGGCTCGGTGGTGCGGAGCGCGAAGCCGACCACTGGCGCGGGCGCCATGCGCTCGCGCCCCTCCACGACAGCGCGCGCTGCCGAGACGAGCTCCTCGCGGAGCTCAAGCAGGAGCGCGGTCGGAGCGATCAGCTTGTAATGCTCCGCGAGCAGATCGAGCAGGTTGAGCTGCTGAGCCGTCGCCAACGCTGAGCGTGTGAGTACGAGCCTCTCGGACGTGGCCGCGGTGCGGGATGCGACTTGGCCAGGTTCATCGATCCATTCGACATACAGTTGTCCGGCAACGGGATCGCGACCGAATGACTCGACTAGATCCGCGATCGAGACGTTGAGCCACTTTGCCATCACCCCGAGTGGCAGGACCTCGGTCCGGTACAGCGTGAGCAGGTCCGTGACGTGCTTCCGGTTCTCCTCCATGCTCTGGATGAAAGGCACGAACTCGGTCACCGTTCCCTCGGTCGACTGGAACGCCCGCATGTAGAACCTTTGGTTCGCGAAGCGTTCGTGAAAGCGCTCCGCCGTTTCGTGCGCCACCGCGACCGCCGCGGGAGCAATGCGCACCACGCGCCACTTTTCCTCCAGATAGCCCGAGCCTGGGTGATCAATCTGCGTGTCCCCGAGCTTCAGACCAACGAGACCACGAACTCGGGCCTCGTCGACACTGATCTCTCGACGCTGGGCATCGATCGGCCCGTCCGCGAGAACCACGTAGGTGCGCGTCACTCCGCCGTCGTTACGCAGTACCGCGTACGTATCCGGGCCGATCTCCGTGGGCTGGTTCCAATTACGGCCGCCGAGCATCGCCATGCCGGAGAACGCGCGCTGGACATCCGGATCATTCGGCAGGAGCCGCGCAGCGCGGTAAGCCAGTGCAATCCCGTCATCGGTTGCTTCGTTCATGACGAGGAGCTCGGCGACCTCCATCATCTGCACGCCGCTTAGGTTCGACTCGGCGCGAAGCAAATTGAGGTGTCGTCGCGCCTCTGCCGTCACGCCCATTTGCGTCAGAACGAGCACCAGACGAATCCGACCGTCGATCGCGAGGTCGCCGCGCTCGTCCAACGCCGCAAGATTTCGGCGGGCGCCCTCAGGGTCGCCCCGCCGTAGTGCGAGCTGAGCGGCCCGTGCGAATGCCCACGTTGGCGCGGGATCACCTCGAAGAGCCTGCTCGATCAAGTTCTGCGCGCGCACGAGGTCCCCGGACTCGAACAGCAGTCGGACATATCGATCGCGAGCCTCATCGGGCACGGCGTCGCCCAGTTCGGTCAGGATCCCAACGGCCCGATCCCGCGCGCCCGCTGCCGCCAGCTGGAACGCCAGTTCCGTCAACATTTCGACTCGGTGTTCCGGTTTCAGCGCTGCGGCCGCGCGGAAATGCTCCTCGGCCTCGTCGAACTGCCGCTCGGCCACCGCGAGAAGTCCGCGCGCGACAAGAAGTTGACCGCCCACAGCCTCGCTGCTCACTCCGGCTAGCAACTCTCGCGCGAGAGCGGAATCCTTCAGGTCAATCGCAGCCATCGCAGCTTGCACTCGAAAATCGGTGTCACGTTTGTCGGCCGCGACGAGACCGAGTGCCGCTTCGAGCGAGCGCCGAGCCTGGTCCGGATCATTCGCGACGAGAGCATGGGCGCGCATCAGGAGCAGCGGCGGCTCGCGGTCGACAGCGGGGTGTCGGAGGATGTCGAGGACTCCGTCGCGATCACCACGTTGTGCACGTCGAAGCACGGCGACGCGCAGTACGTCGGTCTCGGAAGGGTAACGTTCGAGCGCGGTCGCAGCGTCGGCATCCGCCTCGTCGTCTTCTCCGAGCGCCGCATGCGCGAGTGCCCTGACGACAAGAGCCATTCGTGTGAAGTCGTTGGCGGGGTCATTCACGACCTCAATGAGCTCCGTGGCAAGGCGGATCGCGTCATGCCGTCGGCCGACAGCGTCTGGGGCCCCTTGTTCTGCGGTGTCATGCAGCGCCTGAGCGCGAAAGAGCAGGAGGTCCGGCTCGCGGTCGCTGCCGCTGATCAGGTCATCCGTAATCTCAAGGGCACGAGCCCAGCGTCCGTTCCGCACAGCGACGTTGCAGAGAAGGAGGCGGTACGGGCGTGACGCGGCCACCCTTTCCGGCGGTAGCGGCGGTTCGCGGCCCGAGGCGGCGGATGCGTCGAGCATCGCCATCCATGCGTTCTCATTGTCAGGATGTGCTGTAACGGCGACGGTCGCGTACTCGAAAGCCTCCGCCAAGTTGCCGAGTTCGATCGAAGCGAGTGTCAAGAGGCGCAATGCCTCGACGCCGTCTGGGCGGTGCTCCAGGGCTCGCCGGGCGCTGGCAACCGCGCCAGCGGCATCGAAGACGTGAAACAACGCGTCGGCTCGCTGCGCGTGCAGGCGGTACAGGACGCTTGATTCGGCGTTTTTCCCGACGAGCTCACGTTCCAGATCGTCGAGATGTTTCAAGGCGGCGCTGAAATACCGGCGCCTAATCAGCAACCGCGAGTCTTCCAGCGAGTCGTGCCATCCGGCATTCGGACCGATTGGGCGGACCTCGATGTCGTGCGAGCGAAGAATCGAGACCAGACCGTCGCGATCGCGGCGGAGGCGGCGGGTGGCGTTCTCGCCCGCGTCCTCGCACAACAAAGTCCACGCCGTTGACGCCTGAGTGCTGTCGACGAGGATCCATTCGAGCTTTCCGATCGCGTGCTTCGTGCCCTCGTCTCCTGGCGCCTCCACGTCGCAAGGCACGATGCCGAGGTTGCTCCAGATCCAGTGATCGTTTCCGAATTCGTTCCGGAGCTCAACAAGCTCTACCGGAAGCGGCTGCGTCCGGCCGGAACGCAACCGTGCGAGACCATCCGCAATAGTGCGACGCAGCTTTAGGGGCGAGCAGTGGTCGACGAGGAACCGCAGCGGTCTGCCTGTTTCTTCACGTGATGCGCTAACGCGCACCGCGTCGCGAAAGTCGGCGCCGGTGCCGAGCCCGTGTTTCACTTGGATCTCTGGCTCGGGTGGACCAGACCGAAGCTCGACGCGAATGTCATCGCCGGCCGCGCCAGTCTCGGGTTGAACCGCCAGGGGTGTGTCGTCCAGTCCTTCAAACCACCGCAGCCGAGACTGCGTTAGCACATGCACGTACGCGTAAGCCGTCGCTCGCCACTGGAATGTCGCGCCAATCGACATGGCTGGCCCGCCCACGCCTCGACTCTACGACGTCGGTCTCCGCGCTCCACGGTCACGGCGTGATGCCCGACGTACCGGCTCGTCCTAAGAAAGTCATGCAGGTTCGCCGTGTTGGCGGCGGACTCTCTCGCACGCGCAGCGGGAAGTTGGGGACCAACAAGACCCCCAACGAACGCCCGCCACCGCCAACCGTATGGTCGCCGTCCCGCCGTGGCAGTTCTTCCGCAACGCCTCACCGATGCGGGACATCGCCGTGGTCGACCCGACGAAGCCTGCATGGGCCTCATCGGCGCGCGGGTGCGACGGTGCATGGGCCTAGCGCGTCATGACACTCGTGAACGTACTTCGGCGGGCGTGACAAGTGGACCGCCCGCACGCCGTCGTCCATATCCCAAGCGATGTAGCCCGGAGGGGATTCGAACCGGCCCAGAACGAAAACAGATGTCAGAGAGGCGGCCTACCGCGCATGTTCTCCGAACAAGAAGCCGCGAAAGAAGAGGCGGGCAGCAGGCCGGCTCACCCATTCAGTTCGCGCTACGTACTTTCCACGTTGAGCTGCACTTCCTCTTGACACTTTGGGCACATGAACACGTGCACCTCGTGGTCGACTCCGACGCTCTCGATCATCGTGTGCTGCTTCAGAGAGTGTGGCGGGCCGACTGCCTTACGGCAGTTTGGGCACACCGCACGTCCAGCTTGCCATTCTTTCCGCGGAACGATTGCCTCGGGGTCATTTGACATGGGTGCCCCCTCTACAGCTCAGTTTGGACGTTCTACAACCGAGGATCCACGGGATTGCTTTCCATCGCAAGGACGCCGAACGCGCACTCATGGACCCGGCGCAGGGGCTCGCCCTGCACGAAACGCTCGAGCCCCTCCAAGCCCAACGCAAATTCACGCTGGGCCAGCGATCGCTTAGTCGAGAGACCTCGCTCACGGAGGCGCTCAAGGTGCTCCGGACGGGTGTAATCAGGTCCGTAGATCAAGCGGAGATATTCGCGGCCGCGCACCTTTAGCGCAGGCTGCACGAGGCCGTTCTTCCAACGCGCCACGAACTCGATCGGCTTGACGACCATCCCCTCCCCGCCAGCTTCGGTGAGCGTTGCCCACCAGTCGATACCTGCGGCCTCACTGAGCGGGTCGGTGAGGTCAATCTCGCGCGCGGGCGTCGCGATGATGATGTCGGTGTCCGCCGCCGCGAGACGACCGAGGATCTCGAGATGCCAGCCGTGCGGGTCCGCGCTGTGCACTCGATTCTGCGTGGCGAGCACATGGAACGGAGCCAGCCGAATGTCGGCAACCGAAGCCACATCCCACGTGTACCGGCGGTACACCTGACTGAAGGCCTCGATATCTGCAAACTGCTCGCGCGTCTTCGCGATGACGGCGGCTAGCTCCGGCTGCTCAGCACGTTCGAGCTGGCGCAGCTGCGCTGTGAGCGCCGCGCGAGCCGCGGCGGCAACCGGGGCGTACTGGTTCTGGATCAGCTCGCGCGCCTTCAGTGACCACGGCATGATCTCGCAGTCCAATAGGAGCCAGTCCGTTTTCAGCTCGTCCCAGAGACCGGCCGCATCAGCGGCAGCGCGCACACGAGCCAGCAGCTGTGCCTCCAGTGCGGCGTCTGTGAAGAACGGCCGGCCAGTCCTGGTGTACACGACGCCCGCCGCATCAGAACGAAGCCCAAACCGCTGCTCTGTGACGTTCGCGTCTCGGCATGCGACGACGATGGCCCGCGAGCCCATGTGCTTCTCTTCGCAGATGACCCGACCGACGCCTCGAGTCCGGTAGTAGGCGAACGCTTCGGTGGGGTATTCGAGCAGACCAGGCTGCGTGCTCGTTTCCGACGGAGACATCGTCGGCGGCAGGTACACGAGCCAACGCGGATCGATCGCGAATCGGCTCATCGCCTCGAGCGCGGCACTCGCGTTCTCCTCGCGGATGGTGATCCGTCCGGCGAGCCGCGTATTGACGATCCGCTTGCCGAGGACGTCCTCCAGGTCGAGCAGCTCATCGTGCCGCTGCTGTGCGCTCAAGCGAGGCGCGTGCTCCTCCGGCGTTAGGAACGGCCGCGCGGGCTCGTAGTACGTATGCGCTGCGGGCACCGCGACGAGCTCCCGTTCCGGGTAGCGCAGCGCCGTCAGCGCGCCACCGAAGACGCAGCCGGTGTCGATGTCGATCGTGTTGTTCAGCCACTCGGGCTCGCGCACCGGAGTGTGCCCGTACACCACCATCGCGTTACCGCGGTAGCCGGCAGCCCAGTCAAGGCGCACCGGCAGTCCGAACTCGTCCGTCTCCCCGGTCGTGTCCCCGTACAACGCGAACTGGCGGACCCGCCCGGACGCGCGGCCCGCGTATTCGGCCTTCATTCCGCCGTGCGCGACGACCAGCTTGCCATCGTCGAGCACCGAGTGGCTGATAAGCGCATCGATGAAGTTGGCAACCCGCTCACGGAACTCGGGCGTCTCGCGGTCTAGCTGCTCGATGGTCTGCGCAAGACCATGCGTGAGCTGTACGTCTTTTCCGCGGAGTTTGCGAAGGAGCTTCGCTTCGTGGTTGCCGGGGACGCAGAGAGCCGAGCCGCGCGCGACCATCGACATCACGAGACGAAGTACGTCCGGTGAATTCGGTCCACGGTCGACGAGGTCGCCGAGAAAGATCGCCTGCCGTCCCGCAGGCGGGGTGGCGACGATCTCTCGCTCGCCATCCATGCGCACGTCGACGCTGTAGCCCAGCCGCCCGAGAAGAGTCGCCAACTCGTCATAGCAGCCGTGGACATCGCCGATGATGTCGAACGGGCCGTGCATGTCGCGCTTGTCGGTCCAGAGCCGTTGACGCGTGATCGTCGCTTCGTCGACTTCCTCGACGCTGGACAGGGTCCAGACGTATCGAAGGCCTTCGCGCTGCAGCGAGCGTAGCGACCGGTGGAGTTGCTGGACCTGCTGCCGAACGACGTGCGGACCGAAGTCTCGATCCGGACGGGATCGGTTCCGCTCCTGCGACACGCGCTCCGGAACGTCGAACACGATCGCGACCGCCAAGCAGTCCTGCTCGCGCGCGAGCTCGATGAGCGACTTCCGCGACTCCTGCTGCACGTTGGTGGCGTCGATGACCGTGAGCTTCATCGCCCGCAGGCGCTTGCCCGCGAGATAGTGGAGGAGCTCGAACGCATCTTTCGTCGCCGACTGGTCATTCGCATCGTCCGACACCGCAGCCCGACACCAGTCGGACGAAATCACCTCCGTCGGCGCGAAGTGCTTCGCCGCGAATGTCGACTTGCCAGAGCCGGACGCCCCGACGAGGAGGACGAGCGCGAACTGCGGCAGCGGGATGTTCATCGGCTGAACACGGCCATCTGTGTCGCCGGGCCAACCTCAGGATCCTCGCGTCCGACAGGCACGAACCGCACGGCGTAGCCGTTGGTTGCCGCGCTGCGCGTCGCCCAGTCCCCGAATTCGGCGCGGCCCCACTCGAAGCGGTGATCTCGATGGCGCAGCTTGCCCGCCGGGAGTGACGGGAAGCGAACGTTGTACTCGCGATTCGGCGTGGTCACCACGACGGTTGCCGGGCGCGCGCTCGCGAACACGGTCCGCTCGAACGACGCCAGTCGCGATCGATCGAGATGCTCGATGACCTCGACGACAGCGGCCGCGTCGAAGCCCGCAAGCCGCGCATCGCGGTACACGAGGGACCCATGCAGCAGCTGGACGCGCGCGCGCATGGTCTCGTGCATCTCTTTCAAGCGCAGTCGCCGCGCGGCGGTTTCCAGTGAGCGCACAGACACATCCATCCCCGTCACGAGCGAGAACTGCGGATCCTTGAGCAGCACTTCGATCAGCTGGCCCTCGCCGCACCCGAGGTCCAGCACCCGGGCCGCGCCCGCGTTCTTGAGCGCGGTCACCACGGCGGCGATGCGCACCTCGTTCAATCGGAGCGGCGCCTCGACCGATGCCTCTTCGGTCGCGTGCTCAGCCTCGGTTGAATCCGGATCGAGGGTCTCATCCGCGGTCAGGCGCGCCAGCGCCTCGCGCGTCAGGTGCCGCTGTCGCCGGAGGTAGCGCTCGGCGATGAGATCGCGTGCCGGGTGAGTGGCGAGCCAGCCCTCTCCCCGCTTCAGCAGCTTGTCGATCTCGTCCGTGCCGACCCAGTAGTGCTTGTCGTCGTCAAGCACCGGGATCAGGACATACAGGTGACTTAGCAGGTCCTGGAGCCGAACTGTTCCGGCGACGGTCAGGTCGTAGTACGGGCTCTCGCCGAGATCAGGCCGCACGGGATCCAGCGGTTGGCGAGTAGCTTCCACCGAATAACCCAGCGGCCCGAATAGCCGCTCAGGCAGCGATTCGCCGCGGCGGCTTGGCAGGGCAGCGATCGTCGCGCGCAGCGGGATCGGCGTCCGCGCGAGCTCCGGACGCTCCGCGGAGTGGCCGTTGAGCGCGCTTCCGTAGACCTGCGCGATGGCGGCTGCGAGGAATGAGCTTGCCGCGTACGGTCGATCGTTGACGTACTGGTCGAGCAGACCACCCTCGGTGGACCCGCGCAGGCCGCGTACCAGTGCGATTGGGTCGAGGTCGACCTGCAGCACGGCGGTGCATGAAGCCTCGGTTGCCTCCGAATAAAAGACACGTGCAGTTCCCACGGCAAGCTCGAACGTCTGCACGCGCGCCGGATTCTTGTGCAGCAAGTACCCAAGATCCGTCGCGGGTCGGTGCGTGGTCTGGATGGTCAGCAGCATGTGCCGATTATCGGGTCGAGGCGCCCAGTCGGACCTACCAGACGACTGGCTTCGTGACGAGCACTGTGCCGTCCGGACCGCTGATCTGATCGGGGAACTGACTGCCGCTCAACGGCCCGGAGCGGATCCGCTTGTAGAAATTCGCCGCCTCCCGGATCGTTCTCACTTCAATCGGGTGGGGATTCAAGACTCCGACTGACAAGCCGAACCGATGACGCAGGACTTTAATCGGGGTGACGAGATCAGAGTCGTTAGAGACCACGACCGCGGTGTCCATTCGAGCGTCGAACGCGTCTAGCAGCATGTACGTCGCGAGGTTCACGTCCGAGCCCTTCTCCTCGTCCTTCCAGACCTCGACGGTCTTGGACCCGATCAGTGGCGGCTTGACGAGCGCCATTCGCGTCGTATTGCGAAGGTAGCGGCCAAAGTGAATCGAGACTTTCGGTAGAGTGCGAAGGGCTCGTAGATAGACGTCTTGCCGACGTGGCTTATCCGTGTCGCCGCCTCGGGCGCTGATGCGCGCCGTGAAGTATCGGATCAGAACGATCTCATCTTTGGGGAGCTCTAGAGCCGCGAACGCCTCCAGATTCAGCCACCGATACGGCGTGTTTCGGAGACTTCCGAAATAGAGGTTGAAACCGTCGACGTAGACCACCGTCGCCACATTGACCATTACAACGCCGAAGGCCGCCCATAGGGCGGCCTCCGCACCCTACCGACGAAGCAGCAGGGGGTGTTCCGAAAGTCTCGCAGGCGTGAAACGGCTCCGCAAGGCCCATCACGTACGTCCCCGAAAAGTGGTCGGAATCAGCGCATTGCCCTCGCCACCGAGGTCAGCCGCGGCAGGGAGAGACGCGATCCTGTCATCGAGCCAACGAGCGCGTCCGCCAGCGAGCGGAGGGACCCAGCGCGCCCCCGCGCTGGGAACAGTCACCGAGCTAATTCGCATCGAAGCCTGATGATCAGCCCCGATTTCGCGTCAGCGGTGGTAATGCGTGTGTACCGCGTGTGTATCACGCGTCGCGAGGCGCTCAAGCGGCGAACGCATTTACGTGCATGCATCCCTCGCTGCGTAGACTCGCTCTCGGCCTGCTGCCCGCCGGGAGGGATCAGAACCATGCCCGGCGATCGAACCTTTACAGCTTCATCGCGCCGGATGCGCTGGACCGAGATGCGTGACGAGCACACGTTGCTCCTCGAGGTGATCGAGAGCTTCTTGGTCCATCGCCACGACCTATCCCCGGCGACCCAGGCGAACTATCGCCTCGCCATCCGCAGCTTCGCCGAGTGGGCGAACGCGGCCCTTGAGCGGCCCGCCGAGATCGGCGACCTCGAGGCCGGCACCGTCGAGGCGTTCCTCGCCGACCGGAAGTCCACCGGCTCGGCGCAATGCGCGCGCAGCGCCTGGGTGGCGCTGCGCTCTCTCGCGCGATTCCTCGCGCAGCGCCGGATCCACCACGAGCTCGGCGAGTCGACCCTGCGGATGGTCCGGACGCCCAAGGTGAAGGACGAGGTCCGCAGAGCCCTGACGGACGCGGAGATGTGGCTGCTCATCGAGCGAGCCTCGGAAGGCGAGCAGGGCGGCCGCGACGCGGCCCTCGTCTGGACGCTCCTCGGCTGCGGTCTCCGCCGCGAGGAGCTCGTCGGCCTCCGCCTGCAGGACCTCGCCGCCGCGGAGCGGCGGCTCCACGTCCGCGCCCTCACGAGCAAGTCCGTCCACGCCCGCGACGTCACCGTGCCGATCGAGACGCTGAAGTCGCTCGATGCGTACGTCCACGACCACCGGCTCGGCTCCGCCGAGCTGGACGATCCGCTGTTCACCGACCGCCATGGGCATGCCCTCACGGGCAACGCGGTCCGCAAGCTCTTCGAGCGGCTCAAGTCCCGCACCGGGATACGCGACCTCTGCGCGCACATGCTCCGCCACACCTGGGCGACGAACTTCCATCGCTCCGGCTCCGGCTCGCGCTTCGACATGCAGGTCGAGGGCGGCTGGACCACCGGACGGATGGTCGAGCGCTATTGCAAAGCCCGACCGTTCGAGGAGCGTCGCAAAGCGCCGTCGCCGTTCACCGCGTCGCGCGCCGCGCAGAAAGAGAAGCGGCCTGCAGAGAAGTGGCCCTCACAACAGAGAAGCGGCCTGGACGGAAACCGCGCGGCGTAATCGTCAATATTCCCAAGCGATGTAGCCCGGAGGGGATTCGAACCCCTGACCTCTTCCTTGAAAGGGAAGCGCCCTAGACCGCTAGGCGACCGGGCCGCATTTCCAGCATAGTCGCGCGAATGCGTCGCGCCGCGTTCGCATTCATCTTCATCACGGTCCTGCTCGACATGCTCGCGTTCGGGATCATCGTTCCCGTCCTGCCGCAGCTCGTCGTGACGCTCGGTGGCGGCGACACGGCCAGCGGCGCGGCGATCTTCGGCGTCTTCGGGACCGTCTTCGCGGCCGCGCAGTTCTTCTCGGCACCCGTCCTCGGCGCGCTCGCGGACCGCTTCGGCCGACGTCCGGTGATCCTCCTCTCGAACCTGGGCCTCGGCGTCGACTACATCGTCATGGCGCTCGCGCCGACGATCGCGATCCTCTTCGTCGGCCGGCTCATCTCGGGCGTCACGTCGTCGTCGTTCAGCACCGCCGGCGCGTACATCGCGGACGTGACGCCGCCCGAGAAGCGCGCGGCGCGCTTCGGGATGCTCGGCGTCGCCTTTGGCGTGGGCTTCATCATCGGCCCGGCCGTCGGCGGTCTCCTGGGCGCGATCGATCTGCGCGCGCCGTTCTGGGCCGCGGCCGCGCTAAGCTTCGCGAACTTCGCGTACGGGTTCTTCATCCTCCCGGAGTCGCTGCCGCGCGAGAGTCGCGCGCCGTTCCGGCCGCGCGCGGCGAATCCCATCGGCGCGATGCGCTTCCTCGGTTCGAAGCCGATCCTCACGTCGCTCGCGCTCGCGGCGTTCCTCGCGTACATCGCGCACGACGTGCTCCCCGCGACGGCGGTCCTCTACATGAGCTACCGCTACGCGTTCGACGAGCGCGCGATCGGTCTCACTCTTGCGGTCGCCGGCCTGTCGTCACTCGTCGTGCAGGGCCTCGTCGTCGGCCGCGTCGTTGCGGCGATCGGGGAATACCGCGCGCTGATAGCTGGCCTCGTCATCGGCACGGCGGCGCAACTCGTCCTCGGCCTCGCGCCGGACGGCGCTCTCTTCGTCGTCGGGATCCCGATCTGGTCGCTCTTCGGACTCTTCGGACCATCGATGCAGGGCATCGCCACGCGGCTCGTCGAACCGACGGAGCAGGGTCAGCTGCAGGGCGCGCTGTCCAGCGTTCGCGCGATGGCCAGCCTCATCGCGCCGCTTCTCTTCACGCAGACATTCGCAGCGGCGATCGGCCCGTTCGCGAACGTGGGTCTTCCCGGCGCGGCGTTCCTGTTGAGCGCCGCGCTCCTCGCGGGATCGACAGCGGTGCTGGCCCGGTTCCGATCGAGCGCTCGTCTCGCGACCGCCGCATAGAACACCTGACGGTCGACGTGGCAGGCCTCTAGAACACCCCCAGGATCCGCCGCGCCACCGCGCGCAGCGATGCCTTCGCATCCGCGCCCGCGCTTCGCGCGCCGCGCTCGAGTGCGCGGATCGCGGAGCGCGTGTCGAGGTCGTCGTCGAGCGCCGCGAGCACCTCGCGGGTCGCGCGGTCGCGGCCGATCCGGCGCGCCGGTCCGCGGCCGAGCGCCACCGCGAGGGCCAGCGCGCGCTCGCGCGCGTGCGCGAGGCGCACCTCGTCGTGATCGAATGGGCGGCGGTAGTGCGCATCGAGGAGGTAAAGCCGCAGCGCCTGCGGCGTCGTCGTCTCCAGCGCGCTGTGCACGAAGACCATGTTCCCGATCGACTTCGACATCTTCATCTCGTTCAGCTTCACCGGTCCGGCGTGGATCCACCAGCCGACGAAGGGCTTCTTGCCGGTGGCGCACTCGGACTGCGCGATCTCGTTCTCGTGATGCGGGTACGCCAGGTCGCTGCCGCCGCCGTGGATATCGATCCGCTCGCCGAGATGGCGTAGGGCCATCGCCGAACACTCCAGGTGCCAGCCCGGACGTCCCTCGCCCCAGCGGCTCGGCCAGGTCGGTCCGGTCGGCACGCGCCGCCAGAGCGCGAAGTCCAACGGATCGCGGCGGCGCGGGTCGTCCAGCGCCGCGTCGTCCTGCGTCGCCAGGATCCTGCGCATCCGCGCGCGCGAATAGCGCGAAAGCTCGCCGTAGGTGCGGTCGCGCGCGACGTCGAAGTACACGCCGCCGTCGAGCGGATAGGCGCGATTGCGGGCCGTCAACGTTGAGATGAGCCGTCGCATCGCGGGGATCTCGCGCGTCGCGTGCGGCATGACGTCGGGCTTGCGCCACCCGAGACGGCGCATGTCCCCGAGGAACGCGCGCTCCTCGCGCCGGCCGAGCTCACGCCAGTCGATGCCGTCGCGCGCCGCGCGCTGGAGGATCGATTCGTCGATATCGGTCACGTTCTGCGCGTACCGCACGCGCTGCCCGCGTGCCTCGAGGAGGCGCACGAGGACGTCAAAGATGAGGAAGGTGCGCGCATGTCCGAGGTGCGTCGTGTCGTATGGCGTCACGCCGCAGACATAGAGCGTGATGGTCCTGGATCGAGGACGGAACGCCACGACCGCGCGGCGGCGCGTGTCGTACAGGCGGAGCACTGAGCGCTGACGATATCCTCGCGCTCGATGGCGCGCTTGCCGGACATCGACGCGACGCTTGCAATGGTGGATCGCATCGCCTCCGCGCCGACCGCGCCGTATCACGAGTTCCACGCGCTGCGCGCGATCGCGCGCGAGCTCGCGGCGATCGGGGTCGCAGCATCCACCGATGCGTATGGGCAGATGTTCGCGCGCGTCACGCGGGGCACCCCTCGCAGGTCCCTCGCGCTCATCGCGCACACCGATCACCCGGCCTTCGAAGTGGTCAGCGCGAGCGGGCGCGAGGGCCGCGTGCGCATCCTTGGCGGTCTTTACCCGCACTTCTTCGATGCGGCCGTGAACGTCCTGGTCCACGACGATGCGGACGGCGAGCCGTTCGCGGCGACGCTCGACGATCCGCAGAGCGCGCCCGACGTCGCGCACAACTCGACTGGGACCTGCCGCATCCGCGCGGAGCGGCCGCTCACGCTCGGGCAGTGGGCGGTCCTGGACCTGCCGGCGTTCGCGGCGCACGGCGACGAGCTGCACCTGCGGGCGGCGGACGACCTCGCGCTCTGCGCCGTCGCGCTGCTCGCGCTCGCCGCGCTGCGCGACGACGAGCGCGCGATCGACGTACACGCGGTGTTCACCCGCGGCGAGGAGACCGGCCTCTATGGCGCACGGCTCGTCGCCGAGGATGGCCTGCTGCCACGCGACGCCATTGCCGTCTCGCTCGAGGCGAGCCGCGCGCTCGCGCACGCGGCGCCGGCGCGCGGGGTCGTTGTACGCGCCGGAGACGCGTACAACACGTTCAGCAACGACGGCGAGCGGTTCCTGCGCGTGGCCCGCGAGCGTTTGCACGCATCGGGCATCCCGACGCAGCGCGCCCTCCTCACCGGCGGTACGTGCGAGTCGTCGGCGTTCGTGCGTCTGGGTTGGACCGCGACCGCCGTCGCGATCCCGAACGTGAACTATCACAACCAACCGGACGAGGGCAGCCGTTTCGCGCCGGAGATCGTCCGTTTGTCGGACGTCCGCAGTGCCGTGGCGCTGCTGGTGGAAGCGGCGGCGGCGGCAGGTGCGGATGAGGACGAGTCGTGGTGGCCCGATGTAAGGCGCGTGCCGCACGAGATCCGCGCGCTGCTGCGGCGCACGCCTGGCTAGCCGCTCGCCCGCCCGCTACCAGAAATGTCACCCACATTTGTTGGCCATTTCGGCCTCTTGACGACGATGCGCTGAGGTGTAGAACAGAAAGCGTTCCGCGGAACGGCAGACAAGACCCAGCACCAACGCACAGGAGGTGTCATGGTCCGGCTGCACAAGGTGTTCGGAGTTCTTCAGGTCGATCGATGACGCCCCCGGCGGAAGGGGGCACTTCGAGCGAGGCGCGCCCGGCGGATCGTAGGGAACGAGGATCACACTCCGGTGTGATCTCCCCTCATCGGGGCCGGAAGTGAGGCCTGTAGCTAGGGCGCGCTGAAGAACGCGGAATCAAGCGAACACAAAGCGGTCCCCGGACGCGGGGGCCGCTTTTTCATACCCTCGGCGTCGTGGAAAGCGGCGGCGAGCTCGCCTGGTTTCGCGCGGAGGTCGTGCGGTCGCTCGTCCATCCACGCGACTTCGCTCGCTCGCTGGCCCGCGAGCACTTCGGCCTCGCCGGCGTGCTGGTCACGCTCCTGGCGGGTTTCGCGCTCTCGGTCGCGATCGACGGGCTCGTGCTCGAGTCCAAGGGTTTTTCGCCGCTCGAGTTCGTCTCGCAGGTCGCGGTAGACGCGGTCTTTCTCGCGGTCCGGCTGGCGGTCACCGTCGCGATCGTCGCGGCGGTGGCGCACTACGCCATGCGTCTGCTGCGACGCGACGCGCTCTCGCTGGATCAGGCATTCACCGCATTCAGCTTCGCGCTGACTCCCCTGCTCCTTGCGCCGATCGCGCCGCTCCTCGTCGCGCTCACTCCTGAGCTTTTCGCGATCGCCGGCGCTATCGCGCTCGTCACGCTCGTGCGCGCGGCCATCGGGCTCGCGCTGAATCTGCGCGCGCTGCTGCCGCTCTCCCTGGCGACGGCGATGCTCGTGCTCATGCTCGCGACGAGCGCGCTCGTGATGCAGGACCAGCTCTCGCGCGTGCGCTTCAGCGCCTACGCGATGGCGCCGAGCCTCGTCGCCGATCTGTCCGTCACGCCGATGGCGGGGAACGGCACCGAGACCGCCGATTTCGCGATCACGCTGCCATCCGGTTGGACGAACGCGACGACCGGCATTCGGGGAGAAGCCGCGCGTTACGTGTCGGACGTCGCCGATCTGCGCGTGCTGCGGGTGCGCGGCGTGCCCCTCGCGACCGCGGACTCCTACGCCGAGTCGATCTCCGGCCTCGAGAAGCGCGGGCTCGACTCCGGTTGGTCGGAGCGCTCCATCGTCCGCATCAACGGCATCATCGTCGTGGACGACCGCTATGGCGGGAACCTCGAGGGGCGCCGGGTCGTCTACCGGCAGTTCACCGCGGTGCCCGCCGCGCAGGGTCTCGCGCTCGTCTTCCATTTCGTGGACCCGCCGGACCGCGACGGCGCGCTCGCGCAAGCCGCATCGATCGCCGCGACGTGGAAGATCACGCGCTGACGATCGGGACCTTCGTCACGGCGCCCTCGTCGATCCGATAGACGTTGACTTCGGGCTCGGCCCAGCGCAGCGAGACCAGCAGATACAGCGCGTCGGGCCAGCGGACCTCGGCGCGATCCGTCGGCGAGGGCAGCGCCGGCGAGCGGGGATGGCTATGGTACACGGCGACCAGCTCGCGGTCGAAGTCCGACGAAGCGCGCACCGCCGCGTAGAGCTCCTTCGGGTCGATGAGGTACCGCGTCTCCGGCGTGTCGGCGACATTGCGGCAGCGCAGCACGCGCGCCACGGTCTCGCCTTCACCCAGCAGCAGGCCGCAGCACTCGCGCGGCGCTTCCGCGCGCGCGTGCGCGACGATCTCCGCGCGCGACGCGTCCGGTAGGAGGAGCCGCTCGCGCGCTATGCGACGCCGCCGGCCATCGCGGGGATCACCATCACCTCGCTGCCATCCGGGACCGCCGCGCTGGTGCCACCCTTCGAGCGCGCGTCATCGTCGCCGATGTACACGTTCACGTACGTGCGGATCCTGCCCGCGTCGTCGAGGACGCGGGAGCGGAATCCCGGATGACGTCGTTCGATGTCGCCGATCACGTCCGCGAGCGTTCTACCGCTCGCCTCGATCTTCGTCTGCCCGCCGGTCGTATCGCGGAGCGCGCCGGGCAGACGTACGGTCACTGACAACGTTTCACTCCCATAGGGGCGTACTCAGGTATCGCTCTCCCCCATCCGCGATCAACACGACGATACGGCCCGCTTGTTCCCGTGCGACCTGCACAGCGGCGGCGACCGCGGCGCCCCCGGACGGCCCGCTGAAGATGCCCTCCTCGCGCGCGAGGCGTTTCGCCATCGCGTTCGCTTCCTCGGTGTCCATGACCAGATGCTGATCGGCGACGCGCTCGTCCCAGATCGCCGGGCGCAGCGCCGTCGGCATGTGCTTCCAGCCCTCGATGCCGTGCAGCGGATCGTTCGGCTGCACCGCGACGATGCGCACGCCACGCGGACGCAGCGCCGCGGAGACGCCGACGACCGTGCCCGACGTGCCGACGCCCGCGACGAAGTGGGTCACGCGTCCCTCGGTCTGCTTCCAGATCTCCGGACCGGTCGTCAGCTCGTGCGCGAGCGGATTCGCGGGGTTCGAGTACTGGTCCACGTACGCGTAGCTCGGGCTCTGCGCGAGACGGCGTGCCTCCCGGATCGCGCCGTCCGTTCCGTCGAGCGGATCGCTCAGCACGAGCTCGGCGCCGAACGCGCGCGCGATGCGCTTGCGCTCCGCCGCGACCTTGTCGGGCATGACGAGCGTCGCGCGGTGGCCGCGAACCGCGCAGACCATCGCCAGGGCGACGCCGGTGTTCCCGCTGGTCGCGTCGAGCACGGTGCGTCCCGGAAGGCGCCCCTCCGCTTCCGCCGCGAGCACCATCCACAGTCCGGCGCGATCCTTCACGCTGCCGCCGGGATTGGCCGACTCGATCTTCGCCCACAGCTCGGCGCGCAGGCCCGCGCCGATGCGGCGCAGCGGGACGAGCGGCGTGTCGCCGATGCGCTCCAGGATCGTGCCGCGCACGCGTTCGCGCACCTGCTCGGCGGTGAGCGTCATGGACAGAGGCTACGGGGGCTAGGTGCGGGCGGTCTCCAGCGCGCGCCGCGCCAGGCGCAGCGCTTCCTCGCTGTCTCCGCTGGCCTCGGCCGCGTGCGACCAGCGGTCGAAGATGACGCGCAGGAGCTGCGGCGCGCGCTCCTCCGCGAGCTGGCGGGCGTCCTGGAAGGACTTGCGCGCCGTCGTCCCGCTTGAGGCCATCTTCAGCTCGCCGACGAGGACGAGAAGACGTACCTGCGCGTCCGGCTGGTCGACCTTGCGTGCGAACTTGAGCGCCTCCTGGGCGGCATCAAGAGCGCGCTTCCGGTCGGTCTTGGCCAGGACCTCGGCCTCTGAGGCGCGGATCGAGGCGAGGGTTCCGTCACGCTTGGTCTGCTCGGCGAGGACCGCGGCGCGGGCCAGGTATTCGCGCGCGCGCTCGCGGTTGCCGTACTCGGCGTAGAGCAGCGCGGCATTGTCGAGCGTGCAGGCGATCTGATCGAGGAGGCCCAGTTCCTCGTAGACCTGCAGACTCTTCTGGTTGTATGTGATCGCTGCTTCGAGATCGCCCTCGTCCTGATAGGTCTTGGCCATGCCGGCGTAGATCGCGCCAAGCGTCGGGCGGTCGTCGAACTGCGCCGCGAGCTCGATCGCCCGCTCGTACGCGGAGAGCGCCTGTTTGGGCTGTCGTTGGTTCGTCAGCGCGATCGCGAGATCGACGAGCCTGCGGAAGTGGAACGCGGGGTCCCTCACCGTTCCGTTCTCGCACGCGACGATGCACTCCCGCAGCAGACGAATGGAGTCTTCGTACGCGTAGCTCCGCGCGTATGCGCTGGCGAGCACGGACTTGACACGTACCTGCTCTTCCTCGTCGTCCAGCAGCTCGGCCATACGCTGCGCGCGCTCGATGACCGGGAATGCCTGCTTCGGCTGCCCGGTGGCGTTGTATGCGACTGCCAGATAACGGAGCCGCACGAGTTGATCAGGAGCGCTCAGGCCCTCTTCGAGCCCCTCCAGGATCGGAAGAGCCTGGTTCAACAGTCGCTGCTCGACGAGCCGCTGCGCCTCGATCAGCTGGAACTGCGGCGTCGCCGGTGCGGATACGCCACCGAGCAGATCCGATGGCCTCACCCCGAGCACGCCGGCGATGTGCTCCAGTGCCTTCATCGAGGCGCGGGTGCGCCCCGACTCCAGCATCGAGATGTACGCCTTCGTGTACTGAGGCTCAGCGAGCTGTGCCTGGGTAAGGCCCTTGGCCGTCCGAAGCGAACGAATGCGCGCGCCTACGTCGGCGACCATCGGCGAACGGACGGCTGGCATCGGGCGGCACTTTACAGCGCGGCAAGCATCGAGTCAATCAAGCCTTTACCCCATATTTAGGGACCGAGACCGGGGCAATGCCGGTCGGGGTCCACGGGCCCAGGTGAGCCCTATTCGCTCTCGGTCGGCCGAGGCTATGCGCCTCGAGCCAGGACTAGCAGTAGCCGCCGCCGCCACTGTCCGGCGGGCAGGCGTTCGCCGTGGTCGCCAGGGGGCCGCTCATGGAGATCGCGAAGGCACTGAGGATCGCAAGGATCTGCAAAACACGACGGAACGACATGGTGTGGGTCTCCCTCTGACCCCACCGGAAATTTTGTCGCTGGGCCCGTCGAGGGCACTATCTCCGCCCTGCGGGCGGAAGTAAAGAAAGTCGGATTGCCTGGTCGGCCGGAGACGCGGCGGTTGCGGCCGCCGCGCGCGCGCCGCCACCGGCGATCGCGTTCAGCGCGACCGCGATCGCGACGAGCGCCGCGCCGGCAAGCATGCGCCATGTCACTGTCTCGCCCAGGGCAATGGCGCCCACCAGAAGCGCCTGCGCGGAGATGACCACCTGCCCGAGCGTCATGGTCGTCGGACGGAGCTTGCGCGTGAGCCACATCTGCAGCACGAGCCCGACGCACGAGCCGAAGACGACGAGATAGGCCATCGCGATCGCCGCCTCGGATCCCCAACGCGAAGGATCGCCTGACTGCGCGAACGCGAGCGGCAGTAGGACGAGCGATCCCGCCCACGTGCCGACCGCGACGAGCGGCAGCGGCGAGCCCTGATGCAGCACGCGGACCTGCAGGATCGTCCCCACCGCCCACGTGATCGGCATGATCGCGAGCAGCACGCCGGCGAGCAGCGCCTCCGGACGCGAACCCGTGTTCGGGGCCCCGACGAGGATGGCGATGCCGGCGATGCCGAGGAAGAGGCCGACTACCTTGAGCGGCGAGAGACGGTCGCCACGGACGAGGAAGTGCGCGAAGAACGCGGTCCAGATCGGACCGGCGGCGCCGAACACGGCCACGAGGCCGCTGGGAACGTACTGCTCGGACCAGAAGATGATCGCCCAGCTCGACCCCGTGTTGATAACACCGACCAGGATCGTCGCGACGATGACGCGGCCCTCGCGCGGGAAGCGCTGACGCAGCGCGAGCGAAAGGCCCGTGAGGATCAATGACACCACGACGGCGCGCTCGAACGCGAACACGAACGGCGGCACCGCCTCGACGCCGATCTTGATCGCGGCCCAGGTCGAACCCCAGAGGAGGACGAGCAGCACATAGCCGGCGACGACGGGAAGGGGAGGCATGGACGACTCGATGATGCGTCATATGCTCGTCACGTGATCCGACGTGCCGCGCTCGCGATCCTCGCGCTCGTCATCGCGTCGTGTGTCGCGAGCGGGCCGCGACTCGTCGGGACGGAGCTTCCGAAGAACCTCGCACCGGACTTCACGCTCACCGACGCGATGACGGGTCAGAGCGTCACGCTTTCGTCGCTGCGCGACCGGGTCGTCGCGCTGACGTTCCTGTACACGCGGTGTCCCGACGTGTGCCCGATCACCGCGGGCGAGTTCCGCGCCGCCCAGCGCGCGCTGGGCGGCGAGGCGTCGGGCATCGAGTTCGTCGCGGTGTCGGTCGACCCGGAGGGCGACACGCCCGCCGCGGTGCGCGCATTCAGCGAGGCGCACGACCTACGCGATCACTGGCACTACCTCATCGGCCCGCGCGCGCAGCTGCAGACGGTATGGGCGGCCTATGGAATGAGCACGATCCCCTCGCCCACCGGGATGGCAGTAGCGCACAACGACGCCATCTATCTCATCGACCCCGAGGGCCGCGAGCGCGTGCTTATGCACTCCGATGCGTCGCTCGATGCGCTCGTGTCGAATCTGCGCGCGCTCTGGAGAGAGCGCTAGTACTGCGCGCGGGTCCTGCCGCGGCTCGGGCATCGCCCGCGCCGCGGACGCTGGCACTCGGTTGCGCTCAGCCGATGATGTAAGACCGCAGCTACCGCTGCGCCTGTACATCATTGGATGACCTAACGGTCACCCAATGATGTAAATGATCGTGAAGAGGCCGATCCATACCACGTCGACGAAGTGCCAGTAGATCGAAGCGGCCTCGACGGCCAGGTGGTGCCTCGCCGAGAAGTGTCCTTTGATCGTGCGGAAGGTCACCAGTGAGTTCATGAGAACGCCGCCGGTCACGTGCGCGCCGTGGAAGCCGGTGAGCGTGAAGAACACCGCCGCGAAGATGCTGTTGTCGGGTAGGAAGCCCAGACGCGTGTACTCGTAGCCCTGACCGAGCACGAACAGCGCCCCCAGGACGACCGTGGGGATGAGCCAGTTGCGCGTCGCCTTCACATCGCCCTTCTTGATGGCGTTCACCGCGAGCTGCATGGTGACGCTCGACGAGAGCAGCGCGACGGTGTTGATCGCGACGAGCGGCAGCGCGATGCCGCCGATCTGCGCGACCGAGTTCCAATGCGGCTTCTCGCACTCCTCCGCGCAGCGCTGGAAGATCGGCTCCCATGCCGGCACGCGCGCGTGAAGGAAGAAGTACGTCGTGAAGAGGGCGAGGAAGAACATGACCTCGCTCGATACGAAGAGCACGATCGCCCACATGCCGTGCGAAAAGCGTCCTGGCTGCGCCTCGAGACCCGTATCGTTGGTCGGCAGGCGATCGCGCGGGCGCTCGCGGCGGCCGCGGAAGACCGGCCGCTCCTCCAAGCTCGTGCTCACGAGCTAGTGCTGCGCGCCGTGGCCGTCGCCATCGGTGCGCTGGGCGCTCACCATCGCGCGCGCGTCATCGATGAGCCACGTCGCGACACCGGTGATGAGGATCGCGCCGCCGAGAAGGATCAGCCAGAGACCAAAGAGCACACCGAACGCGAGGATCGTGACACCGAGTCCGATGATCGCGGGCGAGAGGCTCGACTGCGGCACGTGTATCTCGTGCTCGACCGGAGCACTCGTGTCCTGATGTCCCGCCACGGGCGAGAGTGTATGAGGGCGATTGGCACGTGTCGAAACGAGGCCCTAGTCTTGGCCGCGCATGGGTCCGTGGCCGCTCGATCCCCAAGGTCCGCAGGCGCGCGAGATCTCTCAGCTCTACTGGATCATGTTCGTCTGCGCGATCGTGGTGCTCGCCATCGTCGATGGCGGCATCGTCTACGCGGGCATCAAGTTCCGCGAACGGCCGGGTCACGTCGCGAAACAGTTCCACGGCCACAACTTCCTCGAGCTCACCTGGACCGTCATCCCGACGATCATGGTCGTGACCTTCTCGGTCCTCTCGTTCCAGAAGCTGGACTTCATCAACAACACCCGCGGCGGTGTGGAGATGACGATCCAGGCGCAGGGGTCACAGTGGGTCTGGACGTTCAGCTATCCGAAGGAGGATCGCTTCAAGCTCTCCGACGGCACCTATCTTCAGTCGTCCGAGGAGCTGCACATCCCGGTGGGAACGAAGGTGCTGATCCAGCTGTCGGCGAAGGACGTCATCCACTCGTTCTGGGTACCCAACATCGGCGGCAAGAAGGACGCGGTCCCCGGCCGACCGACGGAGCTCTGGATCCAGGCCGATAACCCGGGGACCTACAAGGGCCAGTGCTACGAGTTCTGCGGCGACGGCCATGCGGACATGCTCGTCACGCTCGTCGCGCACGCGAAGAGTGACTACAACGCCTGGATCGCGGATGCGCTGAAAGAAGCGAATCGCCTGAACGACCCGGCCACGCTGAAGGGCAAGCAGACGTTCCTGTCGCTCGCCTGCGTCGGGTGTCACACCGTGAAGGGCACGACAGCCGGCGGCAAGGTCGGTCCCGAGCTCACGCACGTCGCGGGCAAGAAGAGCATCGCCGGCGGCGTCCTCTCACCGGTGAACGAGGAGAACCTCACGAAATGGATCTCGAATCCTCCCGCGGTGAAGCCGGGAACGCAGATGCCCAACCTCGGCCTCTCCCAGGAGCAGGTGCACGACATCGTGCAGTGGCTGCTCACGCTGAAGTAGCTCGGTGATGCCCTCGCAGAAGCCGGTCGTACGCCGGTACGCGCCCAGGCCCGATCGGCCTTCGGAATCAATCCTTCGGCCTGACGTCGCTCCTCTTGATCTGGTTTCCGAAGACGCCGGACAGTGCGACGTCGAGCTGCGTCTGCCAAATGGCACAACACACTTCTGTACGCGGCCACCTGGCCACGAGCTGGAGCACTATTCCTTCTCCGGCGCGGCTCCTAGGTACGAGATCCTCTGGTCGAACGAGTCGCCCATCGAGGACGACGTCGAGTAAGAGCCCCTAGTTCACGAGAAGAGCGGCGCGCATCCCCAGTTGGTAGTGGCCCGCGAGATTGCAGATGATCACGTAGCTGCCGACCTCGAGGTTCGCGGTCACGACGGCGACCTTGCCCGGCGCGATGCTCTTCACCTGCTTCAGCAACCCATCCTCTTTCGCCTTCGCCTGACCCGTGTCGACGGGCAGCTTGTCCGGCGCGAGATCGGTCTTGATCAGCTCGAAGGAGTGCTCCATGCCGCCGGCGTTGCGGATGCCGAACTTCACGGGACCAGCCTTCACCGTCGCGACGTTCAGCTCGATCTTGTAGTCGCGCATCTCGACGATCACGTTCACGTCGTCGGGCATCTTCGCCGGCTCGCCGCCGCACGCCGACAGCGTCAGCAGGGCAATGACAAGCAGCGCGAGCACGCGCATTGGGTTCACGACCGAAGCGTACCGCTCTCGCGGCGGCGCTGCGTTTCCTCCTCGTGCGCGAGCCACGTGAAGAACGCGAACGAGACGCCGAGCAGGAAGACCGCGTCGCCCACGACCCACATGAGCGCGCCGCCGATACGCTGATCGGTCACCGCGTCGAGACCGTAGCGCGCCGTGCGGTCGGCGTAATGCGGATAAAGCAGCCGCGTCGAGAACGACAGGACGCCGCCGAGCAGCGTGTTCTGCGCGGCTCCGGCGAGCAGCAGGTAGATGATCCGCGCCGCGTACGGCAGCGTGCCGCGGAATGGGATCGGATCGATGACGACGCTCCAGAAGAGCAGCGCCGCCGTGAAGAAGTGGAAGTGCTCGAGGACGTGGAGCGCCTCGTTCTCGACCGCCGCGTCGTACAGGTCTGGCCAATGCCAGAGATACACGCCGCCGACGAACAGGAGCACCGCGACGAGCGGGTGCCGGAGCGCATGGAACAGGCCGCGCACGGCCGGGTTCGCCGCGAGCGGCCGTACCACGCCGCGCCGCACGCCGTCGGGTAGGCCGCGGAGCAACGGACGCACCGGCTCGCCGAGCCAGAGGAGCGGAGGCGCGACGGTCGTGAGCAGGACGTGCTGGAGCATGTGGACGCTGAAGAGATCCGCGGCGAGAACCTCGATCCCCGAGACCAGCGCGAGGAGCACGACGAGGATCCCGGCGAAGAAGATCGCGGTGCGCCAAGCGGGCCAGCGCCGTCGACCGGTCATGCGGCGCGCGCCGCGCGCGTACACGGCGGCGGCGATCACCGCCGCCACTACTGCTAGAGCCTCAATGAGCTGTCCACCATGATCGCGACGAAGAGCAGCGCGAGGTAGAGGAGCGAGTACACGTACACGCCGCGCGCGACGGCGCGGCGACGTTCAGCCGCGGCGCGCAGCAGACGCACGGCGTATCCGACGAACACAGCACCGAGCGCGATGGCGACGACCAGATACAGCACCCCGAGGCCGCCGGTGAGGAACAGCAGGAGCGAGAGCGGCACCAGCGCGGCCGCGTACATGAGGATGTTCCACACCGTCGCGTCCTCACCGCGCACGACCGGGAGCATCGGCACGCCGGCGCGCGCGTAGTCGTCGCGGATGAGCAGCGCGAGCGCCCAGAAGTGCGCGGGCGTCCAGAAGAACACGATGAGGAAGAGCAGCCAGGCGCCGAGGTCGAGCGAGCCGGTGACAGCGGCCCAGCCGACGAGCGGCGGGATCGCGCCCGACGCGCCGCCGATGACGATGTTCTGGACGGTCGTGCGCTTGAGCCAGAGCGTGTACACGAAGATGTAGAAGAGCGTGCCCGCGATCGCGAGCGATGCCGCGAGCACGTTCGTGTAGATCGCGAGCACGGCGAACGCGACGATGTTCAGCGCGACGCCGAGCCCGACCGCCCACTCCTTGGGCACGCGCTGCGACGGCAGCGGACGACGGCGCGTGCGGCGCATGAGCTCGTCGATATCGCGGTCGAAATAGTGGTTCAACGCGGAGGCGCCGCCGCTCGCGCACGCGCCGCCGACGAGCACCGCGGCGAGCAGATCGAACGGCGGGACGCCGCGCGCCGCGAGGAACATCCCGCCGAGCGCGGTGAGCAGGAGCAGCGACATGATCGCGGGCTTCGTGAGCGCGACCATGTCGGACACGACGGCGCGCGAGGGCAGCGTGGGATGCCAGGCGACGACCGTGAGCGCGACCGTGAGGCACCACACCGCCGACGCGAGCGCGGGATGCACCCCGAGCGCCAGTGGCGAAAAGCCGGTGAGCGGATTGGCGGCTCCGACGACCGCCTGCGCGAGGAACGTGACCGCGGTGAGCAGCGCGAGCGGACCCAGCCCCGGCGCGTCGCGGCGGTGCCGCCAGGCCTGCCAGCACGCCAGCAGCAGCACGACGCCGACGAGCCCGGCGACCCAGCGATGCGCCATATGGATCGCGGGCGCCCCGAACATCGGGAACGCGCCGTCGTCGCAGAACGGCCACGTGGTGCACGCGGTGGTCGCGTCGGCGCCGCGCACGTACGCGCCGGTGAGCATCAGGACGAACGTCCCGGCGGCCGCGGCGAGCAGGAGCGACGCCCAGGGCGCGCGCACGGTCGGCGCGATCGTGGACGGCCAGCGCATCCACACCGCGAGCGTCGTGAGCACGCCGAGCAGGATCTCGGCGTTCGCGAGATGCGCGGTCACCCAGGTGCTCGGGAGCTCGAGCAGCACGACGATCCCGCCCAGCACGGCTTGGAAGACGTACAGCAAGCCCGCGGCGATCGCGAGCGCGAGCACCGGCCGTGACGCGCGGTAGCGCGCGATCGTGACGAATACGAGCGCGGCGAGGCTGAGGCCGCCGGCCACACCGAGGAAGCGGTGGAACCACTCGATGCGCGTCGCGGTGTCCAGGCCGGGGAGGAACTGCCCGCGGCAGAGCGGCCAATCGGGGCAGCCCAGGCCCGAGCCGGACACGCGCACGACGCCGCCCCAGACGACGACGAGGAACGAGAGCGCCAGCGTCGCGTATACGAGGAGTCGGTAGCGAGCTCCGAACGTCACACCTTGCCTCGCGACGTCCCGCTAGTGCGGGATGTCTTCTTTCAGCGGGCGTGCGCTGTGCACGAGCGGGATCCGCGCGAAGTTGTAGGGCGGCGGAGGCGAGCTCGTCGCCCACTCCAGCGTGTCGCCCTCCCACGGGTCGTCGTCCGCGACCTTCCCGCCCTTGAGCAGGACGCTGGTGACGAAGTTGAAGATGAAGAACAGCACCGAGATCGCGATGAGGTACACGCCGATCGTCGAGATGAAGTTCAGGGTCCCCCACTCCGGCGACTGCACGTAGTGATACGTGCGGCGCGGCATACCTTCGATGCCGAGCTGGTGCATCGGGTAGAACGCGAGGTTGAAGCCGACGAAGAAGATGAGGAACTGGATCATCCCCACGGTCTCGTTCATGAGCCGCCCGCTCATCTTCGGGATCCAGTAGTACGCGGCGGCGAAGAACGTGAAGAGCGCGCCGCCGACGAGCACGTAGTGGATGTGCGCGACGACGTAGTAGGTGTCGGAGAGCTGGATGTCGACCGGGACCGAGCCGAGGAATACGCCCGAGATGCCGCCGATGGTGAACACCGCCAGGAAGCCGAGCGCGAACAGCATGGGCGTGCGGAAGCGCAGCGAGCCACCCCAGAGCGTCCCCAGCCACGAGAAGATCTTCACGCCGGTCGGGACGGCGATGAGCATCGTCGACGACATGAAGAACACCTGCAGCGCGGGATCGATGCCCGCGACGAACATGTGGTGGACGAACACGCCGAACGAGAGGAAGCCGATCGCGACCGACGAGTACGCGATCATCTTGTAGCCGAAGATCGGCTTTTGCGAGAACACCGGCAGCGTCTCGCTCACGACCCCGAAGCCGGGCAGGATCATGATGTAGACCTCCGGGTGGCCGAAGAACCAGAAGAGGTACTGCCACAGGAGCGGGTCGGCGCCCTCGCCCACCGAGAAGAAGTTCGTCCCGGCGATGCGGTCGAAGAGGAGCAGCACGCCGGCGACGGTGAGGAACGGCATCGCGAGCACGAGCAGGAAGCTCGTGACGAGCACGCTCCACGCGAAGAGCGTGAGCCGGTGGAACGTCATGCCCGGCGCGCGCAGCGAGAAGATCGTCACGATCATGTTCAGCGCGCCGAAGATCGACGAGAACCCGAGGATCGTGAGGCCGAGGATCCACAGGTCAACGCCGAAGCCCTTGCTGAACGCCTTCGTCGCGAGCGGCACGTAGCTCGTCCAGCCGGCCGCGGGCGGACCGACGAGGAAGCTCGAGTACAGGACGATGCCGCCGGAGAGCAGGAGCCAGTACGACAGGGCGTTGAGTCGCGGGAAGGCCATGTCGCGCGCGCCGAGCTGCAGCGGAATGATGTAGTTCGCGAACCCCGTCCACACCGGCACGACGAACAGGAAGACCATCGTCGTCCCGTGCATCGTGAAGGCCTCGTTGTATTGCTGCGCCGTGAGGAACGTGCCGTCAGGTGTCGCGAGCTGTGTGCGGATGGCCAGCGCCATCAGGCCGCCGGCGAGGAAGAAGCTGAAGGTCGTCCAGAGATACAACGCGCCGATCTTCTTGTGATCGGTGGTGGTGATCCATTCGAGGATCCCGGTGTAGCGCGGTCGCGCGACCGGGAAGGTCTGTTCGGCGGTCGCCATTACACGTCCATTCCATCGTGCGGAATGGGGTGTGTCAAATCCCTTCGCCGGCGAGACGGGGGCGGATTGCGGTCGCGTGCGACGTTCTCGCCGAACGGAGATTTAATTGCGCGCGCTAAGCGTCGTCCCGGTTTCGTAGTGGAGCAAACCGCGTTGCTCAAGGTTCCAAAGGTAATCGCACACGGCCTGATAGTCGGCCTCGGGCCGAACATCCAGGGCATAGAGGCGCCCTTGTGCACGCTCATGATTGGTCGCCCGGTCATTCAGTTCCACGAGGATTCTGGCAGTTTCAGGCTCCGATGCTTGATCAGTGAAGATCACACGAAGTGTCTTGTGACCGCTGCGCTCGACTACTTCGCGAATTGTTGGCATCTGACCGGGACTCTTCTGTATCGCGCGAACGATGTCGCCGAAGTGCAAATCGAATGCATAGAAGGGCGTGTTGCGCAGGCGATACAGTTGACCTCCAAAGGGCTCGGCCCAGAAAGACTCTCCCTCGATAGACGAGTCGCTCGTTCCGAGGTCGATCCGTATCTTGGTCAGGCGCTCATTGGCCCTCGACGTTTCCACGAGATCTCCCAACGCCCCGCGGTCATTACTTGGCACGCGTAGATCAGGAAAGTGGAAAGAATCGCGATGTCGTTGCGGCGTCATTCGGGCGCAAGTCGTCGTAGCGTTCACTCCAGGGTTCAAGACCATGTCTCGCGCGTAGTGCCTTCTCAAGCCGGACCGGCGCGACGAATTTTCGATTCGGAAGCACATCGAGTTCACGCGCCGCGGCTCGACGCCGACGCTGACCTGAGTAATCGACGACATCAATCTGATCCGGCGTGCCGACTGATTCCTTGTACGCAGGAAGCGGCAGGTCCTTGCGCACGGGCGCGCTACCGATAACCTGCCACTGGCCCGCGTACACCTTGCCATCGAATGACAGCGCGAGAAAGGCGATCGGCCCTGAAACGACATCATGGATAGCAGGCAAGGCTGACCGCCCGTACGCGTGGTCGAAGATTGCGAAGTAGTAACCCTCATCGTGGTACTTGGCCACCACCTGACCAAAGCCGACTCGCGCTTCATCGAGTGGAATGGTGAACACATCCCCCAGTTGCAGCCGTTTAGTGGACACCCCTAGTAATCACCACCTGCATCAAGATAGCGCTGGTCGTTCATCTGATGTCGCTTGTTCGCGAGCAGGCCGTCTGGGTTGGCCTTGTTCTTCGGACCTCCCATCTGGCGAATGTAGTACTCCTCTTTTCGATCAAGTTGCTCTCCGGTCCTGGCGCGACCAAGAATCTCGAATTCAAAGTCTGAGTCTGGATGCTCCCGAACGTGCTCCTGTTGACGTTGTCTGAATCTCGACTCGCTTTGGGACTGGCCGACATACTTCTCGCCAGTCTTCACGTCGGTGCGGACATTAACGACGCCCTCTCCTTCGGCGCCGCTCCTTGCGGCTCCACCCAGTCCGCCGCCATCGCCGCTGCCACACTTGTTTCCGTTGTTGCAGTCCTCGATCGGTACGTTTGGATCGACGGATTCGCTCTCTTCTGTAGCTTCCTCAGGCGCGGACCCCGCAACGTCATCTTGCTTTAGTCCGCTTGGATCCGCCGCGATCATCGGATTCGGCGGGTACGTGAAGGCGTCGGCCATGCTCAATGCGGAACTAGAGAGGGGATCGCGCGTAAGAAATCGCGCCGTAACTGGGTCATACCAGCGCGCGCGCAGGAAGTAGAGGCCGGTAGGATCCAGTAGCTGCCCCGTGTAGGCGAGGACGGAGGGGGTCGCGCTGCCATTCGGATTGGCCGTGGCGATCTGGCCGTACAGCGCGTAGCGCCACGAGCCGGTGAGGTTGGCGTACTGGTCGAACTCGGCGCGCACGCTGCCCTGGCCGTCGGTGGCGAAGACGACCAGGTCCTGGCTCGCGCCGCGAACCAGATAGAGCGGTCCGTTGCCGTAGACGACGCGGTCCGAGCCGGCGGCGAGCAGACGCTGCGGGTAGGAAGCGGGATCCCAGAGGAAGTCCTTGGTCACGCCGCCGCCGGCGCGATTTGTCAGCAGCCCGTCGGCGTCGTAGCTGAACACAGAGGTCACTCCGCCGACGGTCGCCTGGGTGAGCCGGTCGAGGTTGTCGTAGCCGAAGCTGTCGGCACCGCGGTTGGTGAAGCGATCGGTCGAGCTCCAGGTGAAGCTGCTCGTCCCATCGCTCGTTGGTCGATTGGCCTGGTCGATGGTGTACGTCGCAGTCGGTCCGCTGCGGCTGGTGATGTTGCTGGCACCGTCGAAGGTGAAGTTCTCATTGCGTGTCCCGACCATGCTCGTCAGGCGGTTGAGACCGTCGTATGTGAGCGAGAAGCCGTCGACGGTGGATGGCGCGGTGATGCCCCAGAGCTCCTCGCTGATGTTGGTGCGGTTGCCCTCGCCGTCGAGGGTGTAGTCGAAGTCGGCAAAGTGCGTCCCGCCGACGACGTTGGTCACGCTCGTCAGGCGCTGGGCGCGGTCGTAGCCGTAGGTGCGCGTCAGGCCGTTGGGCAGCTGGATCTGGCTCGTCCGGCCGGCGGGGGTGTAGCCGTACGAGGAGATGCGGTTGATCGCGCCCTCGTGCACGGTGGTGATCCGGCCGTCGAGTCGGCGGTCGTAGCTCACGGCGTGCGCGACGCCGCCGATCGTCGTGGTGACCCCGCTGCGGTTGTCGTCGAGGTCGTAGCTGTAGCCGA
>WNGA01002281.1_pt1 | contig 32293 bp, 35 predicted proteins | sample 5400061 | NCBI WGS metagenome assembly WNGA01 (sample SAMN13153366, study PRJNA577476) | soil metagenome | isolation source: 100 cm soil or saprolite under grassland replicate 2 | place: USA:California | collected 2016-06-15 | reverse complement strand
GCAGCCGCCTCACACTTGAAGCTTGCCGCGCAGAGGCGATGGCCATTGCCCGCAAAGAGGGCATCCGAGGCGAACCCGAGGTCGAGAATTACGACGGCTGGCACAGTTCCAATGGGCCGCTGTCCAACCCGCAGGGCTATGTCTTCAGCTGGAACGTCGACGAGGGACACGCCAGGGAAGTCGTGGCTCCCCTCGACCACAGGAAACGGTCATGAGCCGCTTGGTTCTCTGAGCTTCCCGAGGCGCCTATAGACGGTTGCTCGGAACGGTCTCCAACGCGTCTGCGATGAGTGGGCCCCGCTTCCAACCTTCGGCCCAAAGAAGAAAGGAAGAAGGGAGCCCACGGCCGTGGACTCCCTTTCCCTGGAACGGCTGCGCGCCCTCGCCGCTAGTGGCCCGAGGGCTTGCCCCGATCGGTCAGACTGAGGCCCCGCTGGCCACGGCCTGGGGCACCGGCTCGAAGAACGCCAGGTCCCCGACGTAGGTCGACTTGAGCTCGACCCTATCGCTCAGGTTCTCGCGAACCCATGAGGCGGCCACAGGCACCGACGCCTCGGCGTCGGCGTGCGTCTTCCACAGGCTGATCGAAAGGCATGTGCTGTCGCCAAGGTCGGCGACGCCGTAGCGGATGAAGCCGGGCTTGGCCTGGAAGGTCTTGAGCATCCCCGTCTTGGCGGTGTCCGCGATCTCCTGGAAGCTGCCCTTGTTGATCTTGTACGTTGCGACTCTGAGGTGCTGCATGTGTGCTCTCCCTTGCTAGGTTGGTGCGGTGCCCTGACCGCGCGAGATGGGCATGAAAGCCAGGTCGAGAACCGGAAAACGCTTCCGGAGTGTGCAAAGAAATGGGCCAATGACCTGCGTCTTTGTTCAGAGCGCGCTCAACGCTTGCGGCTTCAACGGACCGGGTGACCTCGTCAACATGGATCCCCCTGCTCGGTCCGCTCCAGAACAACGGCGGTCCCCCTTCACCGTTGGCACGCTCCGAGGCGAGAACGACCAACTTGCGCCAGCGTACGGCGCTGGGGGTGACCTCGACGCCCTCGTCCTCAACGATGCTGTCGCTGGTCGACTTCGCGGAGCGAAGGTACGAGGGCGCATCCAACAGGCTGCTCGTTCACCCCGCACCCAGTCGCAGACCTCGAGTACATTGATGCAGCAGCTTTTGGCCAGTCTCGGTCACCGACTCAATTACGAGTAGCTTCGCCGCCTGACTATCTGGCGTAGCCCAGCCCGGTATAGGGGCGGGGCCAGGAGGCGTGCCAGTTGGAGGGCGGCCAGTGATCGGGGGACCGACACCTCGGGCGCGATCCCCTCCTCCACCACCCGGACGATCGCTGTCGCAACTCGCTCCGGTCGCATGACCAGGCGGCGTGGCGTGTCCCGCTGCGGGAAGCCTTCAGTTTCCACCAAGCCCGGGTTCACAGCTGTGACCAGGACGCGCGGTGCCAACTCCGCGTATAGCGACTCCGAGAACGCGACGACCGCGTGTTTGGTTGCTGAGTAGACTGCGCTCCCCGGGACGGCGAACCTCCCCGCCAAGGATGCAACGTTGACCAGGTGGCCCCTGGCCTCTAGCAGGGAGGGCAGGAAGACTTTCGTTGCCATCACGACCGCCGTGAAGTTGGTGCGGATCAGGCTGTCCACATAGCTCAACTCGACGGCCTCGAACCGCCCCCCTCCCGAGATACCGGCGTTGTTCACGAGGACGTCGACCCGCCCGAACGCCTCCAGGGCGTAATCCCGCAGCGCCTCCAGGTCGTCCAGGTTTGTCACGTCGCACCGCTGCACAGCTGCGGTGCCGCCTCGTGCCTGCACCTCCGCGGCTAGGGCCTGCAGCCGATCCTCTCGCCTCGCGGCAAGGACGACCCTGGAACCCCGCAGGGCGAAGAGCTTGGCTGTAGCCCGGCCGATGCCGGCCGATGCCCCGGTCACGACCACGGACGCGCCCTGCAGCTTTCGTCCTGCCATCGAGCGAAGAGTAGCGAAAGGTCGGGGAACGTACTCGGCGCGAGGGGCCCGTTTCTCAATGAACTCGACACATCTGCGGCCGCCCCCCCAAGTAGCCTTTCGGGCGGATGCACGAGAAGGGGGTCGGCTTGACTCCGAACCCGCGGGAACGTGATGTCTGGTGGGCCGTCGGCCGGGCGACCGTCGGGACCCTCGTTAAGACGGCGTTCCGGCTCCGGGTAGCGGGCGCGGCGAACGTCCCTGCGAGCGGCGGCGCGCTCCTTGCGTACAACCACCTCAGCGTGATCGATGCCCTGTTCGTCTCTCTCCCCATCATCGAGCGGGGAAGGGCCGTTCACTTCTTCGTCCTGAGGGAAGACTTCGAACGGACGATCGTCGGGTGGGGCCTGCGCAAGACGGGCCAGATCCCGATCCGCCGCGGGTTCGGTGACTGGTCGGCGATCGAGACGAGCGCGGGCGTGCTCGAGCGAGGGATGCTCGCGGGGATCGCCCCCGAGGGAACGATAGGCGAGGGCGCGGAGCTCTTGCCGCGGCAGAAGGGAGCCGCCCGGATCTCGTTGATGGCAGGGGCGCCCGTCATCCCGGTTGGCCTTTGGGGCACGCAGCACCGCTGGCCGAAATCCGGGTTGACCTTCTCCCCGCCCGTCCGGCCGACCGCCACAGTCGTGTACGGAGACCTGATCCACCCCGAAGGCGACCCGAAGTGCCGGCCCGACGTCAAGGCGCTCACCGACCGGATCATGGATGACATCGCCGGGCTCGTGGCGCAGGCTCGCCGGGCATCCTAGCCGGTGCCGTGCATCTCTCCCGGGCGGGGCGCAGAGGGACGGCCTACCTCGTAGCCCATCGCGGTCGGCCTCTGCCACCGCTCGCACGTCCTCTTCGTTGTGGCCTGGACAGGCATGGCAGCACGTTGACCATCAAGTTCGCCGGGTCGAGAATTCGCGCGTGCACATCAAGCTCCTCAGTTCTCGATCCCTGGGACTGATCGGTCCCTTGGCCGCCGAAGACAGGGACCAGCTGGTTGAGGCCTTCTCCTCCCTGGGGCCGGGCGGGCCCATCACGCTCGATTTCGAGGGCGTCACCTCTATCGAGGAAGGGGGGATGGAGGCCCTACGCCAAGCCACCACCAGGGTTCGCGACATAGGCGAGGTCGTTCTGACCCTGGTCGTGCCTTCGCGCAGGCTGGTCGACGAGCTGCGGGCGGGTGGGCTAGATGAGGACCCCATGATCCTCATCGAGACCCCACCCCGCCGTCGGTTACGACCGCCCCGGCACGAGTGACGGTACCCCCGGCAGGAATCGAACCTGCGACACACGGTGGAGACTGGGGACGGCGAGCGCTTGCGGGCAGGCGCCGTCTGGGCCTTGGCGGCTCGAGGTCTCGGGTCCCGAACCGCGCGCCACGGTCACAGTTTCACAACAACCCTCGACCATCCCGGCCCGTAGTACCTGACTGGCGCCCAAGCGAAGAGGGAGAACCGCGCCTCGAGCGCGGTTGCTCCGGAAGGAGGGAATCATGGTGAGACGTGGTCTAGCGGTGATGGTGGGGGCGATGTTGTTGCTCTCGGTGGCCGCAACAGCCCGGGCCAGCAACCCGAACGGGTCAGGCGGCGACATGCCTGCCTTCTACGACGGGCAGCTCTTCACGATCAACTTCAAGCTGCTGAAGCCCGATCTGCACAAGAACCCGTCCTTCAACATCATCTACCAGTGCGACGCCTGCGAAGGTCAGGGCCTCGTGTTCGTGAGCGTTCTGGATGCCATTCAGGGCGACGGGTTCAACCCGATCTGGGAAGAGGTCCAGATCACCTTCAACCCTGGGAATCCGGTCCAGCAGTTCACGTCGGACACGGACATCCTGGCCGCTGCCGAGCAGGGGATCATCACGCTCACCGACACCGAGGAGTTCTATCGGTGCTCGGTGGTGGGGCACAAGTAACAAGAGTGATGCGCATGAGGCAACCCGCGCCTTCTGGGCTATCTGTTGGCCGGCCCTTCGGGAGGACCGGCTCATGTACTAAGAAGGTGAGGTCCGCTGAGCGGGCTGGGGGTGTTGTATGCAGGGCCATCCCATGGGGGTCCGCCCGCTAAGCCGTTGCCGCAGCCAGGTTAGGGCGCGTGCTTGACCACCCATCTCCCCAGTGGCTCGTGCAACGAGCAAGACGCCGTTCCGTTATAGATCGAGAGCACGGTGGCGCACCCCTCCTCGACACAGATTCGTTTGGAAGGGAAGCTCTGAACTGGGGGGCCGCTCATGAGCATCAATTGGTGGTCTCTGGTACCCGGTCGCCCATTGCTCACATGGCTCGCCTCCGTGAGACGACGTTCACCGGTCGAGCCAGATGGACGGAGACCGCTGAGATGTTGAGGGGGGATAAGTCGAGGCGATGGACGGCTCTTTGCTCGCGCCCCTCCTGGATCCATCGGACTCCACATCGAGAACAGAGGGCTTGGTGGCGCGGGCTCATGACGACGACGACATGAACGGATTCGCAGACCGGGCATCTTGTGATGGCGCCTCCCTCGTAGCTCCTCGATTCGTGGGGAGTGAGGGACTAGTGGCGGGGGACACCGACCGGTCGCTCTGCGCGAACCGACAGGCGGATACCTGTTCGTCGCACAGTTTAACACGGTGGCCCCCTGGCTCCTCCAGAAAGGGGCCCCTCGAGGAGGAGTGGAATGGTGAAGGCCGTCCACCGGTCCAGGATCACCTGGCAGTAGAGGGGATCGATCTCCATCAGTCGGGCGGACCTGCCCACTGCTCACGTCAGCCGCGGCCTCGATGCCTCCACCGGAGGGGCCACCGATGCGCACTTTAGCCCGCCTTCTACCTACTCGGGAGACGGGACCGAGGTTGACGAGTGCTGCAAGTCAGTCGTGAATCGGGTCAACGCGCAGCGAGATCGTAGCTGGACCTCAGCTTCGACTGGCCGGCCCTGAGCGCCCTTCAGCCAGTCGATCATGGCTCGGTCGGGAGTCGCCCCAGACTCGAAGGCCAGCCAAGCGTTGAAGCCTGAAGGGTTCAGAAACTACGACCAAGCGGCTGACCAGGGGATTCGCCGCCGGACCCGATTCTTGAACCCTTCAGGGTCCCACGGGCTGAACGGCCCGCGGAAAGCGAGTCGCCGACGTTTCCATCAGGCGGTCGCCCTTATCCTTGTCCAAGCCGCGCTTCGAGGACGGGTGTTCGAAGACCTGGATCTAGAAATGAGAAGGGCCGCTGCGGCGATGCGCAGCGGCCCCTTCTGGGGTCTCACTGAGGGCGATCAGACGATCACCCGCACGTTGGAGGCCTGGGCGCCCTTCTGGCCCTGGGTCACCTCGAACTCGACCTTCTGGTTCTCGTCGAGGTTGCGGTAACCCGTTCCTGCGATCGAGCTGAAATGCACGAAGACGTCGGGGCCACCACCATCCTGGGTGATGAAGCCGTAACCCTTCTCGCCGTTGAACCACTTCACGGTACCTGTGCTCACGAACAATCCCTCCGTTCTGGCCCGTCTCGAGCCTGACCGCTGCTCGGTGGGCGCCGGCCCGTGGGCCGAGAGGGAACTGCTCGAAGATGCACGGTCGCGAATGGTGCCGAACCCTCACCCAAGACTCTACATGGTTGGAGCGGCACCCACCTGCGCGGCACGATCCCCGTAAACGGCTTGCGCGATCACCGATAGAGGTTGTCCGTGGAAGACGGACGGCGGGCTAGCGCGGCGCGTCGAGGGCGAGTCCGAAGGGGCTTCCCTCACTGTCCCGGCAGACGCTCCACCGCTCCCCCGGGTGGATGACCTCTCCGCCGAGTTCGCGGACCAGGTTCAGCGTCGCTTCCATGTCCGAGACGGAGAAGTACGGGAGCGACACCCGGTCACCAGGGCCCGTTCCCCGCGGGTGCAGCCCCAGCGCGGGACCGTCTCCGCCGGTCTGCCAGCCGTCCCCCTCGCCGTCGGCACGGTCCTCGAGCTCCACCCCCAAGAGCACGGTCCAAAAGCGGCGCGCCCGGGCCGGCTCGTCGGCGGGGAACTCCACGAGTCGGATCGGCGACGCCACCCTGCCACAGTACCCGAGGTCGTGCTGGAGCGCCCTGCCGGCGGCGAGCGCTCCGGTTCGAGGACGGCCTCACTCCACAGTGGAAACCCAACATACAGGTGTAGGAGCATCCGCCCTCTGTGGGACGGGCCGGCACCAATCCCCGCTCGGTCCAAGCGAGTCTTCCTGTTTGGTTGAGGGAGGGGGAGGGTGAAGCCCTGTATCATCCCCAAGAAATCGAAGTCGAAGTCGTTTGCCGAATTCTCTATCGTGAACCCATGGAAGGAGGTCTCCCCGTCGGCAACGGGCGCCGGATAGTTCAGCATGGCGCAACCACTATGATGGCAAAGTTCAAGGTGACCTATAAGCCGACCGCTAGCCGTGGAGGTCTCAGCGAAGTCGTAAAGGCCGACACGTACTGCGAGACGGGCCAGTGGATTGACTTTCACTCTGGGACTAAAAGCGCGGTCCTTCGGGTGAGTGCCGACGACGTCGCACGGATCGAACAAGTCGACTTTCTCTACCGGTCTCCTTTAGCTAGCTGGATATATTTTCTGAGTCGCTATCAATTTGATTACGACTTCGGCTTTACCCCGGTTCAGCTGTTCTATATCTGCGAGTCCATCGGCAAGACGAGGGAACTGCCTGGGCCCATCATCGAAATAGGATGCGGCCGGGGCAGGACGACGGTATTCCTGAACAAGTATATGGACGCGATTAACCTATCCAAGCCATACATCTGCATCGATACGTTCGGCGGGTTCACGGCAGAAGATGTCAACCACGAGGTACTTGTTCGCGGTAAGCAAACCAACTGGAGGATGTTCGACAAGAATCGGAAGGCATGGTTCGAGCGCGTCATTCGCCGGAATGCCATCACGCGAGTTGATGTGGTACAAGCCGATGTAAATCCCCACGACCTTACGCAATACCACAACGTCTCGATGTGTTTGATCGACGTTGACCTGTACCGTCCAGTGAAGAGCTCGCTGGAAGGTATCTACGACCGAATGGCAAGAGGAGGCGTGGTGATCATCGATGATTGCCGGCCCGACTACACTTTCGACGGCGCGCACGCCGCATACCTAGAATTCGCAGCTCAACGAGGGCTCCCGGTCGAGATCGTGTTGGACAAGCTGGGTGTTCTTTGGAGGTAGGGGATTGGACGCGAGCGGCTTCGCGTCGTGGTGCGAGACATGGGAGTACTGCTTCCTCCAGGAAGCAGTACTGAGGGCAGCGACGAGCTTCGACGCCCGGGGGCCTGAGGAAGGGGTTTTCCCGCGGCCCGCCCGCGTCTTGCCGCCGCATTCTTGTTCAGGAGAGACTTTTTGTGCAAAGCCAGGGGCCTTGCACAGTAGGTCGTGTCCCTGATGTTTTGGATCCGAAGCGGAGGTAAACAGCACCGCGAACCAGATGCTCGCTGCCACGAGACCGAGGAAGCCAACCGCCTTCAGCTTCAGCGAGAGCCGCGAATGTGGAAGCCCCAGGCTGGGGGCTGGGGGCTGGGGCTCAAGCCGGAGCGAGGTGGCCGCAGTCGTGACTGGCGCCCAAGCGAGCACCATGACGGACTCCGAGGGGTTTGAATTAGGCTCGAAAGGGAAGGAGGCGCCACGATGTCGAGGTTCATGATGATCATCAAGGGGGATCAGCCGCCAGGGGAGGTGCCGAGCGAGGAGATGTTGGCCGCGATGGGCAAGTACAACGAGGACCTCGCGAAGGCCGGCGTGCTGCTCGATCTGTCAGGACTCCACCCGACCGCTGAGGGAGCACGCGTCAAGTTCTCCGGCGGAAAGCGCACCGTGGTCGAGGGACCCTTCACAGAGTCGAAGGAGCTGGTCGCGGGCTACTGGATCATCGAAGCGGAGTCCATGGCGGAGGCCATCGAGTGGGCGAAGCGGGTACCGTTCGAGACCGGCGGCGCTCACGGGTACGACCGTGAGGACGGCCCGGAGGGTGAGATCGAGGTCCGCCAACTCTTCGAGCTCGACGAGTTCGGCGAGGGTCCGGCGGTGGACCGCGCCCGCGAGCTCGAGAAGGACCTCGCGCAGAAGAAGGAGTGATGGCGCTCGACCCACGACCGACGATCGATGCCGTCTGAACGAATGGCGTTGACGGCAGGTTAAACCTTGGACTCGCCTACGCGGTGTTCCGGAGCCGATCCTTTCAGCGATTCGTCACGAGGGAGCCGAGGATCCTCATCCGGACGGCGTCGTACAAATGCAGGCACTCGCAGCCCAGCGGCTGACCGAGCAGGATCTGCTAGCCGCGGTCCACAACCAAGGGCTGGAGGACTTCAGCCGGGTCCACCTGGCGATCTCCGAACCCAACGGGACGATTTCAGTAGTACCGAAGCGGGAGGAGTAGCGACCCGCCTCCCATCACGCGGCCTGATCAGCGGAGCCGGAAGCCTGCCCGCGCCGTAGACCAGCCGCTTCCCGTATCCACAGCGACCATTGCACGAAGCGTTCGCGCTGCCCGCGTCCACGCCTCCCGCCACGAAGACGACGCCGCCCGTCGCGAAACGGAGGCATGTCCGAGCTGCGGAAGGTGCGCGACGATGCTGACGGTCCCCGCCGAGGGTCGAACGCCAGGCTGCGGTCTGAGGAGCCGTGCGACGTCTTGCCCCAAAACAAGATCTCCCTCACCGGAGCTGCGTTCGCGCCTACAGCTGAACTCCCTTCTTTTCAGAAGCAGACGTGAGCCGAACAAGTGGGTCCTTCTCGATTTCGTCCATGAGCCACTCGCGCTGCTGTTCCCAAGTCATCCGCTTCCCCACGGGAGCAAGCATACGGCGCAGGCGCCACACCGCTCACGGGCTCCGATGGGTGGCTTGAGGTCTCCCGAAAAGGGTCAGCAGACGTTGCAACCCCGACTGTTGCCACCAGCGGGTAGGACTTGCCAATCGGGCAAGAAATGCCCGAAATCGAGGGACAAACTCGAGAGACCGCGAACCTTCGAGCAGTCGCCCCTGCACAAGAAATCGGCAAGACTTCGAGGCTGTGAGCACCGAGGACAAGGGAGCCCGCTGGATCCACTTCTGGTACGCCCATGAGATCGGACAAGCTGGCCGGTTCGAGGCTCGGTGCGAGGACTGCGACTGGTCGACCGAGGGCGAGCTGGAAGCTATTCGAACACTTGCCATGGCTCACACCGAGCGGAGTCGGGAAGTGCCTCCCCCCGAGGAAGCTTGATCGACCGACAGATCCAGGAACCTGCCCGTGACCAACCAATTAGCCGGAAAGTTTGCTCGAAGCAAGACTCGATGGTGACCCCTAACCCGCAGCTTGTTTCTAGCCGCGCTCTTCCAGATAGCCCCGGAGCCTCTGAGCCCTGGAGGGGTGGCGGAGCTTGGAGAGCGTCTTGGCCTCGATCTGCCGGATGCGCTCACGGGTGATGCCAAACTCCCGCCCGACCTCCTCGAGCGTCCGAGGCTGCCCGTCCGTCAGGCCGAACCGGAGCTCGACGACCCGCCTCTCCCGGGCCGACAGCGTGCGGAGGACCGAGACGATGTCATCCTGCATCAAGCCGAAGGACGCGGCTTCGAGCGGGGCCAGGGCCCCGAGGTCCTCGATGAACTCTCCGAGGTGTGCGTCTTCCTCCTCGCCGACCGGGGTCTCTAAGGACAGGGGCTCCCGGGACATCGAGAGGACCTCTTCGACCTTCTCCGCGGACAGGCCCACGCGCCGGCCGACCTCCTCCGGGATGGGCTCCCTGCCGAGCGTCTGCGCGAGCTCCCGCTGAGCCCGGCTCACCTTGTGGATGTACTCGGTCATGTGCACCGGGATCCGGATGACCCGGGACTGGTCGGCGATGGCCCGGCTGATGGCTTGGCGTATCCACCAGGTAGCGTACGTGGAGAACTTGTACCCCCGCGTGTAGTCGAACTTCTCCACCGCCCGGATCAAGCCCAGGTTCCCCTCCTGGGTCAGGTCGAGGAAGGCGATGCCGCGGGGTGCGTAATGCTTGGCTATTGAGACCACCAGACGGAGGTTGCCCTCGATCAGCTTCCGCTTGGCCACGCGCGCATCGCCCTCCACGCGGCGGAGCAAGTCGACCACCTCGTCCCTCGGCCGATAGCTCCTCCGGACCGTCTCTCGCCCGATGCCCTCGAGGCGGAGCCGCTTCTCGGGGTTGAGCTGGTGGTCCCGGATGCGGATCACTGAGCCCACCACCCCGCGGAACCGCTTCCGGTCGACCCTCCCAGAGAGGGCGATGGAGGCCAGCAGACCGTCCGCGAGCTCCCCCGCCTCGATGCGCATGGCCAGGTCGACTTCTTGCGCGGCGGTCAGGAGCGAGACTCGGCCGATCTCCCTGAGGTACATCCGAACCGGGTCGTACGCGGAACCCTTGAGGAGCTCCTCCCGGCGGCGCCGGCGAGAACCGTCGGTGTCGACCGCATCCTCCTGGTCCTCTTCCGGCACGTCGATGACCTCGATGCCTTCGTTCCGGAGGACCTGTTCCACATGTGCGAGGAACTCCTCGATCTGCTCGGGGGCGAGCTGCATCTCGGGCAGGCCGTCGAGCACATCATCGGAGGTGACGAACCCTCGCTCGCGGCCCCGCGCGGCGAGTGCCTGCGTCGCTTCGTTCCTGGCTTCGTTGAGGTTGAGACCGTCGGCTTGCAGCGGCTGGGGCGGGACATCGGAGGCGAGCTCGGTGGGGGCCAAGCCCGCGGGGTTCCCCATGAGCCTCACCAGTGTCCCAGATGACCGGGACATCGGCGGGGCCCTCACCTTCTGAGCGAGGTCGTGGTGCGGACCTCTCCCCGAGCACCCGTGTCGGGCCCTCCTCGACGGAGTACTCCTTCGTGGAGAAAGCAACACTGCGAGGTCATCCTGGAGACACGCTTATCGGTGGCAGGTCACACGTCCATCGACGACCTGCGGCGCGAGTGGGCGGCCTCGGGTGTGATGAGGATCCCCATCCCTCGGGCCGGAATCCTCCAGGAGGTGCGGGGCCAGGACCGGGCCCGCGCCGTTCCGGGAATCGCGGGGCTCGAACTCACCATCGGGCCGGGGCGGCACGTCTACCCGCCCACACGATGGGCGATGCCGCCCTCCGGCGAGGTAGGCTGGGCCGTCGGAGAGCGTCGGCACGTGGCAATGAAGGTAAGGTAAGGCCCACGTCTCGAGCCCGGACTATCGATGCGTGCATCTCGGAGCGGAAGTCTGAGCAGTCCCAGTAGCCCCCCGGACCCATTCCCGAGGACGCCGAAGAGCCGGGGGGGAAGGAGGTCGCGTGGCCAGGAAGGGTGATCTCATCGTCGTCAATCCGCCGCGCGTGGGCGGGCCGCCCCGGGAGGGGGAGATCATCGAGGTGCGCGAAGGGGATCTTGGTGTCCAGTACCGGGTCCGGTGGAACGACGGACACGAGAGTCTGTTTGCCCCTGGTGCGGGTGCGGCAAGGATCGAGCCCGCCCGAGACAGGAAGAAAACCGGCTCCCAGATGACCGAGCCCAAGAAGTCAACGGCCAAGAAGTCGACGGCCACGAAGACTAAGGCCAAGACGGCGTCCGCGAAGACAACCACGACTAAGAAGTCGACGGCCAAGAAGTCGACGGCCAAGACGGCCATGAAGTCGGCCGCCAGGAAGTCGACGGTGAGAAAGGTCGCAGCCAAGAAGGCCGCGTCGCGAGGGCCGAGCGGCAGGCGCTGATGCCTAGGCTGACGGGGGTGGTGCGCGCGCGCGGCTTGCTCGCCGAGCATGCCTACGCACGAAGAGGACGCGGGGACTAATCGTGTGGCCCGGGGCAGGCCCCGGGCGAGCCCACCTCAGCCGCCGATGTAGGACATCTCAATCTGCGAGAGCCCGACCGCCTGAGACTATCGGACCTCGGAGTATCGGTCGGTATGCGACTCCCAGCGAGCGGCGATCGTCAGGACGTTACCCTACCGGTGGCTCCCCCGGTCTGTCTGTTTGTTCAGTGGTGGGCCCTGGGGCCGACAGCCGGTCCCCAGAGGCCCCTTCAGCCGGAGGGCGGTGACGAAGGGCGCTACCTCGCTCGATGGGTGCCGCACTCTGTGGCTCTTCTTGCGGACTGCCCCCGGCGATCGACGTGACGTTCCCAGCCTGGGGGCCCTTCGGCCCCTGGATGATCTCGAACTCGACCCGCTGACCCTCCGTCAGGTTCTGGCCCTTGATGCTGTTGGAGTGGACGAACACGTCCTTCCCACCACCGTCCGGGGTGATGAACCCGTAGCCCCTGTTCTCGTTGAACCACTTGACGACTCCGACAGGCATGCTCTTTCCTCCTCGACCCGCTCCCTGATCCTGGAGGCAGTGTAGGCGCCTCGCCGTTCCACCGCTGGCAGCCTCCAAAGTCGATCGCGAGCCAGGAGCGGGCTGGTCCTCGGGGTCTCTGTTCGGGCTGATCCACATCGCCCGTCGACCGGGCCGATCACGTGCCGGTCCACAGCACGATGGTCGGCCCGGGGACCCTGCGTCGATCGTTCAGGTTCCTCGATACCAGCGCACCAGCCGCGCACTCAGGACCACGCATAGGACCTGAGCTGCTAGACCCTCTCTGTGGCGGATGGACGGGGCCTCCAGAAAGCCCTTGACCTGCACAAATGCGTGTCTCGTTGGTTGACAGTCGTCTTCATGGAGGATCCTCGGGACGTTGGTCCGCGCACCATCCCGCGCACCTGAAAGACCGTTCCCTGCCAGTCCATGCTGATGGAGCGATGGTCTAGTCAACCCCTGTCAAGGTCCAGTTGCTGTGGCTTCAGGCCCCCTCCAAGTCCCCGAACAGCAACGGTTTCCTCAACCGTGTGTCGCACGTTCGGTTCCTGCCGGGGCACGGACCAGGGGCACCCCCTCTCGCCAAGATGCCGCGGCGCCGATGCGCCCTCCCTCTCCATTCCCGGAGCGTACCTTGGCGGCGCCGATGGCTCCGAGCAGCCCGGCGGCTCTTGGGTGCAACATCCCAGGAACCTGTTGCTCTTCGTGGGAGGGCCCTTCGAAACGAGGAGGCGAACATGGCTCCCAGAATCGGTCGAACGGCGCGCGAGCAGCTCTCACCCGAGCGGCTCCAGGTAGCGAAGGCAAAGCTTTCCGCGGAGGCCGTGGAAGAGCTGCGAACCGCCGCCAGGCAGTTCACGCGCGAGGCGGCGGCCGCCAAGCGGACCCTGCTTCAAGCATGTAGTGCCGCGGCCATCGACGAGCCGCGACCGCTGCTGGCCTATCACGACTGCCTGTTGTTCTTGCTGGCCTACCCCCAAACGTCAGGCCTTCATGCCGAGGCGGAACGCGAGCTCGCGCGCGTGTCCGTCGAGGCGCGACGGTTGGCCCAACGCGGACCGCGGGACCGCTGGATGCTGGAGGATTCGGGGGTGGCCTGGTCGGAGACGAGCCCGACGCTCTCCTATTCGATAGCGCGCTGGCTCGTCGAACGGTATCCGCACCAGGTTGAGTTGGCCTCCCTTGCCGATGATGGCCAGCCCTTGCGGGCGATCCTCCAGCTCTGCCTGCCGGCGCTCGAGGAGGGGATACTCAGCCGCGACCGGCCCGTGGACGATCTGCTCGATCACTTGGCAGGCGACTTCACGGGTTCGAAGCTCGAATGGCTGCTGGACCAGCTGGCCCGAGCGCCTTGCTCCGAGGAGATCCGCGAGCACCTTTTCGAATCCCTTCGCGTCTTCATCCGGATCCGACTCATGGACGGGCCCCTATCCCGGACCTTCGCTCGCGGCCTTCCCCGCAAGCCGTTCTATCACCGTGTGGAGCTGCGACGCGCGGTCGATTCGAATGCCCTCATCGCGCAGCCGCTCCCTCCGAGGAGGAAGCTCAACGCCCGCGATCGGCGCCACCTGATCGAAGCAGCTCGCGCCCTGCTGGCGGGGCTGGGGCGGGAGACGGAGACCATCCGCTGGTGCCTCCCCGAAGCCGTCGAATGCTTCGATCTCGACCGCGGCCTGTCGGTCGCCCTGTACCCCATGCCTCCCGGCCGGAGGCTTCCCATTGACACCCACGTCGGCTTCATGCTGTTCAAGAACGCCATGCCGATCGCCTACGGGGGCGGATGGCCGTTCTTGGGACTCTGCAGGATCGGCATCCACATCTTTGCGCCGTACCGGGGCGCGGAATCGGCGTACGCCATGTGCCAGGTTCTGCGCGTCTACCATCATCGCTTCGCCTGCGACAGCTTCTTGGCGGAGCCGTCCCAGTTCGGGGAGGGAGGGCCCGAAGGCCTCACCTCCGGTGCCTTCTGGTTCTATCACCGCCTCGGCTTCCGTCCAGTCGACGAGCAGGTTGCGAAGCTCGCCGAAGCCGAGGTCGCGCGGAAGGCTGGAGATGGCCGGCGGACCCCCGTCGGGCTGCTCCGGCGTCTCACCCGCTCCAACCTCGAGCTCGTCCTGTCGGGCGGTGAGGGCCCGGCGCCCCGATGCGACCCCGCCGACCTGAGCTTCGCGGTCACGGCGTGGATCGGGTCGCGGTTCGAAGGGGACCGAGGGCGGGCGGAACGAGAGGCCCTGGAGTCCGTGAGGGCCGCCCTAGGCGTGGTCGGCATGGAGCGGTGGCCGGAGCCCGAACGGCACTCGTTCCGGTCGTTGTGCCTGCTCCTGGCGATGGTCCCGGGGCTGGATCGATGGCCGGCAGCGGATCGCCGCAAGGCGATCGCTCTCCTTCGGGCGAAGGGCGCAGCGAACGAGGACACCCACTTCGACCTCATGCGGAGGCACCGGCGGTTCCGTGATGCCATGGCGAAAATCGCGGCAGGCATCAATTGAGGGAGGACGCCAAGCGGGAAACGTCGATCGAGAAGCTCCCGGAACTCGGGACGCTCGTCGGGGTTCCTGTCCTTTGGTGGAGGGGGGTCTCCAGAAAAGCCCCTTGACCTGCGAAAATGCGCTCTCGTTGGTGGACAATCGTGCTCGGTCGGGACCCTCGGGACGATGGTCCGCGCACCATTTTGGGCACCTGATTCTTGGTCGGTCCTCTCTGAGGGGTTGGAGGCACTGTCATTTGTATCCCCGCTCTCAGCCCGCTGGGGGGTGTGGGATGCGGAAACCAGGACCGAGCAACGGGTTCCTAAGAAACGGTGTGTCGCAGGTTCGATCCCTGCCGGGCCACTGAGTCTCGACGAATTTGCCTTCACGGGGTTCGGGGTGATCCTACGGGGCCAGAGGAGACAGGGACCCGCCCCCGGGTTCGCTCTACGGTGCCAGAATCTGGCGTCGGACCTGAAGACTCAGCGGAGGTGGTTCGGTGGAAACCGAGCGAGGATTTCCTGAACTTCTGCAGGTGGTGTTGGACTGCCCTGATGCGCGCGCGCTTGCTGAGTTCTACCGTGAGCTGCTCGGCCTGCGGTACCGGCCGGGGGATGAGCCTCCGGCCGCAGGCGAACCGGATCCGGCCGGGCAGGACTGGCTGGTGCTGCAGAACCGCACTGGCGCGACCCGGGTGGCGTTCCAACAGGTAGCGGAGCTCCCGAGGGCGACGTGGCCGGAGGGGCCGGTTCCGCAGCAGCTGCACCTAGATCTGATGGTGCCCACGGCACAGGATCTCGAGGCTCAGCACGAGCGGGCCCTGGCGCTCGGGGCCCGGCTGCTCCTGGACCGCTTTGAAGATCCCGAGGAGCCGCTGCGTGTGTACGCCGACGTCGCCGGACATCCCTTCTGCATCTTCGTGGGCGGCTCGCCGGCGGACTGAATCAAGCATAGGGGCCGGCCTGGGCAAATACTCGCCTGAGCGGAGGGACGGGGCCTCCAGAAAAGCGCTTGACCTGCGGAAATGGCAACCTCACCTGTGGACAGTTGTCTCTATGGAGACGCCTCGAAGACGGCGGTCTGCGCACCATTTTGCGCACCTTGATCCTCTGCGGGAGGGGTTGGAGGCGGGCTCGTTTCAACCCTCGATACGCATCGCTGCGCCGTTGGCCTCGACTCTTCCCAGCAACGATTTCCTGAACCGTGTGTCGCAGGTTCGATTCCTGCCGGGGGCACCGACGGAAAATGCCCCCTAACTGGCCTTTCTGACGTCAGGCAGCGTACGCCAGCGTGACGTAGATCCACTGGTACGGCGCGTTGCCTCTTCCGGTCACATAGACAACCGGCTCTGAGGGACTGGCGGCCACCGAGTAGCCGATGTCCTCTCCATCGATACGGCTGGAGTAGTGTCGGACCCACAGGCGCTTGCCGGAAGGGGCGTAGGCGATCGTTCCGTAGTCGTAGTCGTACTGGTCACCCACGGCCTTCGCCACTCCCGTGACGTAGACGCTCCCTGTGACGGAGCTGGTAGCCACGCCCATCGGCCGGTCGTCCCCACTCGCCGGGCCGTCGTACCGCACGGCCCACCTCTTGCCCCCGGTGGCGGCGTCGTATGCCAGGAGGGCGTAGTCCTCGCCGGTCCCTTGGCCTACGCTCGGACCCATCGTGTAGAACGTGGTGCCGTCCGCGCTCAAGTCGGCGTCCTCGGCCAGGTCCTCCCCGTGCGCCGGAGCATCCCATCGCCGCCGCCACTCGACCGAGCCGTCCGCCGGGCTCAGGGCGAGGGTGAGGAAGTCCGGGTTGTCGGCCCCGATCCCTCCCGCCAGGTAGACGCGGGAGTCATCCGGCGCCACGTCGACGTCGACGCAGCCGTTGGTTTCGGGGTAGCGGCTGTGAATCCGCTTGACCCACTCGGAGTGTCCGGTGGTGGCGTCGTAGGCGACCGTCGCGCACTCGTACTCCGGCTTCCTGCTGGCGCCGGTGACGTAGACGGTCGAACCGTCGTGGGTGACCGCGATGTCTGTTGGGAAGTCGTCGGTAACCGGCGCCCCGTGGAGGTAGCGTTGCCACAGGATGTCGCCCGTCGCCGCGTCGTAGGCAAACGTGAGGTAGTCAGAGTTGCCCAGCCCATCGGTCACGCTGGGACCGGTCACGTACACGATGGGCTTGATCGGATTCACGGCCAGCGCGCTGACGTTGTCGAAGGATCCGGCCGGACCGTTGAAGAGGCGAGTCCACAGCTCCCCGCCGGTGGCCGAATCGTAGGCGATGGTCCCGAAGTCGCTGCCACCTCCCACACTACCCACCCACCCCGCGACGTAGAGGGTGGTCCCATCGGGGCTCGTGCCGATGGCCGTGGGGAAGTCGATGGCGTGGCCCGGTCCGTCGTAGCGGCTCAGCCACAGCTGGGAGCCCGCGTCGGCCTCGTAGGCGATCGTGACGATGTCCGGAGATCCCCCATATTTCTGGCTCTCACCGGTGACGTACGCGCGCCGGCCGTCCGGGCTGACGGCCAAGTGGTAAGCGATGTTCGTGCCGTACAGGCCGGTCCCGTACTTCTGGATCCACAAGGCCTGGCGCGATGAACTCGCGTCGGCGGAAGAGGAGAGGCCGGTCACGATCAGGAGGAGAGTCAAGAGCGCGCGCCCAGCTGTTCGCACGGCACGACCCCCTGAGGGACAAGTCCTCGAGGAACGGACGACAGTATGCCACGAGTCCCTGAGCCCAGAACGCGTCACCTAGTCGGAGCGTGTGACTTCTCGTGAAGGGCACAGAAACTCGAATCGATCATGCGGCAGTCCTTGAGTACTCGTGGATGAGCCCTCCAAGCAAGTCGCGGCGGCGGACACCCCCGACCTGCGATGCCCTGCCCGCTGGGGCCTTTGGACCGATCGGCGTGGCCAGGGCAAGGCTCCGGTGGGGCCTCTCCCGCTGGTAGTGCTCTACATACAGGCCGAGGACACGCTCAAGCTGCCGACGGCCCAAGATGAGCATCCAGTCCAGGCACTCGGTCCTGACCGTTCGGACCCAACGCTCGGCGAAGGCGTTGGCCTTCGGTGCCCGGATCGGGGTGCAGATGACCTCCGTCGCCTCGGAGCGAAAGACCTCGTCGAAGCTCGAGGTGTACTTGGAGTCCCGGTCCCTGATCAGGAACCGGATGCACGTGTCCCGATCTGCAAGGTCATAGGAGATGTTCCTGGCCTGCTGGGCGACCCAGGCCGAGTCGGGGTTGGCGCTCACCCCGGCCACATGGACTCGCCGCGTGCCGAGCTCGATGAAGAACAAGACGTAGAGCGTCTTTAGGAACAGGGTCTCCACCGTGAAGAAGTCGCAGGCGAGGATCCCTCGTGCCTGGGCCCGCAGGAACTCTGACCAGCTAGGACCTGATCGGCGCGGCGAGGGACCCAGGCCCGCTCGGCGAAGAAGAGTACGGATGCTGGTAGCGGAGACCTGGATGCCGAGCTTGGCGAGCTCGCCCTGGATCCTGATGCAGCCCCACGTGCGATTCTCCCGCCCGAGCCGAAGGATCAGCTCGCGGGTGTCTGGATCAAGGGGCGGCCTCCCTCGGACGCGCTCCCTTCTATAGGTCCACTTCCGCCGCACCAGCTCGCGGTGCCACCGGAGAAGGGTCTCGGGACTCACCATGAAGGAGGCCCAGGCCGGGCGGGGAAGCGCTCGGCTGGCCGCTGCCAGCACCATGCGGTCAAGCCGGCGGAGGCGGGACCGGCCCGCCTGACGCCGGAGGACCTTGAGCTGATGGCGCAGGACGAGGATCTCGACGTCTTTGGACTGGCTCTGTGACTCGGAGCCTCCAGCAAAGCCGAAGAGTCGACGCAGCACGAGGTGAACCAGAGCGAACAGCATGACCGCAACCCCCTCTCTAAGGAGGGAGATGCTACGAGAGACCTGCTCCGAACACGGATAGAGGGTTTTCGTGCCCTTCACCTTCGGCGGAGGGACGGGGCCTCCAGGAAAGCCCTTGACCTGCGGAAATGCGCGTCTCGTTGGTGGACAGTCGTCTTCATGGAGGACACTCGAGACGATGGTCCGCGCACCATTCTGCGCACCGCGCAGAGGCTGGTGCGCTAGCCAGCCGATGCCAGAGATGGGCGGCAAGCCACTGGCCGGCTAGAGAACCCACTGACCGTTCTTTCGCCCAGGCGACGAACGTCTCACACCAGGCCATGCAGCGACTGAACCGACCCGGGCTGGTGCGCGTTGTGTTCACATGGAGAGGGGACGGGTGGCGCAGGCCGAGGTGGAGCCGGTGAGGATCGAAGGGGGAAGGCTCTCCGACCTCTACCGCCTGTACGCCGACGATGCCATCCGGCTCGCCTATTTGATTACGGGTGACCGAGCCCTGGCCGAGGACCTGGTTCAGGACGCCTTCGTCAAGCTTGCTGGCCGCCTGCTGCACCTGCGCGATTCCGGCGGGTTCCAGGCCTACCTGCGGCGCACGGTCGTGAACCTGGCGAACTCGCATTTCCGGCGCAGGAAGATAGAGCGGCGCTATCAGGAACGTCAGGCAAGCATGCTCGCGCCGACCAGACAGGATCCCGACGTCCCCACCAGGGAGGCGGCGCGGGCGGCCCTCCTGGAGCTCCCCCTACGCCAGCGGACCGCGATCGTCCTGCGCTTCTATGTCGACCTCTCGGAGGCGCAGACCGCTGAGCTCATGGGGTGCCGAAGGGGAACGGTGAAGTCGCTGGTGTCCCAGGGCATGGACAAGCTCCGACGACTTATGGCAGGAGTCTGAGATGGAGAACCAGGTTCGAGAGCTGTTGCGCGGGATCGCGGAGGACATCCCTTCGCAGCCGGAGATGCCGCCGGGAGTGCGCTTCCGAGCTCGTCGACGGATCGCCACAACCGTCGGTGCGACGCTGGTGGCCGTCGCCGCCCTCATTCTCGGGAGCGTCGTCGCGGTTCGGTCTATCAGCACTTCGTCGCCGCACAAGCCCGTCAACCCGGGTCCGACGCCCAAACAGTCCGGCCTGTTTGCGCGGGCACACGGGTGGGTCGCGTACCGCGACGGGTCCCAGATCATGGCCGTGGATCCAGCCAACCCAGCCAACCGGATCTCGCTCGCGCCCGCGAATGGGGCCGACCCGATCGGATGGTCGGGGGACGGGACCCGGCTCCTCCTTCGGCCGGAACCGGAACGAGTTGTCTCTTGGGAGGGTGGCCAGTGGTGGATAGGAACGGCCGAGACTGGCTCCCCGCTGGATCTCTTCGTCCTTGACGCGGACGGGTCCAGGACCCGACTGACCACGGATGGGAGCGGCACCTGGGGCTCGTTCTCCCCCGACGGGAGCATGGTCGCCTATGCGTGTTGCGGGTCGGCGCCCGGTCCCTACGTTATCGACGCCAGCGGCGGTGACCCTCGGTCGCTCGGCGCTCCCTGCGACCTCTGCGGCGAACCGCTCCCTGAATCCGCGGCGTGGTCACCGGATGGTTCACGGATCGCGTTCATCGACTTCTCGGAAGACAGTCCTATCTATGGGCATCACGCCTATGGGCTGTCCTTCGTCAACCCCGACGGCACTGGCCTGCGGAAGGAGCTCGCGCACCTCCCCGCGGAGGCAGGGGGCCTCGTCTGGTCGCCGGACGGCTCGCGGCTCGCCTTCTGGATGACCGGGAAGGGATTCAATTCTCTCGCGCAGATCTACGTAATCAACGCCGATGGATCGGGACTTCGGCGGATTACTGCCGAGGAGGACAACCGTTGGCCGACCTGGTCGCCCGATGGCTCGCGGATCGCCTTCGTTCGTGGCCGACAATTGTTCTCTGTAGCCCCCGACGGGTCGCGGGGAGCGTACGTGCGTGGTCGAGAGTTGTTCACCATGGCACCCGACGGCAGCGACGTGCGGAGGGTAGAGGGCGTGAATCCGGACGGTGCGATCGCCTGGAACCCGATCAGCTAGCGGAAGAGCATCCGTCCAGATCCGAGGTTGTCGCTCCACCCGCCCAGCCTTTGCTTGGCGGAGGGACGGGGCCTCCAGAAATAGCCTTGACCTGCGGAAATGCCTTTCTCCTTGGTGGACAGTCGTCTTCATGGAGGACGCTTAAGACGATGGTCCGCGCACCAATTTGCGCACCAGATTCGCCCGCAGGAGGGTTGGATCTAGTCTCATCTCACGATGTCGTGACCGTCTGGAAGACTGCGGGAATGGGCCCCAAGCCCCGAGCAACCGCTTCCTAACCGTCCGTGCGAAGGTTCGAGCCTGCCGGAGCAGGAGCCGCGGCCCAAGAAGGACGCCAGGGAGAAGCCCCTACTGATCTCAAAGAGTCGGCTCTTCCGGAACGTCTGACACGTCGGTCAGGCGTTCCAGCCAGGCGGAAAAGGGAGCCTTGTGTTTCCGCGGGTGGACCCACCTTGTATACAGATCGCGTTGCGGAAATAGCGACGGGATCGACCGCGGGATCCGAGCGTTGAAGAGGATGAGGAGCTCAATGAGCTCTTGTGGGGACTGGGGAAAGCCCCGGAGTGCGTTCGACCATGCGACCGCCCAGCCATCCGCGAGCTCGATGACTGTTCGCCGGAGATTCTGGCTCAACCATTCCATCACCCTGCTATCGATAAAGGCGGTCGCGAAGAAACGATCGACCGAGTGCACTTCGATGGAGCGATTGAACCTCTCGAGTTCGAAGAGCACCCGCTCCATGCCTATTCGAGGGCGTATCCCGCGCTTCGCCGGCCGAATGAGAGTGGGAGCGAGGAATGCCGGGGCTCGCAATGCTACGGCGGCAACGTCGATCCAGCGGCCGGCCCCACGGATCCGAGCGCGAAAAGCACGCACCTCGCTTCCGCCAATGGATCCGATGGTGACATGGTCGACCCCCCCACCACGATCGATGCCGAGCACGGGCGGGGACAAGAGTTGCACGTGGATGCTGGCGGTGTGTCCGATCTCTCTCTCCGTGGCATGCCGGAAACCAGCGGCCACCAGCTCCCGATCGATACGGCCCCACCGCTGCCCGGCGAAGAGACGGCCGGTGAAGGACTTGTAGGTAGCCAGCCCAAAGACAACGGACCCGATCACAAGGAGGAGGAACACGCTAGCCGCCAGCTCGTGGTTGCCCTCCCCAGGCTGATGCGTGAAATCGACGATGCCAGCTATTGCCGCGAACATCACGAGGACGACGAAAGCGCCTGCAATCAGCCCAAGGGCAAGAAACCGGCGGGTCTGTCCAGACACACCCGATATATCGGGACCCCGACCGCCGACGCTGAAGCACAACTGTCGCATTGTTGCCGGGTCGGGTTCCGTCACGAGACAGTTGCGGAACCGCTCGTCCGTAGGAAACCGAGCGCTTAGCGGAGGGACGGGGCCTCCAGAAAAGCCCTTGACCTGCACAAATGCGTGTCTCGTTGGTGGACAATCGTTCCTCATCGGGGACGCTCGAGACGATGGTCCGAGCACCATTCTGCGCACCTCAAGATCGCTTTCGGTCAGTCCCTCCGGAGCACCCCAGGGCTGTCGCGGAGAGTCGGATCTTGGTCCGTGATCGGCTCGATCGGACAGGAGGGGATTGCGGCCACGGAGCAATTGCTGCCGTGATCGCTGCTCCCTGATGACCGGGGGCTTGAACCTCGACGCGTCAGGCGCACAACCGAGCGATGAATGCGCTGAAGCCGCCATCAATATATCTCGTCCCGATGGCCCACACTCGCCCATCGCTGCTCGCCGCGATGCGACTCGGCACAGGTCCCGACTTGGGCGCCCTGACCATGGTCCACTGAGATCCGTCGTAGTGGAGGAGTAGTCGGCTGTACGCGCTGCCGTCGCTCCGTGTGGTGTTGCCAGCAACCCACACATCGTCGCGGCCGAGCGCGCTGACCGACGCGAGCGCGGTTCCGGGAGTGAGCGCGGGAAGGGTCACGAGGTTCCAAGCTCTCCCGTCCCAGTGCTCGATGACGCCCTGCGTGGGTCCGTTCCCATCCACGTCGGCAAACGTCGTGCCGACCGCCCAGAGGTCATCCGAGGCGACAGCCGCAAGGGCCGACAGACGAGTGGCCCGATCCCTCGGACTGGCGACCTGGGCCCACTGATCCCCGTCCCAATGAAGCACAAGCGCATGGTCCCACATCTGCCCTACGGCCCAGGCGTCCGTCGGTGAGAGCGCGAGCAGATCCGCCACGGTCGTGTACCGCGCGTCGATGTCGGCGACGGGAGTGATCGTCCACGCGCGGCCGTCCCAGTGCTCGATCACGGGGCCGATCGCGCCGGACTCTCCCCCAGACCCGGCCGCCCAGGCGTCATCTGGAGCATCGGCCGCCACTGCCGCGAGCCTCTCGTCCACGAGGTTGACCGGGGGACTGAGCACGACCGCCCAGGTGGTTCCATCCCAGTGCTCGATGAGCGGCGACTGGCCACCTCCTACGGCCCACACATCGTCGGCCGAACGAACAGCTACGTCCGTGAATCCCGCCCCACCGACGGGTTGGCTGTTGGCGAGGTCCACAACGCCGGCGTTCGGGGCCTGCACCCGGTCCCAGGTTCGGCCGTTCCATCGAAGGGCCAGTGGCACTGTCAGCTCAGGAGGCGCAGGGCTGATCATCCCCGGCGGACGAGGAGACAGCCAGGCAGGCGGGACATTCGTCGACGAGCCGACAGCCCACGCTTCGGTGGGTGAGAGCACAGATAGACCGGTCAGAGTGTTGTGGTAGTTCCCCGGACTCATGGTCGCGGCGAGCTCAAGGCCACCGGTACACGAGCCCTGCTGGAAGGGCGGAGGAACGGGGGGCGGCGGGTTGGGTCCCGTGCAGGACGTGAGCAGGCATAGGGGAACGGAGAAGGCTCTCGCCAGCCTTCGGATGGAGAAGCGGCATCCACCCAGTTCCACTACCTCCTAGGCCTGCCTTTGTATAGGTATACGAGCTCTGCGGAGACGCTGCATCTGGAAGCGGGCGTGGCAACTTTCTCGCGGAGGGACGGGGATTTGAACCCCGGAGACGGTTACCCGCCTACACGCTCTCCAGGCGTGCCCCTTCGGCCGCTCGGGCATCCCTCCGCGCACGATTCTACGGGCTGAAGTCTCTCGTCCTCAGGCCACGGCGCGATTCCACCACGCCGGGTTGGTCCTGGCCTGCTGCTTGATCCACTGGAAGTGGTGACGGGCGCTGAACCGAAGAGGGACCGCGGCAAGCACGCCTGCCAGCGCCCATCTTCGAGCACCTCGAGGGGTCTCGCGGAGGAGGGCAGCCGCAGCAGACAGGGCCCACGCGTACAGAACCGCGTTGTACGCGGGGAGCTGGCCCGGCCGGAGGCCTTCGGCTTCGACCAGCAGCGGAACGCCGCGGCGTGTTTCGACCGGCCACAGCGTGAAGTGCACGCACGCGCCGCCGATTGAGAGTCCAGCCAGGAAGGCGAGGGGCCGATCCCACTTCGGCGAGCCGCGCACGGCCGCCAGGAACCATCCCGGCAGAGCCACGGACCACAGCGTGGTCGCTCCCCGGAGCCCGACATAGGGCTGGAACACGAGCCCGGTTCCGGCCACCAGCTCGAACAGGTGATGGGTGGCCGTGGCCACGGAGGTCAGGGCGTGCCATCGCCGTCTCATCTGGATCGGACCCTACCTCCTGTTGTCCCGGTCCTGCCGGGCGTAGCGTGAGGGCCGTGGCAACAGGACGGAAGCAAGGGCGGGGCGGTCTGGACGAACTGGTCGCGGCGACGCCGGCCTCCCGCGACCGCTACGTGGATTTCCTGCGCGGGGCGAGCATCGCCGGCGTGGTCTTCGGCCACTGGTTCATCTCCATCATCTTCTGGCAGGACGGCGTGATCGGGGTGCACAGCGCCATCGGTGTCACGTCCGGTCTGTGGATCGGCACGTGGCTGCTCCAGGTCATCCCGATCTTCTTCTTCGTCGGCGGGTTCTCCAACTTCGTGGCCTACCGGGCATTCCGGGAGCGCGGACGGAGCACCGCTGGCTTCCTTCGCACTCGCGCGGTCCGGCTGCTCAAGCCGACGGCGATCTTCGTCTCGGCTTGGTTCGGCATCGAAGTGGTGCTTCACCTCATCGACCAGGGCGGCACCGGGCTGATCAGGGGGGTGCGCGTGGGCAACACCCTGCCGTTCGGGCCGATGTGGTTCCTCGGCGTCTACCTCGTGGTCGTGCTGCTGAGCCCGCTCACGATCGCGCTGCACCGGCGGTTCGGCTTGTGGGTCCCGCTGGTCCTGGCGAGCGGTGTGGTGGCTGCCGACGTCGTGGGACTGGCCGGGGGCATCGAAGGGATCCGGAACGTGAACGTCCTCCTGGCGTGGTCCCTGGCCCATCAGCTCGGCTACTTCTACGCGGACGGCTCGCTGGCGTCGCTCCCCCGCCGCGTCCACGTGGCGATGGCCGGGCTCGGCCTGGCCGCGCTGATCGTCCTCACGAACGTCGGCGTCTATCCGCGCAGCATGCTCGGCACGGATGCCACGTTCTTCCACCTCAAGCCCATCGAGCAGACGTCGAACATGAACCCGCCAACGGCGTGCATCGTGGCCCTCACGTTCTGGCTGATCGGGCTGGCCATGGTCGTCAAGCCGACAGTGTCCCGGTGGCTGGAGCGACGCGGTCCATGGAGGGCCACGATCGTCGCGAACTCGGTGATCATGACGTTGTTCCTGTGGCACATGACCGCGTACGCCGTGGCGATCTTGCTTCTCCGTCCATTGAGCCTGGGGACCGAGGTGGACAGCACGGCGCGGTGGTGGATGGAGCGGCCGGTGTGGGAGTTCGTGCCCGGCCTCATCCTGCTCGGGATGGTGCTGGTGGTGGGACGGTTCGAGCGGCCCCGGCAAGGGTAACAGGCAAGGAGGAGGCACCGAATGAAAAAGCCGAAGCGGAAGAGGAAGCGCTTGGCGCTCGCGGCGGGAGCGCTCGGAGCGGCGGCCGCGTACTTCTTCGACCCGCAGATGGGAAGGTCGAGGCGAGCCAAGGCTCGGGACCAACTCATGGCCATGTTTAGGCGAACCGGGCGGCGGGTCAGCCGGAAGGGCCGGTGGCTGGGCGGCAAGGCCTACGGACTGCGGATGAAGGCGACCCACCCCGTGGAGCACGCGAAGGACCTGGACGACGCGACCCTCGCCCACAAGGTGGAGAGCGAGGTCCTGGGAGGTTCGGACTATGGCCGTATCTCGGTCAACGCCGAGGACGGGATCGTGGTCCTGCGCGGCGAAGTCGACACCGCGGAGCAGATGAACGCTATCGCCGAGACGGTCATGGCCGTCCCCGGGGTCACCGGGGTGGAGAACCTGCTGCACCTCCCCGGGGAGCCTGCCCCCAACAAGGCCCCGGCCCAGGAGGCGTCCGAGCGGGCCAGGAGGACCGCCCGCACCGGGACCAGGAGGCCGGCCGGCACGAAGCCAGCGGCTCACTCCTAAGACGCGCCAACGGGGCGCGCCCGGCGTACGCTCCGTCCATGCGCAAGCTGCTGATAGCGCTGGCCGTGCTGATCGCGTTGGGGGTGGGAGCGGACTTCGGCCTTCGGATGCTCGCCGACTATTGGGTGGGCCGCGAGCTGCAGAATTCCCTCTCACTGAGCCAGCGGCCCTCGGTGTCGATCGGCGGCTTTCCCTTCCTGCCGGAACTGGTCTCCGGCAACGTCGCCTCCGTGACCGTGCACGCCAAAGGATCGATCACGGAAGGGAAGCTGCCGATCCATGAGGTGACGCTGACCCTGCAGGACGTTTCGTTCTCACCGAGCCAGCTGGTGGCCGGAGGCGGCACGACCATCCGCGCCTCGAGCGGAGACGGGACCGCCCAGTTCACGCAGGGCGACCTCAACGCCGCCCTGGGCGCTTCTGTCCCGGTGACGATCCTCTTCCGGAACGGCCGGGTCGTGGTCCGGGTGAGCCAGGTCGGCCAGGAGTTCGAAGCCACACCGACCATCTCGGGCGGACGGCTCGTGCTGACGCTGACCCAGGGTTCGATCCCCCGGCTGAGCATCGATCTCCCCAAGATCGTGGACGGGATCACCTACAGGCAGGTGCGCATCGAAGGCGACACCGCGACGCTGTCGTTCACCCTTCGCAAAGCGACCTTCAAGATCAACGGGTCCTGAGACTCCCTAGTCGATCAGCGCGGCGAGCAGCTCAGCGCACGCGATCTCCCATTCGCCCCACTGCCGCTCCCCCACCGAGAGCGACCACAGGCCGAGCTCGACCGCTTGGGCCAAAGCCCAACCGGTGATCCTGCCTCGGTCGAGTTCGAGCTCCGCGGCGAACCGATCGATCCGCCGAGCCGTGAAGGCCTTGGGGTCGGGCATCGACAGGATCTCGGGCCCGGGGTTGCGGAGAAACGCACCGATGTCGAAGGCCCGCTCGCCGACGATCGGCTTCGGATCGATGGCCAGCCACGCTTCTCGCTGGGCCGACAGCACGTTGTAGTGGTGGAAGTCCTGGTGCAGGAGGAAGCTCTCATCAGAGGAGTCGGCCAGCTCCGCGAAGAGCCCCGACGCCTGCTCGGCGAGCTTCCGTTCGAACGGACGGCCCATCGCTGCGAAGTCGCTCAAGATCGACGCAGACCATTCCCGGGCGCGATCGGCCGCTCGCTCGAACGGATGGCCGGGTTCGACAGGCCGCCACAGCCGTCGAAGGACCGTGGCCGCGATCGCGGTTGCCTCCTCGTCGTCGGGCACGGCCTCGGCGAGGGTGTTTCCGGGCTCGCATCGCTCCAGGAGCAGGATGCCGGCCTGCGGATCGGCCTCGTGGAGGAGGACGGCGCCTTTTCCTGCATACGTGCGCAGGGCGTCCGCCTCATGCACGTTCTCCCGCTCGACCAGGTTGACCTTGATGATGGCCCGGGTCCCATCCTCGCGATCGGCCGGAGCGACGAACGAGTAGTTGGCCGGGAGTGGAGGACCGATCTCGAGGGACCAGCGGGCTGCGTACTCCTCCACGAGCTCCGGTAGACGGCGAAGCCACTCGGCTCCTTCCTCGCCCAGCCTGCCCAGAGTCGTTTGAACCAGCTCAGCCGGAACGACGATCACGGCCGCTTCTCTCCGCTTTTTCCGTCTACCTTCCGGCGGTCACTAGTCTTCGACCCCCCGGGCCGATCCCTCTTCCATCAGGTAGGGCAGCCGCCGGGTCCACGGTATTTGTGGCCTCGCGAACAGTTTTTCCATCCACCTCGGTTCGATACAGGCATAGGGCCTTGACTCCATTCGTTGGTCGGAGTCTAGGGCGCCCAGAACCGCTGGCGGCTACCTCCCCGCGATCCCCTCATACGATGTGCCCGCTGTGCCGCGACGCAACAGAGTCACCCCGTTCGGGGACATCATCGCCACCGAAGCCCGGGGGCTCCTGTTCGGCAACCGGGGCGTGCTGCACGACGACAACGGCCGGCTGGTCCGGGCGTGGCAGGTCCGGCGGTGGATCGCCTGCCGGCTCGAGTTCAAGGGCCGGCGCCGGGAGCTGATGCGCCCGGGCCGGTTCACCGAGCTCTTCTTCCTGGACGAGGCCACAGCCCTCGCTGCCGGCCACCGGCCCTGTGCGGAGTGCCGGCGCGAAGACTTCCTGCGCTTTCGCCAGGCATGGACGGACATACACCCTGGTGGGCCGCCCCGGGCCGACGACATGGACCGGGCGTTGCACGGGGAGCGGATCGATGCCGACGGGAGGAAACGACTGCACAAGTCCAAGCTCTCCGATCTTCCCGACGGGTCGATGATCGGCGAGGAGGATCGGGCCTGGATCGTCTTCGGTGGTGACCTCCTTCCCTGGTTCCTCGTTCGGGTACGGCGAGAGGCGGGCCATGCCCGGATCGACGACGGTTCGGACCCTCACGCCGCCGTTTGTGATCGATGTGATTCGGGCCGGTTACGAACCGGGGCTCCACCCGACTATCCGCGGAGCCCTGACCGGTCCGTAGCCACCCCCGGCAGCGGGATGGGCGGTTCCCGAGTAGGGTCATCCAAGGGCATCTGTGTCCACGCTGAGGAGGTGGTTGGTATGAGGAAGCTGCCCTTGTGGGGAGCGGTCATCGTCATCGCCCTCGTTGCCGTCGCGGGCGGGGCGGCCTTGGCAAGCGGAAGCGGCCGCGGCGACCAGTTCAGAGCGAACATGAACGGCTACGAGAACGCCCCGTCGATCTCCACGGTGGCCCGTGGAACCTTCCGTGCCGAGATCATTGGCGAGGTCATACGGTACCGCCTGTCCTACCAGGACCTCGAGACGCCTGCCCTGTTCGCCCATATCCACTTCTCCGAGCGCGGTGTCAACGGTGGCGTCGTCGCGTTCCTCTGCGGAGGCGGGGACAAGCCGGCGTGCCCCATGACGTCAGGAACGGTCACCGGGACGATCGATCCGGCCGACGTCCTGGCGCTGGACGACCAGGGGATCGAGGCGGGCAGTTTCGCCGAGCTGGTTCGAGCGATGCGGGCGGGCGCCACGTACGCGAACGTCCACTCGGAGCGCTTCCCCTCCGGCGAGATCCGAGGGCAAATCCAGGAAGGCGTTCACCACTGAGCTCGAATTGCCTCTAGGGGAAGCTGGGGCGGGCCTGATCCCGCCCCAGCCCCTCTCGATCCCCTCGGGGTGGAGCGCTCGCGTCGAGCGTCGTTCGCGTTGCTCCACTTCGAGACGGAGGCCTTCCACTGCTCCCCGTCGAGCGTCGTTCGCGTTGCTCCACTTCGAGACGGAGGCCTTCCACTGCTCCCCTAGCCTCTTCGCGAGTGGGCCTCTGTTATGGGCGAAGCTTGCCATGCGCTCGACCACGAAGGCTGCCGGCCGACGATATCCGGGTATGAGTTCCCGACTTCTGCGGTAGGGGTGGGATTTGAACCCACGAGGGAGTTGCCTCCCTAGCGGTTTTCGAGACCGCCGCCCTCGGCCAGACTAGGCGACCCTACCGGGGCCTAGTCTAGCGAGGCCGATTCGCCGCGCCGCTCCGCAAAGAACTCGCGGAGCAACGCGCCGGCCTCCTCGGCCCGAACGCCGGAGTCCACCTGAAGCCGGTGATTCAGCCGAAGGTCCTGCACCAGGTTCCCCAGCGACCCAGCGAACCCCGCCTTCGGATCCGTCGCCCCGAACACCAGTCTGTCCACCCTCGCCAGCACCAGCGCCCCGGAGCACATCGCGCATGGCTCAAGCGTCACGTACATCGTGCACTCCGACAGCCGCCAGCTCCCGATGCGTCGGGCCGCCTCCTGGAGAGCGAGGATCTCCGCGTGGGCTGTGGGATCGGTCAGGCGCTCCCGTTCGTTCCCCGCTGCCCCGATCACATCGCCATCCCACACCACCACCGCCCCGATCGGCACATCTCCCCAGGAGATGCACCGCCGGGCCTCCTCCAGGGCGCGGTCCATGTACGTCTCATCGCTTGAACGGTCGCCTGCTTCCATCGCGAACATCATTCTGGAGGAAGCGGCGAACAGCCGGCCGTTGGCTAGGTCGGCGGTTCGCCTGGGGGCGGGGGCGCGGGAGGCGGTCCAGCTGGCCACGGAGGAGGAACGGGTGGCGTCGATGGCGGGCCCGACTCCGGCCACGCGGGCGGGGTCGGAGGCCCAGTCGAAACCCCCAGGCCCACCAGGAGGACGGCGATCGCGGGCCCCTGGTTCGTCACGTGACGACCCACGATGAGGGCCGACGTGAACAGGGTCCCGGCGATGCCGAGGCCCGTCGCAACGAGCTCTTCCATCGCGTCGCCCGTGAAGATCAGGACGATGGCGCTGCCGATCGACAGGATCTCTCCGAGCACGTCCTTGCCGTTGACCGCCAGCAGCAGCGGGCCGAAGACGGCTCCGATCGATCCCAGGACGATGGCCGTCTTGCGCGGGCGCAGCACTCCGAAGGCCCCGGCACCCACGACCAGCCACCCGAAGACCCACGTCATGAACGCGATGCCGGACAGATCGGGCGCCCCGAAGATGAACCCGCCGACGTCGGGGAACACCAGGCCGACCAGGAACGCGTATGTGGCCAGCACGAGGGCGACAATTTGGAGACTCCGGCGCGAGTTCAGCCAGAGCGCCAGCGCGTAGGCGGCGCCGACGAGCCCGGTGAGGGTCACCACCGTTCTCGGGCTGGTGATGTCGAAGCCGTCCGCGAACAGGGTTCCCGCCAAGTCGATCACCAGGAACACCGAGAGGAACCAGAAGACGCTCTTCATCCGCCGATAGGAGTCGCCCTCAGCGGTCAACGCCACCCCCGCCCCCAGCAGGACGAGCGCGGTGATCGCATCGACGAGGATCTGAACGCCCGAGCTTGCGGTGTCACCCAGCACGATGCCGGCTGCCGCGAGGCTCACCGCCGCTCCGGCATAGCCGGCCACCTCGATGATCGGTTCGCGGCGTATGGAGCCGCCACCCCAGCGTGTCGTCAAGGCTTGCATACGCGCCTCCTCCACGGCCCGAGCGTGCGGGAAGATCATCCCCCCGTGGAGGGGTGTGTCAAAGCATCTGGCACCCCGGCAAACCGGGCGAGGGCGGGCTCGGTTTCGTCCGTCAGAACAGCGACATCTCGTCGTTGCTGGGGTCAACCCCGCGGCGGGTGACGCGGCGAGCCACGACGTAGGACAACGTGAACATGATGACGACCGCCCCGACCAGCGACAGTCCCATCCTCGGCCACAGGTACACGGCGTAGACGAGGGCCCCGATGCCGCACACAGCGATCACGCTGAGCGAGAACACCACGGCGGTCGTCTGCCACAGATCCGAGCCGCTCCCCCGGACGACCCGACCGGCTCGGCGGGTCCTTCGAGCCAGCCGCGAGCGCCGGGAAAGATTGTGCTTGACCGTCTTCCTCGCCTCGCGGCCGTACTTCTCGACGAGGTCGTCAGGGATCCGGTCGGGGGCGCCTGGTTCAGCGAAATTCTCGGACTGCACTGGGCATCACCCCTCGAGCTCCGCAGGCGCCTCCTTGGCGTCGGCGGCGTACTCGCGACTGTCCTCCCCGCACCACGAGAGGACAAACCGGGACGTTAGCACCCCGCGTTTCCGACGGTAAGGTGTACGAAGGCCTTCCCGCAGAACCCATCCTTCGGCCTAGGACTTTCGGTCTGGGGTAAGAACTATCGAGCCATGGCCATCGGAGCCTCTCCCGAGAGCGACGCCTGGGAATTGATCCCGGAGCGTCCCACCCTTTCGTCCCTTCGCGAAGCCGCCGCGGGCTGCCGGGCCTGCCGCCTGTGGCGAAACGCCACGCAGACGGTATTCGGAGAGGGCACGGGGGAAGCGGAAGTCATGCTGGTGGGCGAACAGCCCGGCGACCGCGAGGACCTCTCCGGGCACCCGTTCGTCGGACCGGCCGGCAAGCTGCTGGACCGCGCGCTGGAGGAAGCGGGGATCGACCGCGGCAAGGTCTACGTGACCAACGTCGTGAAGCACTTCAAGTTCGAGCCGCGGGGGAAGCGGCGGATCCACAAGAAACCGGCCGCGGAAGAGATCGCTGCCTGCCGGCCCTGGCTTGACACCGAGATCGGCGTGGTGAATCCCAGAGCCATCGTGTGCCTGGGCGCCACGGCCGCCCAGGCCCTCCTCGGTCGAACCTTTCGGCTCACCCGCCACCGCGGGGAGTTCGTGGAGTCCCCGCTGGCCCCGCTGGTGACGGCGACCGTCCACCCCTCGTCGATCCTTCGAGCCCGAGACGACGAATCACGCCATGAGGAGATGC
>WNGA01002458.1_pt1 | contig 32322 bp, 20 predicted proteins | sample 5400061 | NCBI WGS metagenome assembly WNGA01 (sample SAMN13153366, study PRJNA577476) | soil metagenome | isolation source: 100 cm soil or saprolite under grassland replicate 2 | place: USA:California | collected 2016-06-15 | reverse complement strand
GGAAGATCAAATGGCGCATGCGCCTGTTCTTTTGGGTCGTAAAAATCCACTCGCGCTGGCCGATCCTCCCCAGGATTTGCTTCGAAGACCTGCCGGCAAAGGCGCGAACGATGAGATCAACTCCCTCGCTCCCGAACCAAGTCGCGGAGCAGACGGCCAAGTAGCCGGCGCCAGGTCACCTGCCCCACGTCAGCGGCGGCGGGCGCGGGGGCAGACGCCCGCCGAAGCGGAACATTTTTTGTTATAGGTATGACAGATTTTGTACCCAAAAATTCCACGCTGCGGTTCAGCGTGGCGACGCAGCCATTTTCGCGCTCAGATCACGCCCGTACGCTTTACTGAGCAGCGTCGGGTTTCTTCTCGGCCGGCTTTTCTTCCTTCTTGGGTTCGGCGCCCGGCAACGGCGGGAATGGTTTCAGTGGCTCGGCGGCGGCGCCCGTTGCCGTGGGTTTCTCCTCTTTTTTCGTTTCCTCTTTCTTCGGCTCCTCTTTCTTTTCCGCGAGCAAATCCTTCCGCTCCTTCAACAACGGATCGACCGTCCACTTGGATACCAGATAGGTCCATTTCTCGAACGCCTTCTCCTGTTTCAGCTTCTCCTCGAGTTTCGAGGTTTTATCCTTGAATTCCTTGTCCAGCTTTTCTTTTTCTTCGGGTTTTTCGTCCTTGCCGGGCGTTCGCTCCTTGGGCAGGTCCGCCGAGACATTCATGTTCAGGTAATAATTTTCCTCGTTGGTCTTTCCGCCGATCCGGATCGTGTAATTGAATCCCTCGAAAGTCTCGAGCTTCGCCACAATCGGTTTGTCCATGCCGGTCTCTTCCGGCTTCGCCTGGAGCGAGACGACATCGGTGAAACTGGGATACGAAAGCGCATTGCCGACGGGTGAACTCTTGGCCGTGTCCAGTTGTTCGCCCGGTTTGGCGTCGGCCAGCGCGAGCGGGCCGTTTTCCGTCTCGCGCGTCAGTTTCCACGAGTTGGTCGCATTAGTTTGCGTCACCGAAATCGTCTTGAGTTTTTCCACTTTGAAAAAGTCCTTGCCCAGCCACCGTTCCGGTTTCGGTTCGACTTCACCGAACGTTTCCGAAACCGCGTAAGCGGTGCCCGGCCGGCCGGGCAGGTAAAGCCAGCGACCATTGGGCCAGCCGCCTTCGCCAAACGGCCCGCCCCCGGACTCGCGCATCGATTGTTTGCCGAACAACACGGACTGGATGAGTTTGCCGTCCTTGCCCTTCAACTCGACGAGCGTTCCGGAGTTGGTGGCGCCCGTTTCGGGAAGGAGCAGGTCCAGCCGTCCCAGGTTGGATTGGCCGATCTTCTGGCTTTGGGCGGGCTTGAGGTCCCACAATTTCCGCGCCATCTCAATAATGTCCGGCGCGTTGGCGGGATAGCCCGAGCGCTCCTTGACCGTCCAGATGTCGGCCTTGAGCAGGTTCACCTCGTTGGTGCGCTGTCGCAGGGTGATCTGCGCGACGTCGTTCACCGGGAAATCACCGAGCAAACGTTCTTCGGCGCTCTTCTCGGTGCGTTGAAACGATGCCGACTTTTGCCGATTCAAATAGAGTCCGATGGCCCCGAGCACCAGGCCGGCCACGACCAGGATAAGCAGTTGCTTGCGATTCATCTTGCGGCGGTCTTTTGACGTTTGATCACGGCCAGGACAACGCCTGCCGCGGCGACCAGCAGTGGCATGAGCAGGATGTTGGTCCACTGTAACCGGGTCTGGAGCGCGTCGATGCCCTTGCGGAGGTTTTTCCGTTCCTGTTTCAAGGTGGCGCGCACATCGCTTCGCTTCTTCTGGACCAACTGCCATTCTTTCCTGGCTTCATCCGAAAGGATGACTTGCTGTCCGGGTTGTTTGCCCCGAACCAGCTCGCTGACTTTTTGGTTCAGATCCGATTCGCTCTTCTCGAGTTCCTTGATTTTTCCGGCGAACCGTTCCTCCGCCTGGGCCTGCAACTCGCGTACTTTGGTGAACGGCCGGCTCATGGTCGCGCGGCTGCGCATGCCGATGAGGTCTTTGTCTCCGCTCAGGTATTCCACCAGGTTCTGCACCAGCGAAAGGTTCTGGCTGAATGGACGGTCCATCAACCGCATTCCGCCCAGGTTTACGATCCGGACGAAAAATTGCTCGTGCAACATGTCGGCGTCGCCGACCAGCACGACGACACCGTCCTCCTTGGATTCCTTGAGCGACCCGTCCGCTTTGGCCTCGGCTTTTTCGTTTTCCTTTTTTTCGCCTTCTTTCTTTTCGTCGGCCGCTTTTTCCTCGCCTGCCTTTTCGTCGGGCGCCTTATCGTTGGCCGCTTTTTCTCCGGGTTTGCCTTCCGGAAAAGCGGTTTTGAATTTGCCGGTGAGCCGAACCGCCAGGGCAGATTCTTTGCCGGAAGCTTTAAATTCCTGGGAAGCGCCCCCGAACTGGGCGAGCATTTTCTCGGTCAGATCGGAGTTCGGGCTGGAGTGCAAGAGCACGGTCTCTTTCAAACCGTCTGCGGGCGTCCCGCTGAACGCGCCGCAGAAAGGGAGAAAGAGACGATCGAGTTCGCTGGTGACCACGTCGTTGGTGTCCATCGCCTTGGCCGGCAACTGGAGGACGGAAGGGTTGACTTGTTGGCGGCCCCGTTCGCCGCCGAGTTCGGTGAAATATTCCTTGTCCACGACCACCTTGTTGAGATCGAACGAAAGGCCCCAGGCTTTGAGCAATTTCTCGAGGCTGGCGCCGCTGCTGGCAGCGCCCTGGAGCGGGTTTTGCGGGTTCGCGCCGCGCGGGTCCATGATGCTGAGCGGGTCAAGAAAGGCGACCAGCTTGCCTCCGTGCAAGACGAATTGGTCAATCGCATACTGGGCGGTGTCGGAAATGTCCTTGGGATAAATCACCAACAACACCTTCACGTCGTCGTCAATCTTGTCCGCGGTGAGCGGGATTTCCTTCACCTTGAAGTCGGCCTTCAATTCGCTGACGAACAGCCACGGTTCCTGCCCCTGCTGCCCCATCCGCATCATCATCGGGTTCATCGGCATGCCGAATACCGGCAGGCCGCTCATAATGCCGACGATCGGTTTGTCGGGCCGAATCACCTGCGCGATGGCCCGCGTGAGGTCGTACTCCAGGAGGCGCTCGCGACTGGGATTCAGGTACGGAATCGCTGACTTAGCGTCGAGGCAGCTTATGGCCAGGCCGAAATAAATCTTGTCGCCGCCCAACGGCGAGACCATCTGGCCCTCGATGCCGTCGAGGTTGGCCGAATCTTCCGCGTCTGAATCCGGCACCGGGTCCAGTTTCTTGATTTCCAGGTTACCCTTCGTGTGCAGCTTGCATTCATTGAGCAGGTCTTCGACTCGAGCGGCGTAGGTCTTGATCTCCACCGGCATCGCGGGATCGCTTTGGCTGAAATAAAAGCGGACCTGCACCGGAGTGTCCATCTTGCCCAGGATGCGCCGCGTCCCCTCGGAAAGCGTATAAAGTCTGTCGTGCGTCAGGTCGATGCGCTTGACCACGGGACGGAGGATAACGTTGACGGCGATGACGATCACCACCATGACCGCAACCCCCAGCGACGAATAAAGGTAGGTATTGAATTGCTTGTGCGTGTTCATGTTCGGTTCCGGTGAATGTCAATGGCCGGTCTAACCGGCGCGATGGCTGCGGATGATGACGCCGGTGGTGAACAGGGCAAAGCTGATGACCGACAGGAAAAAGACCAGGTCCCGGAAATCAACCACCCCGCGTTGGAACGCCTCGAAATGGGTCATCACACTGAGCGCTGCGGCCAGGTTGGTCAGCCAATGCCACTCGAGGGAGTCCAGCAGGCGCGTCACCGGTGGCCAGCCCGCCAGGATCAAAAACAAACAGATGACCACCGACACAATGAACGCGATCACCTGGTTTCGGGTGATGGCCGAGGTCATGCCGGCAATGGCCAGGTAGGCCCCCGCCATCAGCGCGCTGCCCAGATAGCCGCACACGATGACGCCGTTGTCCGGATTGCCCAGATAGTTCACCGTGATCCAGACCGGAAACGTCAGCGCCAGCGCCAGCGCCAAAAACATCCAGGAGGCCAGGAATTTCCCGACGATGGCCTGCCAGGCGGTAATTGGCATCGTCAACAGCAATTCCATCGTGCCCTGTCGCCGTTCCTCCGACCAGAGCCGCATGCCCGCCGCCGGCACCAGGAACAGGTACAACCACGGATGCCACATGAAAAAGGCGCTGAGCGAAGCCTCGCCGCGCTCGAAAAAACCCCCGGCCATAAAGGTGAAGAAACCCACCATCAAAAGGAAAATGACGATAAACACGTAGGCCACGGGCGAGGCGAAATAACCCTCCAGTTCGCGTTTGGCCACCGCCTTGATATTCCCCAGGCTCGAGTTCATTTCCGTTCCTCCTGCGCCGTGTCCGGCATGGTAATGCTGCGAAACACTTCGTCCAATCGCCCTTCCTCCGTGTGCAACTCCTCGACCTTCCACCCTTCCCGCGCCGCCGTTTCATAGATGCCGCGGGCCAATTCGCCGTTGCGACTGTTGGGTTGAGGAAACACCCGCGCCGTCACCCCCGACGGCTCCTCTTTGAGCATCGAAATTTTTCGCGCCGCGGAAAGTTGGGTCAGTTTCTGGCCCAACGCCGGTCCATTCATGCCGGTCACGCGCAACGTGACCGCGCCGGCCACCTCCGAGCGTTGTTTCAATTCGGACGGCGTCCCGTTGGCCACGATTTGGCCCCGATCAATAATAATGGCGCGGCTGCAGGCGGCTTCGACCTCCTCGAGGATATGGGTGGAAAAAACGATCGCCTTCTTTTCGCCCATGCGCCGGATCAAACCGCGCACCTCGTGCTTTTGGTTCGGGTCGAGGCCGTCGGTCGGTTCGTCCATGACCAGCACGTCCGGGTCGTGGAGGATGGATTGCGCAAAACAGGTGCGGTGTCGGTAACCTTTGGAAAGTGTATCCACGCTTTGATGCAGCACGGTTTCCAGGAAGCACATCTCGACCACCCGATGAATGGCCTTTTTCCTGTCGTCACCGCGAAAACCGCGCAGCTCGGCCACAAAATTCAGGAATCCATAGACACTCATGTCGGTGTAGGCCGGGGCGTTTTCGGGCAGGTAACCAATCAGGCGCTTGGCCTGGATCGGCTGTTCGGTCACGTCGAACTCACCGATTTCGACCGTGCCGGCCGAAGGCGGGATGAACCCTGTAATCATCCGCATGGTGGTGGATTTGCCGGCGCCGTTCGGCCCGAGGAAACCGAGCACCTCACCGCGTTCCACCGTGAACGAGACGCTATTGACGGCAATCTTCGGACCGAAGGATTTGCTCAGATTTTGAACTCTAATCATCCCATTGTCTCCATTTCAATGACCGCACAATTCAAAAGCCAAAACTTTCTTATAGCGCAAACGGCCTTTCCTCATCAATACCTACACGTATTTATTTGGATGGCGCTATTTTTACACCACCTGTCAAGCCACTCGATTTTTTTGACAATTTTCCCTCAAAACGTTCATTTTTTGCTGCGTGGACTGCCTGTCGATCACTCGAACCGCCCATGACAACCTTTTGTTGCATATGCAACAAAAGGTTGTCACGGGATTTTATGCAAGGATAGGGCGGATAATCGCCTCGAAATCAATTGCCTGTCTAAAACCTCGACTTGTTCCTTCCGGCAAACATAGGCTTTCGCTCAATGTTGTCACTCCGACCGGAAGCGAAAAGTCGCGGGACCGCGTCCGAAAACGGGCCGGATCGCGCACGTCTCCGGCGCGGCGGACAATCCCCCGACGACACCAGCGCGCCGTCACCGGTTTTCCGGCTCTTTCCGGTGCTGTTGGCGCTTTGTTCGTTGAGCGCCTGTCGCACCGCACCACCGTTGTCGGCAGTGAATCTTGCCGAACCGGACTGGCGCGTCCAACAGGGCCAGGCCGTCTGGCGTTCGAAAAAGGCCGCGCCGGAAATTGCGGGCGAATTGCTGGTCGCCGTTCATGCAAGCGGACGCACTTTCCTGCAGTTCACCAAGGTTCCCCTGCCTTTTGTAGTGGCTCAAACCACGACCAATTCCTGGCAGATTGAATTCGTTGCGGATAACCGGACCTATTCGGGCCGCGGCAAACCGCCGGCGCCGGCGGCCTGGCTGCAATTGACCCGCTGTCTGGCCGGAACAGTTCCACCCGCCGGATGGAATTGGAGAGAATCCGGCGGCGGGCGCTGGCGTCTGGAAAACAAGAACACCGGCGAAATGCTCGAGGGTTATTTGGCGCCATGAAATACGCCTCGTGGGCTCGCCACTGGCTTTGGGTGCTCCTGCTGATCCCCATTGGGCTCGGTCTTGCCCGGCTCCGCTTCGATGTGGAAGTGCTGGACCTGCTGCCGGCGGACGTTCCTGCCGTGCAAGGGCTGCAAATCTACCAGCAGAATTTCGCCAATGCCCGCGAACTCATCATCACCGTTCGCGCCCCGGAGGCCGAGGCCGCTGAGAACGCCGCGCGCGCGCTGGCTATGCCTCTGCGTCATCAAACCCACCTGATTTCCCGGGTCACCTGGCAACCGCCCTGGCTGGAACAGCCCGCGCAGGCCGCGGAATTCGTCGCTTATCTGTGGTTCAATCAACCACCGGAAGTCTTCGGCCAACTGACAAACCGTCTGGCGACGAACAACGTGGCGAACGTGCTCGATTCGGCGCGCGAGCAACTCGCCACTTCGCTGTCGCCCGACGAAGTGGGACGACTCAGCTACGATCCTTTCGGCCTGCTTCGGTTGCCGGAAAACACAGCCGCCGACGCGCCCGCTTTTGGACAAGGCCAGGAACAGTTCGCGTCCGCCGACGGAACGTTTCGCATTCTGTTTGTCCAGGCGCAAAGCACCCTGAGCAACTACCGGGAGTGCGTCCGCTGGCTGAACGCGGTGAAACAGATTGTCGATGTCGCCCATCCGCCGGCGGAACGGAGTCGAAGCGGAATTTTGTTCAATTACACCGGTCGTCCGGCCTTCGTCGCTGAAATCGCCGGCGGGATGGAACATGACATCACCGGCTCGGTAGGCTGCACTGTCCTGGTCATCGTCGCTTTGTTTTGGTGGGTGCATCGGCGCTGGCGGCCGTTGCTGTGGATTCTTGCCCTCCTGGCGCTCATTCTCGGATCAACCCTGGCGTTGGGCGGTCTGTTCTTCGGAACCCTCAACGTGGTCAGCGTCGGTTTTGCCGCCATTTTGCTCGGTCTCGCCGTCGATTACGGACTCGTGCTGTACCAGGAATCGCTCGGCGCGCCGCATCGGTCCGCCCGCGACCTGCGGCGGACGCTCGCGCCCAGTATCGTCTGGTCGGCGGTCACCACGGCCGGTGCGTTTCTCATTCTCAATTTTGGCGGACTGCCCGGACTCGCCCAACTGGGTTCCCTGGTGGCCATCGGCATCGCCCTCGCGGCTGTCGTAATGCTCAACTTTTTCCTGCCTCCGTTGCTCCGTTCCGACGCTTCCACGCTCCAACGCTCCAACGCTCCAACGCTCCAACGCTCCTTCACTCCGGCCGCCACGCTCCTCTGGACCGCGACAGTTCTTCTCCTTTTCGCCACGATCGCCCTTCTTTCACGCGGTTTGCCCGCGGTCGAACGCACGGCTGATTCGCTGCGTCCACGTCATAGCTCGGCTTACGCCGCGCTCGAAGACATCAAGCGCCGCATGGGAAGGACTCAGGAACCGTATTGGCTGCTGATGGCCGGGCGGGACGAAAGCGAAGTCGCGCGCCGCCTGGACGGGGTTCAGCCCATTTTGCAACGCGCCGCGGCAAACAAACTGATCGACGGCTTCACTCTGGCCGCGGCGCTGTGGCCGCGTCCTGAATTTCAATCGGCGAACCGTCCGATCGCCCGACAACTCGCGGCCGAACGGGAATTACTGCATGCCGCCGCCCGGGCGGGCGGTTTCACCGGCGACGCGCTCGCCGCGACCGACAACATTTTGAGTGCCTGGAAACAAGCCGCCTCGACACCGGGCGTCGTCTGGCCAACCAATGATATGAGCCGGTGGATTCTCGAAAAAATGGCCGCGCGCACGCCAACGAACTTTTATGCGCTCGGCCTGATATACCCCGTTGCCGGCTCGAATTCCGGTCCGCGTTCCGCCGGGCTTTCCACTCTCGGCGCACAACTGCCCCGCGACGGCGTCTGGCTCGCCGGCTGGGAAATGCTCGGGTCCGCATTGCTCGACGTTGTCGAAAAGGATTTCCGGCGCGTGATGCTGCCGATGACGGCGCTGTTGGTCGGCTCGCTCTGGCTGGCGTTCGGACGGTTTAGGGAAGTCCTGCTCAGTCTGGCCGCGCTCGCCTTCAGCCTGCTGTGCCTGCTCGCGCTGATGAAATTGGCCGGCTGGTCGTGGAATCTGCTCAACCTGATGGCGCTGCCGCTGCTCCTGGGTTCGGGCGTGGACTACAGCATTCACATGCAACTGGCGTTGCGCCGGCACGGCGGCGACATCACCGCCTCGCGTCGCACCGTCGGGCGCGCCTTGTTTCTGTGCGCGGCCACCACCGTCACCGGTTTCGGCTCCAACGTCTGGTCGAGCAACGGCGGTTTGGTCAGCCTCGGCCAAGTCTGCGCCTCCGGCATTGCCTTCGCCTACCTGACTTCGACCTTTCTCCTGCCGATTTGGTGGAAAACTTTGCTCCGCAACCCGACCTTGGGCACCGACGGCTCGGCGGATGCCACGGCAGAGGAGGCCAACGACCGCGCTTCACGCCTCGCGCCCCAGGCATTGCTCCGACGGCCGTCGTTCTTGTACCGGGCGGAATTCTGGCAACTTGGTCTGGGCGCAGCGCGCAAATTTTCGCCGCCGACCTGCGTTCGCCTCAGCCGGACCCTGGTGGGAATCTATGGGATCGTCGCGCGGAAACGCCGCGAAGTCGTTATCCGGAATCTCTTGCCGCCGCTGAATGGCGACCGCGCAGCCGCCGAAAAAGTCAGCCGCGACCTGCTGCAAAATTTTGCGATCAAACTCGCCGACCTCTGGCGGTACGAAAGCGGCGCTTCCATCGACGCCCTGTTCGCCGAGTGGACCGGTTGGGAGTATTTCACAGCCGCGCAATCGAGCCGACGGGGCATCCTCCTGTTGACGCCGCATCTGGGAAACTGGGAATTCGGGGCGCCGCTGCTGGCGCAGCGCGGCGTGAAACTGCTGGTCGTCACGCTGGCCGAACCGCAGGGGCGACTGACCGAGCTGCGACAGGCTTCCCGCGCGCGCTGGGGCATCGAAACGCTGGTCATCGGCCGCGATCCCTTTGCCTTCGTTGAAATCATTCGACGCCTTGAATCGGGCGCCATTGTGGCGTTGCTGGTGGACCGGCCCCCCGAGGCCAGCGCGGTGATGGTCGAGTTGTTTGGCAGGAAATTCGCCGCATCCATCGCCGCCGCCGAACTGGCGCGTGCTTCAGGTTGCGTTCTGTTGCCGGTTTATCTGCCGCGCACGGAACGCGGTTATGCCGCGCATATTCTGCCGGAGATCCCTTACGATCGCGCCGCGCTGCGGTCGCGCGAATCGCGCCAGAAAATCACGCAGGAAATCCTGCGTGCTTTTGAACCGGTCATCCGCCAACATCTCGACCAATGGTATCATTTCGTTCCCATCTGGCCGATCTAGCTTGGATGCGTCATCACCATCCCGGGTCCGAAGCGCGGCCTCGGCACCTCCTCACCCCATCCCTATCCCCCACGGGAGGGCTTGTGTTTATTGTGGCGGCGGGCGCCCCGCTTGCCGTAGAGCCGGGCATCCTGCCCGGCGGACTCAGCGCATGCATTCGCGCGACACTTCCGATTTCGCAACGCGTATCCGGGCGGCAAGATGCCGCCCTCTACGGCAGCCAGGATTGCCGCCGCTACAACCGCGGGCAGGCGCTAAACACATACAGAGAGGATGTCCCAAGGACGGCGCCTGGAGGGCAGCCCTCTTGGTTACCGGCTTTGCTGGTCGCTTTCTTCAGCCTGTTTGGCGGGAAATTGCTCGCCTCCGACACCGCCTCCGTCCTCACCCTTTGGCTTCATTCGCAAACGAACATTCAGACCTGGTCCGCTGAAGTCATCCAGACGCGCGCGCTGAAATCGTTGACGCAACCGTTGACGGCCGGCGGCCACGTCTGGTTTGCCGCGCCGAATCGTTTCCGCTGGGAACTCGGCGATCCGCCGCAAACCATCGCCGTGCGCCTGGCCGACCAGATGCTCATCGTTTACCCCAGGCTGAAACGCGCGGAAAAATATCCGTTCACCGGCAACCAGACCGGCCAATGGCGCGACACGCTCGCCCTGCTCGAAGCCGGCTTTCCCCGCAGCCAGGGCGAACTCGAGTCGCGCTTTCGCGTGGTTCATGAGACCACGTCCGATCACGTTCACGAAGTGACGCTCCAACCCCGATCCGCTTCGGCGCGCCGTCTGATGCCGCAGATCAAAGTTGCCTTCGCCACAAACGATTTTTCTTTGCGCGCCACCGAACTGCAATTCGCCGACGGTTCGACGATGCGGAATGATTTCACGAACGCCGTGTTGAATGCGAAGCTGGACGAGTCGCTCTTTGCGCCGAAACTGGATGCCGACTACAAGTTGGTCGAACCGCTGCAACCCAGGTAGGTGGCTTGCGTGCTGTTTCATCCAACCCGTTGCTGTGAGAGAACATGCCTGACCCCTTGACCACTGCTCTCGATTCGCTGCCACATGGCCGGGAGTTCCGTTTCCTGGACCGTTTGTTGACTTTGGAGCCGGGAAAAAGCGGCGTGGGAGAATACGCGCTGCGCGGTGACGAACCGTTTTTGCGCGGGCATTTCCCCGGTCAACCCATCATGCCCGGGGTGCTGCTGTTGGAAGCCGCGGCGCAACTGGCGGGAACCGTCGCTCAGAGCGACCCCCAAATCCCGCCCATGCCCGGATTGAAACTGGCGGCAATTCGTGGCGCAAAAATTCTTGGAACGGCGAAACCGGGCGAAGTCATTCGCCTCGAAGCGTGGGTCGTTGGCCGCCTCAACAATCTTGTCCAGGCGCAGGCGACGGCTTCGGTAAATGGCGAACTCGTGATGCGGGCCGAGTTGACGCTGAGCGGAGGCTAAGGGGTCAGTCCCGCACAATCACCTATTTTCTGTCCTGTTGGGGTCAGGTCTCTGGATTAATTGTAATTGAAACGAGAGTACGTCCGGTGTACGGGGCGGCGGCGCTGAGGCCTGACTCAGGGGGCGCAACGTCGCCGGCCGAACCGCCGCACCCCTGGCCATCATTCACTCACGCATTTCGCCAGGCGGACAATCGCTTTTTGAAACGGATCGCATTCGCGTGGCCGCGAAGCATTCCCGGGAAATCGGCGACGAGTTGTTTCCATTCCGGCACGTCACCCCACGCGGTCACGGTGAAAACTTCGACTGCGCGCCTGGTTTTGATCCGCAACTCGCGCGCGCGCCGATTAAAACGCTGACGCAACATCATTTTCCACGCCTCCAGCGACTCGGGCGGCTGCAACGCGTGACGTCCCACCCAGGGAAGCCACTCCGCGACCTGCGACTGGTGACACCAGCTCATTTCACAGACCTGCGGGAACGCCGCTTCGATATCGACGGCGAAATCGCAGGAGTTGGCGTTGCCCATGTAACCGTCGTAAACATTGAGGATCACCGGCACTTTGCACGGCTCGGATTTCGTTTCGTCCGCGGGAAATTCCGGCGTGAACGCGTGCGGCACATTGATCATGTAAGCAACCTTTCTCACCGCTTCCGCCAGGGCAACGTGGTCAACGTGAATGCCGGCCAGCGGATCGGGCGGCAACGGCGGGCAAAAGAGGTAATCGGGCTCGTAATCGCGGATGCTCTTCCAGAGCGCCGCCAGCAGTTCGGTGTTCACTTGCAGGCAGGCCTCGCGCGGCACCCGGCCGTCCGGATAGCGCAACGGTTCAAACTCGTATCCGCCGAGCTGGGCGGAGGCCTGTTGTTCCCGGAGCCGAATTTTGCCCGTTTCTTCGCGCGTCCGGGAATAATGGCCCGCTTTGCCATCCGTGCAGACCACAACTTTGGCGCGCAACTGGCCGCCGAGTTTTCGTTTCCACATTTCGAACGTGCCGGCGGCGGTGAATTCGTAGTCGTCGAAATGCGCGTGAATGAAAAGGATTTTCATGCCGGTGCGGCCGCATCCAACCACAGTCGCCGGGCGGCTTCCAGCCGCTTTTGGCGTGCGATTCCGGTGTCGGCGATGTAAACCGTGTCGCACCATGGCTGACGCGAAAGACAAACCGTCGCTCGTTCTTGGCATCATGTCCGGCACGAGCATGGATGCCGTGGATTACTGCTTGTGCGAAGTCGGGCCGGCGCGCGTGCGGTTGCTGCGCCATTGGCAGGTGAAGTTTCCCCCGCCGTTGCGGCGACGTTTGCACGCCGCCGCGAGCAATCAGGCGGCAAGCTACGAGCTCGGACAGTTGCACCATGACCTGGGCCGGTTTTATGCGAAACATTCCGTGCCGGGCCCGCGCGCGGTGAAACCACGGCTGGTCGGTTTGCATGGACAAACCACGTTTCATAATCCCGACCGCGCGCGCCCCGCCACATTTCAGCTTGGCGAGCCCGCCTATCTGGCCGAGGCATTGCGCGCGCCGGTCGTCAGCAATTTTCGCGCGGCGGACATCGCCGCCGGCGGGCAAGGCGCGCCCCTGGCCACCTTGTTTCATCAAATTGTTTTCGGCAAACCGGGCCGGCATATTTGCATCAACAACCTGGGCGGCATCAGCAATGTGACGTCGCTGGACTGGCGACGCGGACGAACCGCGCGGGTCCTCGCGTTCGACACCGGCCCGGGCAACATGCTGCTGGACCTGGCTGCGCGGCATTTTTCCGGAGGCCAACAAACCTGTGACCGCAGCGGCAACCGGGCCGCCCGCGGCAAGGTTGCGCCGGAAATTCTGGCCAACTGGTTGAAGCATCCGTTTTTTCGGGAACGCCCGCCGAAGAGCACCGGGCGCGAACTTTTTGGCGAGCCGTTCTTCGAATCCGCGATTCGTCGGATGTCAAACCTGTCCCCGGACGACGCGTTGGCGACATTGACTGAATTGACCGCGCGTTCGCTCGCGCTGAATTACCGGCTCCATTTGCCCTCGCTGCCGGGCGAGGTGATTCTGTGCGGCGGCGGGACGGCGAACCGTCACCTGGTCGGCCGCATTCGCGCGAACTTGCAGACGTTGGAGCCGTCCATGAATATCCGGAAATCCGAAGAACTGGGCTGGCCGCGGCAAAGCGTCGAGCCGGCGGCGTTTGCGTTGCTGGCGTACCATCGCTGGAGGCGAAAGGCGGGCAATCTGCCGGAGACAACCGGCGCCCGCCGCGCGGTGTTGCTGGGACAAATTGCGGAAGCGTGAACGGGAAGGGGTCAGTCCTAACTTTTGACACAAAACGGGCACGAAAGTGTCAAAAGTTAGGACTGACCCCTTGTGTGGCACCCCGCCGATTCACTCTTCCTCGCCGGCCTCGTCTTCGGCGTCGCTCTGCCACCGGGGATAGACTTCGGGCGGCAGTTCGCCGCGGCGGATCAACTCCTGCAGATCGCGAATGATGGTGCGCCGCGCCACTTTGAACCGACGCGCCAGCGCGGATATGTTGGGGCGTTCGTCGGTCGCGGCCAGCATCTGGCGAATCTGGGTCTGGCGACTGAGCCGATCGGTCGATCGGCTCAGCAACTCCTGGACGTCCACGCGTCGGGATCGTTCCAGCGCCTCGAATTGACGGACGACTTCGGTCTCCCCGCATTCGGCGAGCGCGGTTTCGACCGTGCGCGTCAACTCATGCAAATCCACCGGTTTGGTGATGCAGTAATGCGCCCGCCGCGGCCCCTGCAACGCGTCAATCTGCTGGTGCACTTCCAAAGCGCCGGAAACGACGATGATCGGCACGTGAGGCAGCAGTTCCTTGAATTCGGCCAGGTATTCCAGGCCCAGTTCTCCCTTCGCAAGGATATGATCGAGGATGATGACGTTCGGGGGGGTTCCGGCGAGTGCCTTGAGCGCTTCGCTGGCCGTAGTCGAGCGAACGAGCTGATATTTTCCCAACGCTTCTTCGTAGATTTCATACTGGAAATCGTCGTCTTCGATGATGAGAACCCGCGAGTCGTTCATGGGCTGGCGCAGGGTAACGCCAGGGCGCCTGACAAATCAAGTTTCCGTCTCGCGCAGCGCCGGGACGAGGATGGTGAAGGTGCTTCCCGCCCCGGGCGACGACTCCACCATCAGCCCGTAGCCCAATTCCTTGGCGATTTCATAGACCATGGACAAACCGAGCCCGGTGCCGCGCCGGGTGGAAAAGGCCTTGGTAGTGAAAAACGGTTCGAATATTCGCGGCAGGATTTCGGGTGACATGCCGGACCCCTGGTCCCGAACGGAGAGGTAAACGAGCGGCGGCCCGCCCAGCGGAGGGAGCACCGGGTCCGAGGGCGCCCTCTCCAGCAGTCCGGTGCGAAGGGTGATTACACCATGGCCGCTCATCGCGTCTGCGGCGTTGAGGATCAGATTCAGCAACATTTGCTGAATCAATTCGCCGACGCCCCGCACGCGGGGCAAGGCCGCGGCCGGCTCGAATCGCAGCGTCACTTCGTGCTGGAACTGGTCGCCCAGCAGCTTTTTGGTTTCGGCCACCAACTGGTTGACCTCACACAGCCTCTCCTCCCGCCCCGCGCGGCTGAATCCCAGCATGGCTTTCACGATGCCGGAACCCTGCTCGACCATCGTTTTGATGCGGTCCACGCGCGTGCGGATTTTCTCCCGGTCGTCGAGGTTGGATTCGATGATCTGCGCCGAGCCCCGGATGATGGAGAGAATGCTGTTGAAGTCGTGGGCAATCCCGGCGGCCAGCGTGCCCAGCGCCCGCATTTTCTGGCTGTGCAACAGCTCCTGGTTCGCCCGTTGCAGTTCCCGGGTCCGTTGCGCGACGATCTTTTCCACCTCCGAATAACTGCGCATCAGGCGCAAATGGCGGTTGACCGCCAGCCAGGCGAGAAACAGGGTCGCGATCGCGCCGCCGGCGGCAATCGCGAGCAGTCGCGGCTCCCGGAACCAGGGCACCACCGCAACAAACTCGTAAACCTGCGGCTGCGTCTCTTCGTTCCAATTGCGGTCCATGGCGCGGACGTAAAAGCGATGCTGACCCGCCGCCGGATTGGTGAAGGTCGCGGAGGCCTCCGAAGAATAAGGCGACCAGGGCGTTTCATCCAGGTGGCGCGCGAAGAGCAGCCGGTCTCGTCGGGTGTAATCCCATTTGTCCTGCCCGTGAAAGTAGAAGGCGACCACTTCGGAGGAATAGACCTCCTTCGGATTCTGCGGGCCGGAGATGGAAGAGATGGGCGAATCAACGTCTGTGGAATGATGATACAGGCTAATACCTTTGTCGGTGGCCGCCCAAATCGCGCCACGCCGGTCTTGTCGCACCTGGAGCACGTCTCTTCCGGGCAAGCCCTCCTCGACACTATTCGCCACCCACGAGCCCTCAGCGAAACGATAGAGACCGTTGCTGGACGCGACCCACACGCTCCCATCCCGGGTGTTGATCATGGCGTGGATTTGGCCCAACCCGAAGCGCACCGCGGACCAGGTCCGTCCGTTGAACTCGGAGATCGCATCTCCGGTCGCGTACCAGATTTTGCCTTTGCCCGTTTCGATCAGATCAACGGAGCGGCCCTGGGGTATGGTCTTTGCGGGCGTGAATGTTTTGGTTCTGGCGTCCCACACCGCGAGCCCGAGGCTGCCGCCCAGCCAGATCGACTCATCTTCGAGGGTTCGCACAAACGTGAGTTCATCGCCCAGACTCCAATCCGCTTTCGGTTCAAAGAAGGGTTCAAAACGTTTGCCATCGAACATCTCCAGGCGAAAATCAATGGGAGAATCCTTCGCCACCGTCTGGATGCAAAGACTGCCGCTTCGGAATTCTCCCAGGACTCCCCGGACCTCACGGCCGGCGGGATGAACGACCGGTGAAAACAGACCAGTGGATGGTTCAAAAAGCAAAACGCGATCCGCCGAACTGATTACAATCCGGCCATCCGGCGAGTTGTGGAGCGGGCTGGAAGTTTCGAGCGCCGGTGAAAAGCCATCCGGCCATTTGAAAGTCTGCAACTCTTCTCTTCGCCTCGCGAGCAACCCGGTTGTGCCCGCGAACCACAGTCCGCCCTCGTGGTCTTCGAGAGCGCCCAACACGGGGACATTGAGGTCAGCCAGTTCCCTGGGCGCGCGCCAGGTCTGCGGCGAATGGCGCACCAGCCCTTCGGTTGTCGCCAGCCAGAAGACACCGTTGGGTTCACTCGCCACATCGTAGTATTGCGGCGTGCGCAAACCGGGAACCTGCACCGTTTGCCAGTCACTCCCCCTCCACCGGAACAGCGCGTTGCGCGTCGCGGCCCAGAATGTTCCGTCCAGATCTCTCCAGGCGTACCGCGTTTTTTCCGGCGCCGCAACCGGCGCTTCCCAGCTTCGTCCGTTGAAATACAGCGCGACTTTGCCGCCGTGCGCAATGGAATCGGCTGCGATTGTGACGCCGCCTTCGTCGTCTTCAAAAGGTCTCTCCAGGTTTTGCACCTGCCACGCCGGTTCGACTGGAAATTCCTGCCACAACGACTCCGGCGCCAGGCGCCGGACCGGCCCCGGCAGTTTGGCCAGGCCGTTGCTGCCGCTGAGCCAGGCGCCGCCATCGCGCGCCTCGACCAGGTCGTTGAATCGTCCGAGTTTCGTCTCCGGGGCCCGGCGCAGCACAAGGGTTCTGTTTTGGACGGAGTCGAATTCCAGGAGCCGGTCCGGCAGCACGGCCAATAAATGGTCCCGTTCGGCGGGCAGCAGCGGGATGGAACGGACTAATCGCAGCGCGCTCGATTCATTCTCGGCCTGAATTTCGCCGACCGGATAGGGCGCCCATTGGTCCCGCCGATATTCCATGACGCCATTCGTGGCGAGGGACCAGATCTGACCGGACCGGCTCTCGTGCACCGGAAAATTGCCGGCCCCGGAAGAAGGAATCGTGCGTGCTTGAAATCCGTCCAGCCAACTGACCGAGCCGTTGGCAAGTCTGGCCCAGACGTTGCCCCGTGGACTGAGGGTCACCGCCACGACGGAAGAGTCACCCAAACCATCCGCCGCCCGATACACCCGCCAGCGAAAGCCTCCTTCCGAGTGGCAGCACAGGGTTAATGTCAGCATTAAGGCGGACAAAAAGAGGACCCGATGTTTGCGCGCCATATTTTTCCGGCCTCGACTGAAGTAATACTGTCGGCCTGACCGCAAAACGATTACCCGACTGCCTGGGGCAAGCAAGCCAAAGCTTGCCACCCACCCGGACGCAACCGCACAGACGACCGGTAACTCCGGTCAAATCGCGAGGAGGTTCGCCACCCCGAGCCGCATTGGAAATTGCAAACGCGTAAAAGACCGGTGTGAAGAGGCCCCGGTCCAGGAGGAGAGTCATCCGAGCGAGTCATCCCGGACACGCCGTGCCGGACACGCCAATGGATCGCAACGACGAACGCAAACAACGGAAGCAGCGCAGTCTCAACAAGCACTGCGCTGCTATCTCATACGCGCCCGTCGGACTCTCCGGCCCGTTTGTCACGGGCGCAATTCTGAGACAAGCATTGGGAGTGCCGGTTATCAAATGTCGGTCAATAAAACGGCGAACTGCATCGCCGTTCTTTGCCGTGGGGTGAATTCCTTCCGGCCCGCTCAATGACAAAAAGGGAATGGAAGCGGCGAGGCGATTATCGAGCTTTCGTAGATGCTTGAACGGGAATGGCGACCCTAACGGGAATCGAACCCGTGCTACCGCCGTGAAAGGGCGGTGTCCTAACCGCTAGACGATAGGGTCGTCGAGGCGGGTTAAGTTACAAGCGCCTGTTCCGCGTTGTCACGCGGAAAATCGGTCAGGGGAGCTTTCCATCCAGACAGTTGCGCACGGTTTGCGCCAACGCGTCCGGATGATAGGGCTTCTGGAGGAAGATAAAATTCCTGCTGGTCGCCAGGCCCGGGCCGAGCAAATCCATGCTGTAACCGCTGGTGTAAAGCACTTTCAAAGCGGGCTTTTCCTGCAACAGTTTCTCGGCCAGTTCACGTCCATTCAGGCTTCCCGGCATCACCATGTCCGTCAACAACAGATCAATTCCCTTCGCGTTTTGCTGCCAGATCGGCACGGCTTCGTCTCCACACACCGCCGTGAAAACCCGATAGCCCAACCGCTGCAATATCCCCCGGGCCATGGCCAGCACGGCCGGTTCGTCTTCAACCAGCAGAATGGTCTCAGTCCCTCCGCGAACTGCCGGCCGGTCCGCCGTCTGGGGGGGCGTCACAACGGTCCGGGTCGTGGCCGGCAAAAAAACCTGGAACGTGGTTCCCTGCCCGACCTGGCTTTGCACTTCAATCCAACCTTCATGCTGCTTCACGATGCCATAGACGGTGGCCAAACCGAGCCCGGTCCCTTTGCCGGCGGCCTTGGTGGTGAAGAAGGGCTCAAAGATCCGGTCGAGTGTCGCCTCGTCCATGCCGCAACCGGTGTCCACCACGGTCAAACAAACGAACCGTCCCGGGCGCGCTTCGGAATTATGCCGGACGTACGCCTCGTCGAGGTCGATGGACTTCGTGCCGATCGTGAGTTGTCCTCCCTGCGGCATGGCGTCGCGCGCGTTAATGGCCAGGTTCATCACCACCTGTTCCATCATGCCGGCGTCCGCTTCCACGGCCGGGAGGCTGGGTGAATAATTGAATTGCAGCGCAACGCTTTCGCCGATGGCGCGGCGCAGCAATCTCCCCACGTTGTTGACCAGCTCGTTCAGATCGATGTTGCGAACGTGAATGACCTGCTTGCGCCCGAACGTCAGCAGTTGACGGGTCAGATGCGTGGCGCGTTCGGTCGCCGAAGCGATCTGTCTGACTGCTTCGGCCGTCTCCGGTTTCAGGTTCTGTTCCTCCTCCATCAGGAGCGTGGAATAACCCTGAACCACGCTGAGCAAATTGTTGAAGTCATGCGCGACGCCCGCGGCCAGTTGCCCGATCGATTCCATCTTTTGCGCGTGCCGCAACTGCGCCTCCAGGCCCAGTCGTTCGGTGATGTCGCGAATGAACCCGGTGAAGATCGGCGGTCCTTCGGTGGCGATGCGGGTGATGGTCATCTCGATGGGAAATTCCGCACCACCGGCGCGCAGGGCCCTCAATTCGACCCGTTTCCCGACCATCGCTCCCCGGCCTTCTTCCCCGCCGCTAAACGTGCTCAGCATGGCGCGATGTTTGTCGCGATACGCCGGCGGAATGATCAGCTCCGCCAGGTCCCTGCCCAGAACCTCCGCGCGACGACGACCGAACATTTTCTCCGCCGCGGGATTCCATTCAAAGACCTTGCCTTCATGGTCGATCGTCACGATGGCATCCAGCGCCGCCTCGAGGATCGCTCCTTTGCGGGCCTGACCTTCGATCATGGCCGCTTCAGTCTGTTTGCGCTGCGAAACGTCCGTCATCGCCCGGATCATCCCGACCGGTTTGTTGTTTGCGCTGCGAATGACGTGGCCGCGATCGAAGACATGGGCATAAGAACCGTCGCCGCGGCGGAATCGGTATTCGTCCGACCAGGAATCGCCGCCGCCCTGGATGAGGGACTGAAGAGCGTTGACGACGCGTTCCCTGTCTTCCGGGTGAATTCGCTTTGACCAGGAATCGGCGCCCGGTTCGATTTCCTCCGGCTGGTAGCCAAACAGGGTTCGGAACGTGTCACTCCACCAGACCTGATCGGTTTCCAGGTTCCAATCCCAGACCACGTCATTGGTCACCCGGGCAATCAATTGAAAGCGTTTTTCGCTTCGATGCTGGTTCTCCTCGGCCCGCATGCGTTCCAGCGCGCTTCCGCACTGATCCGCCAACGTCTGCAGTGTCTCCCGGTCCTCCTGACGGTAATCTCCCGGGCCGTAACTGTGGAGGGACAGAAAACCCACCACCTTGTTCCCAGCCCGCACGGGAACGCACATCAGCGACGTCGAAAGCCTGGCCCGGTCGCCGAACAGGACGTAATCCATGTGCGAATCAGACGGACCCGAACGAAGAACCAATTGCGCGCCGTCTTTGATCACCCGCTGCATGATGGGGCTCGGTTCCGGTCCCGAATAGGTCGGCGGAACCTCGGCTGGCCGGCCATTGACCGAGTCGATGTTCAGGATGGGAGTGATTCTGTTCTCTTCAGCGGAGTAAAGGTCGAAGCTGCACGCGTCCCAACCGAGCAATTCGTGGGCGACACCGACGATGACACGAGCGGCGTCGTTGGGCGTGCGTGCCGCGCCCAGGTCCTTGTCCAGCTTGAGCAAGGCGGCACTGTGGGCTTCCGCCCGCCGACGCGCGGCCATTTCATTTTTCAAATCTTCGCTGGCCTTGTCGAGCGCGCCGTTCCGGGTCTTCAATTCTTCATGGACCCCGGCAACCTGGGCCGCCCGTTCCAGCGACTCCTGTTTTGCCCGATCCAGTTGGCGGGACAGTTCGCCAATGCGCGCTTCCAACTCCTGCCGTGCCCTGGCGAAGTTTTGCTCGAGCCTCTGGCGTTCGGCCGTCTCCGCCTTCAACTGTTCCCGGACTCCGGCCAGTTCGTTGGTCCGCTCATTGACCTTCAACTGCGCCTCATCGCGCGCGCGACCGAGTGTTTGCTCGGCGTTTTTGCGCTCCGCCAGAACGGCCTTCAATTCATCGCCCGCCTTGACCATTTCGGCCATGTGATCCTTCACGCGGCGGGCAAAGTCCTCGCGGGTCTTCAGCAATTCCTCTTCCACGCGTTTGCGCTCGACCAGTTCGCTCTTCAACTCGTGACCGCTCTTGAGGAGTTCGGCGGTGTGTTCCTTGAGCCGATGGGCCAGCTCTTCCCGCAGCTTGCCCAACTCCTGCTCGGCACGCTTGCGCTCCGCGTTTTCGTTCTTCAATTCCTCGCCGGTCCGGGCCAGTTGCGCGGTCAGTTCCTTGAGGCGCGTTTCCCCCTCGTGCTGGAGTTTCTGCAACGATTCCGCCGCGCGTTTTCGCTCGCCGATCTCGGCCTGCAGCAACTTCTCCGTTTTGGCCAGCTCGCCCGCCTGGTGTTTTGTGTGCTGTTCGACCTCGGCGCGGGCCTTTTGCAACGCCTCCTCCGCCTGCCTCTTCGCCGTTTGTTCGGCTTTCAACTCTCTGGCGCCCCTGGCCAATTCATCCTTCTGCTGCTCGATCTGCCCTTCCAGCTCCTTGCGAAGCTTTCGCAACGCCTCCTCGCCTTCTTTGCGGCGATGGCTCTCGGCTTGCAACGCTTCTTTTGCCTTGTTCAATTCGGCGGTGATTTCCCCGGCGCGCGCGGCCAGTTCGTCGCGGGTCCTGGCGAGCTGCCCCTCCACCTTTTGCCGGCCGGCCGCTTCGGTTTTGAGTTGCTCGGCGAGTTTGGCGCGTTCGGCGGTTTGTTCGCGCAACCGCGTTTCCCAATCAGCACGCAACTGCTGCAGCGTTTGTTCGGCCTTCTTGCGCTCGCCCGACTCGGTCTGCAGCAGCTTGCTGCTCTTGTTCAGGTCCGCCGTCAAATCGCGGATTTGCGCTTGAAATTTCTTCCGCGTATCGGTCAATTCCGTTTCCAGGCTCTTGCGCCCGGTCAAATCGGCCACCATCCAGAGCGAACCGGTGAATTCTCCGCTCGGCGCGCGCAGGGGCGCCGCCGAAAGAAAGGCCAAACATTCCGAACCGTCTTTGCGGCGAAAACGCAATTCCTGTTTGACTTCCCTGCCGTCCCGTTGCTGCGCGAACACTTGTTCCGCGTCGCGCCGGGCGGCCGGGGACAGATAATCCGTCACCGCGCGGTTCGCCAGTTCCTCCACGGTGCAGCCGAGGATTGCCGCCATTTGGGGGTTGGCAGACTCGGTCCGAAAGCGGGCATCGAGCAACCACGCGCCTTCATTGGCGGCGCGGACGACCCGATGGAAACTCTCCTGGCTGGCGCGCAAAGTCTGCTCGAGTTCCTTGCGTTCGAAGAACTGCTTCATCTGCGTTTCGGCGATCGTCAATCGCAGCGCCAGGGCGCCGACGTCATACGGTTTGGCGAGATAATCGTTGGCGCCGACGTTGAGCACTTCGCCGAGGTCGTCGGGTTGGCCGGAGGAGGTGGCAACGATAATGAAGACATTGTCGCCATTGGGTTGCGCGCGCATCCATTTGCAGAATTGCAGGCCGTCCATGCCCGGCAGGCCCACATCCACGAAGAGCAACGGGTAGAATTGCTTTTGATAAGCCAGGATGGCCTGCTCGGCGTTTTCGTAGGAGACAACCTCGTGACCGCGCTCCGTCAGCACTTTGGCCAACAGGCACTGGCTCATCATGTCATCTTCAACAATCAGCGTCTTCATTGGTCGTTCGGCGCCATCAACACACGGTTCGCCACACAAAATTCATCCTCAATCTGCCCCGGAAACTGAAACAGAATCCCGCCAGGCACTGTGCGAATTCGCACTTCCGCTTCCGGCGCGGCGGGAAATAAACTTGTTTCCAATCCAAGCTGCCGACGCTGCGCCGGCGCATCCGCAGCATAACTCACTCGTTCCCGTTCACGCAAGGTCACCTTTTCAGCGGCGGCGGCTGTCTGGCCGGGAGGAAACGCCGACGCCGGGACAACCACCGACTCCGTGCGAATATGAGACACCGCGTCCAATTCGTGTTCATCGCCGTTCGCCCGCGCGACCGCCTGCGAACGCGCCAACCAGGTTCTGCCGTTGCAAGGTTTCCATTTCAGTCAATCCGAAAATACTCGAAGCATCTTTGATTCCACCGATGCCCCATTGGGAGTTCGATGTTCGATGTTGGATGTTCGATGTTGGATGTTTCTCTGCGACTTGGCTCCGGCTGCGCAGTGCAGGGAAATATCCGGGTCAGGTCTTTTTCCCAGGCGTTTCCTCGGAAGCCAGGTATTGGTTTAATCCCGGCTTGACGACCTTCTCATAGCACTCGGGGCAAATGCCGTGGCTGAATCTGGCGTCGGTGTGTTGGGCAACATATTTGTCGAGTTGCTGCCAATAATTGTGGTCGTCACGGATTTTTTTGCAGTAGAGGCAAATGGGCAGCAGTCCCTGGAGTATCTTGACGTTCGCCAGCGCCTCTTCGAGTTCCTTCACCCGGTCCGCGAGGGCTTTTTGCAATTGGACCACGCGTTCTCCCACCTGCACGCGGGCGCCCAACTCGTCGAAATCAAAGGGTTTGGTTACGTAATCATTGGCGCCGGCGCGCAGCCCGGAGACGATGTCCTCGCGGCTGGCGCGCGATGTCAGAAGAATCAGGTAAGGCGGCTGGTCGGTTTTTATCTGGCGCGCGCGCCGACAAATCTCCGGACCGGTAAGGCCGGGCATGTTCCAATCCAGAATCGCCAGCGGAATGAGCGGGGGCTTTTGCAGTGCCTGCCAGGCCTGCTCGCCGTCTTCGGCCATAATTACTTTATGGCCATCCTTGAGCAGTCCGGCTTCCAGCAACCGCCGGGCAACCCGGTCGTCTTCGGCAATTAAAATTCTCACGACTCACCGGTCCGATTCGCATCCTCACTGACTCGCAGCCTGACACGGCAACTTGATTTCGATGGTCGTGCCGACGCCCATTTGGCTCTGGATGCTCAGTTCGCCACCGTGCAACTCCGTCAGCCGTTTGGCGATCGTCAACCCCAAACCTGATCCCTGTTGTTCGTATATCTTCCGCTCGAACTGCATGTAGGCGCCCACCTTGGCGATGTGCTCGACTTTCATTCCGCGTCCGCGGTCGGCGACGCGCAGGATGAAATCGCCTTCGCCGGTCATGGTCTGCACCCGCACCGGGCTGCCCGGCGTGGAAAATTTGAAGGCGTTTTCCAGCAGTTCATCGACAATCTTGGTCATGTAATCCTCGGTGATGGCGACCGTGGCATCGCATAACTCCAACACCAGATCGCTCACGCGCCCGACCTGCTCGGCGCGCAACCGGGCGATGCGCTCGATGGGTTTGCGCAGGTCCAACGTCTGGCCTTCGCGCAGGAAATGAAATTGGTCGGCCTGCACCAGCTCAATTTGGGCGAAAATCAAAAAGTTTTCGATCAACCGATGCAATCGCTTGGCCGAATCGCGAATCGCCTCCGACATGGAAACGATTTCCTCCGATTGCAGATTCTGGTGATCGGTAATAAGAATGTCGGTGAACCCGAGGATGCCGTTGAGCGGCGTGAGCAGTTCGTGCGGCAGCGCCAGGCTGATGTTCGCCCGCAAGTCAGCCAGCTTCTGCTCCGCCAGTTCACGAACGGTCTGGTGTTTTTTGAGCCGCGCGTTCACGGCCGCGAGCATCTGGGGCACGGTAAACGGTTTGGAAAGGTAATCATCGGCGCCAAGCTCCATGCCCTTCCGCATGCCCGCAGTATCCGCCTGGCCCGTCATCAGGATGACGGGGATCGGGGCCGTGACGGCGTCCTGGCGGAGGGCGGCCAGGGTCCGGTAACCGTCCATCTTTTCCATCCGCACATCGCACAAGATGAGGTCGGGCAACTGGGCGCAGGCCTGCTGGACCCCCGCGACGCCGTTGTCCGCTTCAACCACTTCAAAGCCGGCGTGCTCCAATGAAAGCAGGATGATTTCTCTCAGTGACGCGTCGTCATCAATGACCAAAATCCTCGGCATAAATATTTCCTGGACAATAAAATTCAGCGGCTAAGGGGCCGGGACGCTGTCAAGGCAACGACGCACGGCGCGCGCCAGTGTAAGTGGCTGGAATGGTTTTTGGAGAAAATTCACTCCCTCCTGCAAACCGGACTCTTCGCCGCCCAGTTCCAGACTGTATCCGCTCGTGAAAATCACTTTGAGCGGCGGCTTTTGCTTTTGCATCTCCCGGGCCAGGGCGTTGCCATCTACGCCGTCCGGCAGGACCGTGTCGGTGAGCAGCAAGTCAATGGCGGCGCCGTTCTTCTCCCAGACCTTGAAGGCTTCGCTCGCCGTCGCCGCCTCCAGGACGTGATAACCGTAATGCTGGAGCACGCCGCGCATCAGTCCGCGCAAGGCGGTCTCGTCCTCCACTATCAGAATGGATTCGTCGCCGCAGCGCGCGGGCGATCTATCCGCAATCGTCGTCGTCGTTTCCGGCTTTGCTTTGCCGGCGGGGAGGAAGATGGTGAACGTGGATCCCATGCCGACGCGGCTTTCCACTTCAATCCATCCGTTGTGCAACTTCACAATGCCGTACACCGTCGCCAGGCCCAGCCCGGTGCCTTTGCCGACCTCCTTGGTGGTAAAGAACGGTTCAAAGATGCGGCCCAGCGTCGATTTGTCCATGCCCGTGCCGGTGTCACTGACGCCCAGGCAAACGAAATGCCCGGCGCGAGCCTCGGGATGGTCCTGCACGTAGGCGTAATCGATTTCCGTGGCGAACGTGCTGATGATCAGTTGCCCGCTTTTCAGCATGGCATCCCGCGCGTTGATCGCCAGGTTGAGGATCAATTGCTCCATCATGCCCGGGTCAGCCAGCAGCGGCGGCAGGTTCGCCGCGTAATTGCATTGCAGGGTGATTTGTTCGCCCAGCAGGCGATTCAACATTTTGGTGACATTGCCGACTACTTCGTTCAGATCAAGTATCTTCGGCTGCATGACCTGGCGCCGGCTGAACGTCAGCAGTTGACGGATCAGATTCGCCGCGCGCGTGGCGGCGGTGCAAATCTGCTTCAGCGCATCCACCGTCGCGGGCGGCGAACTCCCTTCAGCCAGCAGCAATTCGGCGTGGCCCTGAATGATCGTGAGAATGTTGTTGAAATCGTGCGCCACCCCGGACGCGAGCTGGCCCACGGACTCCATTTTTTGCGACTGCCGCAGTTGCGCTTCCAAAGTGAGCCGCTCCGTGATGTCGAAGCCGTAACACTGCACGACCCGGCTGGCCAGGACCGGGAAAAACGACCACGAGAGAGTCTGCCCCTCCAGGGTCATCTCCAGGCCGGTGGTGCTTTTGCCGCTTCCCAGGCAGCCTTTGATGATTTCTCTTATGCCGGCCGGCAAAATCTCCCGCGGATGATTTCGGCCCAGCAATCGGGCCGCCTGCTGGGCGGCATCGTTGAAATAAGTAAGCTCACCGTCGGCGGACAATTCGAGCACGGGATTGGGACTGTAGAGGGGGAACGCAGCCAACTTCTGGATTTCCGCTTCGGCCCCTTTGCGCTCCGTGATGTCACGGTAATTGACCACCACGGCTTGAACCCCCGGTTCGTCGAGCAGGTTTTTGGCGGCGCCTTCCATCCATCGCCAACTCCCGTCCCGGTGGCGGATCCGACACTCCAGGCGGACGGTTTGCCCCGGGTGCTGCGCCAGCCCGGTCAGCAGATTGAGGGTGCGCACCGCGTCGTCCGGGTGAAGCAACCCCAAAAGCCGCCGCCCGACAAATTCCTCGTTGCGGTAACCGATGACGCGCTCGGTCGAGGGTCCCCCGTAAAGCACGACACTCGCCGGATTGAGCAGGGCAATGGCGTCGGAGCTGTTCTCGATCAGCGCCCGAAACCGCTCCTCGCTTCGCCGCAATTCCTCTTCCGCCCGCTTGCGCTCGGTTACGTCACGGGAGACAACGAGCACTTTGTCCACGTTTCCCTTGTCGTCGCGGATGACGCTCCCTTGCGATTCGATATAGCGCACACTCCCGTCGCAAAGCAGGAACCGGTATTCCGCCCGCTGTCCCGCGCCTGTCCGCACGGTTTCCTCGAAGAGCCGCTGTATCTTCGCCACGTCGTCGGGGTGTATTTCCTTGAATGAGCTGCTGCCGCGCAGGGACTGCGGGTCGCCGAGAACTTCCCGGTAGGACGGACTGTTGTACAGCCGTTTTCCCTGCACGTCGAGAATGGCGATCAGGTCGGTGACATTGTCCGTGATCAACCGAAAGAGCTCCTCGCTTTGGCGCAGCTTCGAATCCGCCTCCTTCTTTTCCAGCGCGCTCTGGATGGCCGACCCGATCCGGCCAATGTGCTCCTTGAGCACGTAATCGGCGGCGCCCGCCTTCATGCACTCGACCGCGGTCTCCTCGTTGATGCTGCCCGTCACAATGATGACCGGGATATGCGGAACGTGTTCCTGCGCCAACCTCAGGGCCTGCATGCCATTAAAGTCAGGCAAACTGTAATCGGACAGAACGACGTCCGGCGCGAATTCATCCAGGCCCTTGACATAATCCGACCGGGACGCCACGTGCCGCGCGGTGAAACTGATTTTGCTCCGATGCAGTTCGCGTTCGAGCAATTCCGCGTCGTTGACCGCGTCTTCCAGAATCAGGATGCGTAAACTCTCAGTCATACTGCAGGATCGATCACGCGGGCAGGCTATCCCCGATCCACACCGCGCGCAAGAGATTCGAGCCTTGGCAAATTCCAGCTTGCACCTGACTGGAGCGTCGTTTAGCTTTTCGCCCCCCGTTGGCTGGGTTGGTAGCTCAGTGGTAGAGCAGCGGCCTTTTAAGCCGTTGGTCGTGGGTTCGAGTCCCACCCGACCCACCACCTCATAACGCATCGATAACCCGATAAAATAAGTCCGACAGCCCTCAATTCATCCCCGGACTCCACGGGCGATACTCGCGTTGGGCCTCGGGGAGCCATTCTTTGAGTTGTTTGATCCGGACGTCATCCAGCGGGTGCGCGCGCAAGAACCAGAGCCCTTCGCCGCCGCCCTGTTGGCGGTTGTATTCAGCGAAGCGTTCCCAAAAAGCGACCGCGGCTTCCGGTTGGTATCCGGCGCGCGCCAGGTAAATGAGCCCCAGATGGTCCGCCTCGGACTCCTGCTTCCGGCTGTGTGGCAATTCGCGCCCGACTTCCGCAGCCAGACCATAGGCCGTCACCATCGCCCCATGCGTGCGCGGGTCGCTTTTGGACAGACTCGCGTCGAGCAAACTGCCGCCGGTTTGCAACACCAGCGCTTCGCTCATCCGTTCCGCGCCGTGATGCGCGACCGCGTGACCGATTTCATGCCCGAGGACCGTCGCCAGGCCCGCTTCGTCCCTGGTGATCGGCAACAAGCCAGTGTAAACTCCAACCTTGCCTCCGGGAAGACAAAACGCATTGGCTTCTTTACTCTCGAACACGACGAACTCCCATTGCGCGTTCGGCAGCGGCGCCACTGTCGCGACGCGTTTGCCGATCTTTTGATTTTTTCGAAACTCGTCAGGCCAAGCTGCATTTCCTCGCCTTGCGGTATGAAATTAATCTGCCGGCGCCCCGTCTCCGGCACCGTGGTGCAGCCGATCAATACCCCCGCCATCAGGCAAATCAACCCGCCGTCAACACAAGACGTTCTCATGACGCAATCCATTTCACGCTGCCGGCGGCGCGCCCTCGTCGGTATCGCCCTTCTCTTCGCTGATCACCGGCGCGATGGCCCGGAGTTTGTCGTTTTCGTCCAAGTCGATCAATTTGACGCCTTGCGTGTTCCGGCCGGCTTGCCGAATGTCCTTTACAAAAGTGCGCACCATTTGACCGCCGACGGTGATCAGCATGATTTCGTCCTCGTCTTTCACGGTGAGGGCGCCAATCACCGCGCCGGTTTTTTCCGTGGTTTTCATGGTGATAATGCCTTTGCCACCCCGGGATTGTCGCCGGTATTCCTCGAAGCCGGTTCGTTTGCCGATGCCGTGCTCGCCGGCGACAAGCAATGTCGCATCGGGAACAACCACCGCCGCCGCCACCACCGCGTCGTTTCTCTCCAGATTGATTCCCCGCACGCCGGTCGCCGGCCGGCCCATCGCGCGAACGTCTTCCTCGGAGAACCGGATGCTCATTCCGTCACGGGTGATGAGCACGACTTCGTTCTGGCCGGTCGTCAGTTTGACATCGATCAGCGTGTCGCCCGATTCGATGCCGATGGCGTTGATGCCGCCTTTGCGGATGTTGGCGAATTCTCCCAGGGCCGTCTTTTTCACTGTGCCCAGCCTGGTGGCGAAGAAAATGAACCCGGGCTGCTGCCAGGTCTGGTCCTCGTTATTCTGGCCGGACCGGGCGACGATGCGAATCAAGGCGGCGATGGTTTCGCCGCTCTTCAATTCCAGAAGGTTCGCGATGCTCCGTCCCTTTGCCGCGCGGCCCATGTCGGGAATCTCATGCACGCGCTCGACATAGACCCGGCCGCTATTGGTGAAGAACAGCAGATAATCATGTGCGCTGGCAGCGAACAGGTGCTCGATAAAATCGGCCGGTTCACCTTCACCGGCGGAACCTTCGCGCGTGGTCATCCCGATAACGCCCTTGCCGCCGCGGCGCTGCGCGCGATAGGAGCTGATGTTCGTCCGCTTGATCAGGCCAGCGTGCGTGATGGTGATGATAACCCCTTCGTTCGCGATAAGATCCTCGATGGCAATCTCGCCCTCGTCCGGCACCAGTTCGGTCAGGCGCGGTGTAGCATGTTTCTGCCTGATCTCCAGCAACTCCTTTTTGATTATGGCCATCACACGCTGTTCTTTGGCGAGGATGTCGAGGAGGTCTTTGATCTTTTCGAGCAGCTCCGTGTATTCCTGTTTGACCTTGTCGATTTCCAGACTGGTGAGGCGATAGAGCTGCAATTCAAGAATGGCATCCACTTGCCGTTCGGTGAGCGAATAAAAGCCATTGACGAGCCGCCCGTCGGAGCGGATGAGAATACCCCAGCGCTCGACTTGTGGACGGGTCCATTCGAAGGCCAGCAATTTGACTTTGGCCTCCTCCCGATTGCGCGAACCGCGAATGATGCGGATGAATTCGTCGAGGTTCGACAAGGCGCAGAGGTAGCCTTCAAGAATCTCGGCCCGTTCTTCGGCCTTCTTCAACTCGAAGCGGGTGCGGCGCAGAACCACTTCGCGGCGATGCTCGATGTAACATTGGATCAACTCCTTGAGCGGGAGTTCCTTGGGCCGGCCATGGTCGATGGCAAGATTGATGACGTTGAACGTGACTTCCAGTTGCGTGTGTTTGTAGAGGTTGTTGATGACGACCTTGGGAATCGCGTCGCGCTTCAGTTCCATGACGAGCCGGCAGTTTTCATCCGACTCGTTGCGCATGGCCGAGATATCGGTGATGACCTTTTCGTTGACCAGGTTGGCGATCTGCTGTTCGAGCGCGGCGCGGTTCACGTTGAATGGAATCTCGGTGATCACATTTCATCAATTCCGGGAGCGTGATGGCCGGGTTGTCAATCTGGGCGCAGATGCCGTCGATGATTTCACCCAGGTTGTGCGGCGGCATGTTCGTGGCCATGCCGACGGCGATGCCGGTGCCTCCGTTGACCAGGAGATTCGGAAAGGCGGCGGGAAAGACCGTGGGCTCGTTCCGCGTGTCGTCGTAATTCGGCACGAAGTCCACCGTGTCTTTTTCCATGTCCTGCATCAACGCCGCGCCGAGGTGGGTCAGCCGCGCCTCTGTGTAACGCATCGATGCTGGCGGATCGTCTTCGACCGAGCCGAAGTTGCCCTTGCCATCGACCAGGCGCTCGCGCATCGCCCAGGGTTGCGCCATGTGGACCAGCGTCGGGTAAATCGCCTGGTCGCCATGCGGGTGGTAGTTGCCCATGGTCTCGCCCACGATCTTGGCGCACTTCAACGTCTTGCGACCCGGATAAAGGGAGAGTTCACCCATTGCGTAAAGGATGCGCCGCTGGGAGGGTTTCAAACCATCGCGCGCATCGGGCAGCGCGCGCGAGATGATCACCGACATCGAATAGTCGAGGAACGAGTTCTTGATCTCGTCCGCGACGTTGATCTTGGTGATTTTCTCGTTGGCGGCGTACAGCGGCGCATTGCCGGCCGGCAATTCGTTCGGGTCTTTGGGATCAGGCATAGAAACCGGAGTCGGCCGTGAGAAGGCACTACGGTCGCAGAAAAGCGCCTCCTGGTCGCGGTCTTTGCGTTCTTCGCGGCATGACCTAAACGTCGAGGTTGCGCACGTTGAGTGCGTTGTCTTCGATAAACCGCCGCCGCGGCTCCACTTCTTCCCCCATCAATTCTGTAAACATCTTTTCCGCCTCGATCGCATCGGTGAGTTCCACGCGCAGGAGTTTGCGTCGCGCCGGGTTCATGGTCGTCTCAAACAATTCTTTAGCGTCCATTTCTCCCAGACCCTTAAAACGAGTGATCTGGATGCCGCGTTTACCGACGGTCTTAACGCTGCTGAGAATGTCCGGGATCGAGAAGAGCGGCGTGACAGTCGCTTTCTCACCTTCGCCTTCGATCAGTTCAAACAGCGGCTTGTCCGATCAATTCCGCAACCGCTTTGCTTTCGTGGTGCAGATCAGCGACGGTCGCGCGACGGATCGGTCCGTCCTTGCGCCGTTCGACCTCGGTGTCGCTCCCGAATAGTTCGGAGTGCGCGGACTTGAATTGATCCAGAGCGTCATTGGTCAGGAAATAACGGACGGTCTCGTTGTTGCCTTCCCGCACTTTGACCATGTGACTCGGGAAGTCGCCGTTCTCCGAGCGTTCGTCCACAAAATCCGCGAAATCCCCGCCCCGACGACGGATGTAGGTGGCGTGTTTGTCAAGCGATTCGAGCAATTCCAGGACTTCCTCGAGCTGTTTGCGGGAAAACTCCCGGCCGTCAGCGAGATTTTTAAGACGCACTTCCTCGGTGGCGGCCTGGATCAATATCCGGTTGAGCTGCACGTCGTCATCCACGTAATCGGTGCGTTTCTTGCGCGTGATCGAGTAGAGCGGCGGTTGCGCGATGTAAATGAAACCGTTTCTTTCCATGCCGGTTTTCGGATCAGCCGGCGGTTTGATCAACTGCGGCATCTGCCGGTAAAAAAAGGTGAGCAACAAGGTGCGGATGTGCGAGCCGTCCACGTCGGCGTCAGTCATGATGATGATCTTGTGATAGCGCAGCTTATCGAGGTCGAATGCGCCTTCGCCTTCTCCGTCGCCGATGCCGGTGCCGATAGCGGTGATCATGGTCCGAATTTCGTTGTTCTGAAGGACTTTATCCAGGCGCGCCTTCTCGACGTTGATCAGCTTGCCGCGAATTGGAAGAATTGCCTGGAACTTGCGGTCGCGGCCCTGTTTGGCCGAACCGCCGGCCGAATCGCCTTCGACGATGTAAAGCTCGGTGTTCGTGGGGTCGCGGTCCGAGCAGTCGGCCAGTTTGCCGGGCAAACCGCCCCCGGTGAGGGCGGACTTGCGGACCGCTTCGCGGGCTTTGCGCGCGGCTTCGCGGGCGCGAGCGGCATTGAGGCACTTGTCCACGATTCTCTTGGCGACCGCTGGATTGGAGTCGAAATGGGACATCAAACCATCGTAGGTGACGGACTGGACGACGCCTTCGACTTCCGGTGAAAGCAGCTTCACTTTGGTCTGCGACTCGAATTTGGGGTCGCTGTGCTTCACCGAAATGACGGCGGTCAGGCCCTCAC